>Ga0116134_1000701_pt1 | contig 17249 bp, 14 predicted proteins | sample June2015DPH_19_5_FD_89737 | JGI IMG/M metagenome (GOLD analysis project Ga0116134, IMG submission 89737) | Peatland microbial communities from SPRUCE experiment site at the Marcell Experimental Forest, Minnesota, USA - June2015DPH_19_40 | ecosystem: Environmental > Terrestrial > Soil > Wetlands... | reverse complement strand
CATAATCCTCGGATTCGAGCAACGGCTGATACGACACGACCTGCTGCATGTCGCGCGCGGCCTTGAGCGCGTTGGCGACGATTTCCTTGAGCTTCAGCGCGTCGAACGGCTTGAGCAGATAATCGTAGGCGCCGAGCTTCATCGCCTCAATGGCCGTCTGCGTCGTGCCGTAGGCGGTCATCAAAATGACGAGGAGCTTCGGATTGGCGGCGCGGATTCGGCGGAGCGTTTCGAGTCCGTTCATGCCGCCCATGCGCACGTCCATGAGCACGAGGTCGGGCTTGAATTTGGGAATGACCTTCAGCCTTCCTCGCCGGACGATGCCGTGGCCAGTTCGATTTCCGGCGAATTAAAGATTCGTTGGAACGAATACCGCACATCCTCTTCGTCATCAATCAGCAGCAGCTTGCTCATTGGCGGTTTAACATAGCGAAAACTGGCGAAAGAAATAGCGAATTTTCGCAGGCGATTTTTGTGTTGAATTGACGGGGCTGCGGGAGCAATGTTCCCGCCGTCCCCAATTCAGCCAAAATCATTATGAAAAAAAATCTTTTGTCCGGCCTGATGGCTTTGCTGGCCGCCCCGCTCCTCGCGGCGGATGCCAGTCCCAAGGCCGACGTCAAGAACGCCGCCACCGCGCTCGGCAACCAGACCAATTACAGCTGGCGAACGACGGTGGAAGTTGGAAACAATTCGCCGTTCCACCCCGGTCCGACGGAGGGCAGGTCGCAAAAGGGCGGTTACACCACCCTGTGGATGAGCTTTGGCGACAATACAAACCAAGCCGTGCTCAAAGGAACCAATGGCGCGATCAAGACGCCGGACAACGGGTGGCAATCGCTGGCTGAAGCCACCAAGGACGACGGCGGCGGCGGATTTAATCCAACGATGTTCCTCGCCCGCATGTTGCAAAATTTCAAAGCCCCGGATGTCCAGGCCGCCGATCTCGCCGGACAGGCAAAGGATTTGAAAAAAGACACCAACGGAATTTCCGGCGATTTGACGGAAGATGGCGCGAAAGCGTTGTTGACGTTCCGGCCGCGGGGTGGAAACGGCGGCGGTGAATCGCCAACCGTCAGCAACGCCAAAGGTTCGGTGAAATTCTGGCTCTCGAACGGCAAACTCGCAAAATACCAGTTTCATCTTCAAGGCACCGTGAGCTTCGACGGCAACGACCGCGACGTTGACCGCACGACCACGGTGGAAATCAAAGACGTCAACTCGACCAAAATCGAAGTGCCGGACGAAGCGAAGAAAAAATTGCAGTGATGCTTTCAAACGGGGCCGGATGAATCCGTCGTTCGGATGGCAATATCCGGGGCGTGTGGCCCAAAAGAACGGACCTTAAAACGGAGCGCGGCTTGTCCCAAGCCGCAGCCGCCCGGGACGCGAATTAACAGGAATTCCCACGGCCACCACCGCCCGCCACCGGCTGCGGGTTGAGACGACCTGCGCTCCAACCTTTGGGCAACACGCCCCGGACGCTGCCACCGTAGCGGCAGCCATCCTTGGCTGCCGTATCGCCCGGCTTCCAGCCGGGTGATCTGATGTGGAAGCGAGGTCATGACGTGGGTTCGGTTTTGTGGCCCAAGCGGCAGGGATGCCTGCGCTACAGATTGAGGGCCGTGCCCGGGCCCTGTTGCACTCCCTGCTGAATTTGCTGAGATTCGCTGTTTGACCTTGCCCGGCGCATCACCTAGACTTGTCCTCCATTTTGCTATGAAAATTGTCGTTTGTGATCCGGTTTCGCCGAAAGGCATCGCACTGTTGCAACAGCGGCCTGAATTTCAAGTCGTCGTGCTGCCCAAACGGCTGGCTGAGGCCGAACTGCTGCCCGTCGTCGCCGACGCGGTGGCGCTGGTCGTCCGTTCTGAAACCAAAGTCACGCGCAAAATCATCGAAGCTGCGCCGAAATTGCGCGTCGTCGGGCGTGCGGGCGTGGGCGTGGACAACGTGGACATCGAAGCCGCCACGCAACATGGCACCGTGGTGATGAACACCCCCGGCGGCAACACCGTGACCACCGCCGAATTGAGCTTTGCCATGCTGCTCTCCCTCGCCCGCAAGGTGCCGCAGGCGCATGCCTCGATGGTCGCGGGCAAATGGGACCGCAAACTTTTCCAGGGCGCTGAACTCATGGGCAAAACCCTCGGCGTGCTCGGCATGGGCCGCATCGGCACGGAAGTCGCCAAACGCGCCATCGCGTTCGGCATGCGCGTCATCGGCTATGACCCGTATCTCACCGAGGACCGCGCCAAGGCCGTCGGCGCGGAATTTGCCGACAGCGTGGACGAAGTTTATCGCGTGGCGGATTTCATCACCGTGCACATGCCGGTGACGCCGGAAACCAGGCACATGCTCAACGCCGCCGCGTTCGCCAAGATGAAACCCGGCGTGCGCATTGTGAATTGCGCGCGGGGCGAAATCATCGTCGAGGCGGATTTGATTGCGGCGCTGGAATCGAACAAGGTCGCCGGCGCGGCGCTGGACGTTTATGCCGCCGAACCGCTGCCCGCCGACCATCCGTATCGCAAGCAGGCGAACCTGATTTTGACGCCGCACCTCGGCGCGAGCACGGAGGAGGCGCAGGAAAAATGCGGCATCGAAGTCGCCGAAGTCATCGCGGGTTACCTGCTCACGGGCGAAGTCCGCAACGCGGTGAATTTGCCGTATCTGGACGCGAAGACCTACGAGCAGGTGAAGCCCTACCTGCCGCTGGGTGAGGCGCTGGGGAAATTGCTGGCGCAGCTCGCGCCGCCGGGCGCCGACCGCATCTACATCACCTATGGCGGCCACGCGCGGCAGTTGCCAAACACCGATCCGGTGACGCGTTCCATTTTGCGCGGCTTTTTGGAAGGCAGCGCGGTCAAGGACGTGAACAACGTCAACGTCCGCTCCGTCGCCGCGAGCATCGGCATCACCGTCGAGGAGAAAAAATCCGACGAGCCGGTCACGTTCAACGAATGGGTGCACGTGCAGGTTTTCAGCAATGGGAAGAAACTGATCTCGGCGGGCGGGACGTTTTTCGGCTCGCCGAACAATCCCCGCATCGTGCGGCTGTTCAGCACGCCGGTGGAAATTCCCGTCAGCGGCACGTTGCTGCTGTTGAACAACAAGGACCGGCCCGGCATCGTCGGCCATCTCGGCACCCTGCTCGGCAAACACAAGGTCAACATCGCCAACATGAGCCTGACGCGCGACACCGCCGGCGGGCTGGCGTTGACGGTGTTGAATCTCGACAGCGCGCCGCCGCCCGCAGTGCTGGAAGAGCTTCAGAAAGACCCTGACATCAGCAATGTGAAAGTGGTAAAATTGTAAAAGCCGTTAAACCGAAAGAAGACAAAAATGAAAAAACAAATAAAATTAATTTTCCCTGCCGCGTTCGCCGCGGCCTTGTTCGCGCTGCCGCGCGTTAATGCTGCTTCCGCCAACGCCGCCACCAACGCGCCCGCGTCCACCGCGACCAACGTCAACTCCCAAGCCGCGATGACCGCGTTGTTTGGCGACCCGGTCATTGCCAGGGGCAACGGTTTTGAAATCAAACGCAGTGAATTGGACGAGGTGATGCTGGGGATTAAATCCACCGCTGCCGCGCGCGGCCAGGCCATTCCGCCCGCGCAGTTGACCCTGATCGAAGGCCAGTTGCTCGACCGGCTCATCCAGGATCAGCTTTTGTTGCAAAAAGCCACGGACGCGGACAGAACCAACGGTGTCCAAAAGGCCGGTTTGCAAATGAACATGCTGCTCGAACGCTTCGGTTCGCAGGAAGTACTCGAACGGCAAATGAAAGCCGTCGGCATGACGGTTGCCGAACTGCGCTCCAGGATCACCCAGGAAAACACCGCGCAGGCTGTCAAGATACGGGAGTTGAATGTCACCGTTACGGATGCCGAGGCGAAGCAATATTACGACGACACCAATCATCTGGCGGACTTTGAGCAGCCGGAAATGGTTCGTGTCTGCCACATTTTGTCGTTGACGATAGACCCGGTCACGCACGCGCCGTTGCCGGCGGACCAGCAACAGGCCAAGCGCAAACAGATTGACGACCTCCTCAAGCGCATCCGCGGTGGCGCGGATTTTGCGGCGCTGGCCAAACAATACTCCGAAGACCCCGCCTCGAAGAACAACACCAACGAAATCACCCTCGCGCGCGGCAATCCAGGAATACCACCGGAGATTGAGGCCGCTGCGTTTTCACTGACCAACAATCAGGTCAGCGACGTCATCGCGACCGCTTACGGCTACCATATCATCAAGTTGCTCGACAAAACTCCGGCCAAAAAGCTGGCGTTGACCGACAAAGTGCCGATGGGCGATGTGACCATCGCCAGCAGAGTCAAGGATTTCCTGATACAACAAAAAACCGAAAAACTCGCCCCGGCTTATTTGGAAAAGTTGAGGAAAGCCGCGGATGTGCAAATTCTGGATGCGGATTTGAAGGCGGCGACAGCAGCGGCGGCGGCAGCCGCCGCCAACGCGCCGGTCCCAACGCCCGAAAAATAGCGCGGCGTTGCGGGACACTTGCCCGGTTTGTCCCGGCAAGCCATCTTGGAAAGCGTTATGAAGACAAAACTTGGAATTGTCATTCTTGCCGTGGCCTGTGGCGGGCTGGTAATTGCCTTGTTTGCGACGAAAAATACGGCGGACGAACGGCTCAAAAAAGATGCCGACGCGATTCTCGACTTTTCCAATCAATTGGTCGCCGCCACCGCCAACCTCGACGAACTCCGCCAGGTCAATCTGATGCTGACCAATGACCTTGCCGGCAGCCGCCAAGAAGCGCTGACTTTCAGCAACCGATTCACCGAAACCTTCGGCACGCTGGCCAGCACCAAAGCCTCGCTCCAAAGCGCCCAGGACCAAATCGCCAGTCTCAACAGCCGTATTGCCAGTTTGGAAACGCGAAAGCAGGTGCTTGACCAGCGCGCGGCCGCGCTCACCAACGCCATTGCCAGCCTGAACGCGCAAATCGCCGACACCCAACAAAAACTCGCCGGTTCTGAAACCAACAAAGCCTTTCTCGAAAAGGAATTGCAGCGGCAAACGGCCGCCAAAGCCGAGTTGGAGAGCAAGTTCAACAACCTGTCAACGGTGCGTGCCCAGGTCAGAAAATTGAAGGACGATTTGCTCGTCACCCGCCGCTTGCAATGGATGCGCGAAGGCTCCGACCTCGGTTCACAGCAAAAAGGCGCGCAATTGCTGATGCAGCACATGGCGTCCGCCCCCCCGCAACCGCCGCACTACGATTTGAACGTCGAGGTCGGCTCCGATGGCTCCATCCACGTCATTCCATTGCCGACCAACGCGCCTGCAACGACGACAAATTTGCCGGCGCAGTGACGCGCGCAGTTGAAATTTTCAATTTAATTTGCAGCCGGAGCGGGCCGTTCACGAACCACCATGCCGACTTACGAATACATTTGCGAAAAATGCGGACACGAATTTGAAGCCGTTCAATCCATCTCCGCCGGCCCGCTGCGGATTTGCCCGAAGGAACTTTGCGGCCGGAAAAAATGGGGCCGCGGTCGTGTGAAACGCAGAATCAGCACGGGTGGCGGCCTGCTTTTCAAGGGCAGCGGCTTTTACACCACCGATTACCGCAGCGAAGGCTACAAACAGGCCGCGAAAAAAGATGCGGCCACATCAAATTCATCCGGTGGCAAAAGCAAACCGGAAAAACGCGAAACCAAATCCGCTCCGGTGAAAACGCCGGACCAGGCGGCCGGGAAATGATCCGGAAGTTACATGATTGCATCGGTGCGCCGTTGCGTCAGCTTGATGATTGGACGGTTCAGCGGTTCAACGGTTTAATACCATTCCCCGATAATATTCGGCACCTATTCCAGACGGTAGGGCCGCGCTGCCTTGTCGGGTCGAAGCCCGGCGAAGACCGATGCGCGGCCATCATACCCGGCGGCGCAGCAGCGCCGCCCTGCCCATTGCATCGGTTGTCTCTGGGAATTGGTATAACAGCACAAAACCTTCTTGTTCTTTGCGTGGTGGTTTTTCCGCTGTTCGCCCGTGCGCAGACTTCATTTCCGGACACAAGTTCGGCGCGCAGCGTTTCCGGCCAGTTCATCGTCACCGGTGCGCCGTCCCCCGCCGCAAGGGCGGGGCTGGCGGCCATGCCGAAAATCGCCACCAATACCGATTTTGTCCGGCTGGAACCCGCGCTGCTGGCCGTCTCCGCCGAGCGCATCAAGGAATTACTGGTGCGCGAACTCAACCCTGAACTCCGGGGGCTGGATCTCCCCGCGCCGCCTCCGGGGAAAATTTTTCTCGCGTTGCACCCGGCGCAGTCAACAGATGAAGGCGTCACCATCGTCTCCCGGCGTTCCCCGGATGGTTGGGATTACCAGGTCCGGTTGCCCGACGTTTTGTCGCGCACCCGTTACCTGCGGGCGATGACCGGCGTGCTGCTGCTGGAATTCGCCAGCCGCGACGCCCGCGCGCGTTCCGCGGAGATTCCCGCGTGGCTCACGGACGGTTTGTCCCAGGAATTGCTCGCGACCGCCTGGCAGGAAATCATCCTGTCATCGCCGGACAAAATGGTGAACGGCCTGCCGGTCAGCCGCACCATTACAACCACCCGCGGCCTGGATTCGCTTGCCGGCGCGCGGCGCGTGTTGCGCGATCACGCCGTGCTGGCGTTTGAACAATTGAGCTGGCCAACCGACGCGCAATTGGCCGGCGACGACGGCGGCGCCTATCGCGCCAGCGCGCAATTGTTCGTCAACGAATTGCTGGCATTGAAAAACGGCCCGGCGCATTTGCGCGCGATGCTCGAAACCCTGCCGAAATTTTACAACTGGCAGCTGGCGTTCCAAACCGCGTTCCGTGAAAATTTTCCGCGGCCGCTCGACGTGGAAAAATGGTGGGCGGTGCAGGTCGTGAGCTTCGTTGCGCACGACCCGGGCCCGGCCTGGACGCCCGCGGTCAGCCGCGACAAGCTTGACGAAATTCTCAGTGTGCCGGTGGAACTGCGCACGGCATCGAACGCCCTGCCCGCGCACGCGGAAATTTCGCTCCAGGCCGTGATCCGCAACTTCGACCGGGCGCGGCAGGTTGCGATTCTCCAAACCAAATTGCGCGACCTTGAACTCTCGCAACTGCGCCTGGCCCCGCCGTTCGCGGTTTTGACCGGCGAATATCGCCGCGCCATTGCGGATTATCTTGGTTCAGGCTAGCGCACCTCGCCCGTGCTGCGCTGGGTCAAACATCCGTTTACTTCATCGTCAAAAACAATCATGAACGGCACGTTAAGAAAATTGGACGCGCTCGATGCGCAACGGCGGGCAATCGAATCGGCCATCAAGCCGGAGGGCATATTCCCATGATTTTCAACCGCGCTTGAACGCGGCGGACGCGAAAGCGGTCAACTTGACAGGGCGCAATTCCAACTTATAGTTCGTTACTGAAAAAATGATGAAGGATGACAATTCACTTGCGAATGGCGGGGAGCCGCCATCAAACCACCGACTCCAATGCTTGAAGGAATTTCACTCCGCCGGTCGCGGCTTTTGGCGCGATGTTCCCGACGCTGATTGGAACAATTGGCGCTGGCAGCTCAAACATCGCATCACCACGCCGGAGCAACTGCAGCGGCTGATGCCCACGCTCACGCCCGAGGAATTCGCCGGCGCGAAACTGGCGAACCACAAACTCGCGCTCGCCATCACGCCGTATTTTTTCAATCTCATTGACCCGATGGACGAGCATTGCCCGATCCGTCAGCAGGTCATCCCTCGCATCGAGGAAACCCACACCGCATCGTGGGAAATGAGCGACCCGTGCGGCGAAGATTCCCATTCGCCCGTGCCCGGCCTCGTGCATCGTTATCCCGACCGCGTGCTGTTCCTCGTCACCGACCGTTGCGCCGCGTATTGCCGTTACTGCACGCGCTCGCGGCTGGTCAGCAACGCCAGCGGCTACGATTTTCATCCCGAATTCGACAGGCAAATCGCTTACATCGCGCAGCACCCGGAAATCCGCGACGTGCTGTTGAGCGGTGGCGATCCCCTGCTGCTCAGCGATGACAAGCTCGAATCCCTTTTGGGCCGGCTGCGGGCCATCCCGCACGTTGAATTTTTGCGGATCGGTTCGCGCATCCCGACGTTCCTGCCGCAACGCATCACGCCAGAACTGTGCGCGATGCTGAAAAAATTTCATCCGCTGTTCATGAGCATTCACTCGAATCATCCGCGCGAACTCACGACCGAAGTCCGCGACGCGCTCGGTCGCCTTGCCGACGCCGGCATTCCGCTCGGCAACCAGTCCGTGTTGCTCAAGCACGTCAACGATGATGTAACGGTGATGAAGGCGCATATCCAGAAGCTGCTCATGTGCCGGGTGAAGCCCTATTACCTTTACCAATGCGATTTGATTTCCGGCTCGGCGCATCTGCGCGCCAGCGTCCGCAAGGGCATAGAAATCATGACACAGTTGCGCGGCCACACGACTGGTTACGCCGTGCCGCAATACGTCATTGACGCCCCCGGCGGCGGCGGCAAGGTGCCCATCAATCCGGACTACGTTTTGAGCCACAATGCCGACCGCGTGGTGCTCCGCAACTATGAAGGCAAAATCTTCGAGTATCCCGAGGCGCCTGATGGCACGCCGCTTTCCCCGCCGCCGAAAGAAATTGAAGAGCCGCAGTTGGTCTAGTTTCCTAACAACAAAGACGCAAGGACGCAAATGGGTGGCACAGCCCTGAAGGCTTTCGAGGCTGTCGTGTCCGGCGCCTCGTCGAACACAAGTTTTCGTTTTTTCACCCGCCGGAAAACGCATTGCTGAATTCTCCGGGTCGTCCTACTCTCACCGTGTCACGCAACCGAAGCGGACGGAACGCCGATCTCCGAATCGGCCCGCTGCGGTTTCGGAAAAAAACAAAACGACCAGAACCAAACTTTAACCAAAATCATTTTGCGTAGCTTCGGCTGCTGTCTTTCAGATATTCAAACGAGCTTCCGATCCGCCTTCGTCAAAGATGACTGCGGACAAAACAGGGCTGAACGCACGCGCGAGTGTTTTATCAATGTCACGACCCGAACGACAACAGAACGTTCTGGATTTGCTGAAAGGGTTGCGGGGGATGGAACCTCTCAAGCAACTCTTTTGGTCGGAACTCAATTACCAGCGGGTGAACCAGCCGCTATCCCGGCGCGGCTGGTTGACCACATCAACCGCATCTTGTCGTCAACGGAGTCGGCGCGGTTTGCGGTCGGTTATTTTTTCCTTTCCGGGCTGGAGAGCATCGCGCACCGGCTCGCCGACGTGGAAACTGTGCGTTCAACCATTCTGAATCAATTAAGCCATTCGGGAGCACCGGCGTTTGACCCCAAGGAAGTAGAATTCGTGCTCGAAGCAATCACGCGGCTTTGACACCATCAGTTTACCAGGATTTAGAAATGATGACCTTGCGCCAACTGGCCGCCGAGCCGCCCACGATTCCCACCCGCACGAGTTGGTATCTGGCCGATCTGGCCGAGGCGCGCGGCAAACAGGAACTGTTCACGCGGCAGTCGCCGCAAAAGCTGAAAGTGTTGCGGGAGCACGCTCTGATCGAGAGCGCCGTTTCCTCAAATCGCATCGAAGGGGTGGAAGTGGACAGGTCACGCATCGGGACATTGATTTTCGGCAAACCGGCATTGCGCGACCGTGACGAGGAGGAGGTGCGCGGCTACCGCGACGCGTTAAAACTGATCCATGAGGCCGGTACCAAACTTCCCGTCTCCGAGGTCACGATAAAAAAGTTGCACCAGCTCTGTCGGGGTGGAATCTGGGATGCCGGCGTTTACAAGGAAAAGGACGTGGACATCATTCAGAAGTACGCCGATGGCCGCAGCCGTGTCCGTTTCAAATCCGTTCCGGCCAAACAGACGCCCCGAGCGATGGCCGAAATGGTTGAGCTGTGGGAACGCGGCCGGCGTGAGAAATGGGTTCATCCCCTCGTCCTGACCGCGGCGTTGAATCTGGATTTTCTCTGCGTCCATCCGTTTCGAGACGGCAACGGCCGCGTTTCCCGGCTGCTCTTTCTGCTCGCGTGTTACCACTGCGGATTGGAAGTGGGCCGTTACATCAGCCTCGAACGCCTCATTGAGGACAACAAGGAACGGTATTACGAAGTCCTGGAACAAAGTTCCCAACGCTGGCATGAAGGCAAACATGACCCGTGGCCGACGATGAATTTTCTTTTGTTCATTCTGACGCAGGCGTGCAAGGAATTTGAACGGCGCATGGGTCAGCTCAAAGCTCCCCGGGGCGAGAAAACCGCACTGATCGAAGCGGCCATTGGCCGGCAACCCGGCGACTTCGCGGTTTCGGACCTCCAGAACGAATGTCCGGGTGTCGGTGTCGATTTGATCCGCCGGGTACTGAAACGGCAGAAAGAAACCTCGCAACTGACCTGTCTAGGGCGCGGTCCTGCCGCCAAGTGGAGGAAAACCAAGAAATAGATAGTACCTATTTAATTAGGTATTTAATTAGGTATTAACCCATGCCCAAACACGACATCATCGACAATCGCAAGGAAAAGCTGGTTGACCACATCAACCGCATCCTGTCGTCCACGGAGTCGGCACGGTTTGCGGTCGGATATTTTTTTCTTTCCGGGCTGGAGAGCATCGCGCAGCGGCTGGCGAACGTGAAAGAGTTGCGGTTGCTCATCGGGAACACGACGAATCGCGAGACGTTGGAGCAACTGGCCGAGGGCTATCGGCGGCTGGACCTGGTGGCGGAGGCGGCGGAGGCCGAGACGTATCCCAAGCGTACGGAAACCAAACGCATGGCCGGTGAAACGGCGGGCAACATCGCTGAAGAAGTCAAACACCGGCAAGCCGAACGCGAACACACCTTGTCATTGAGTCTTGGACAGAACTATGTCTTGCGCGAGTTGCGCGTGCTGTTTGGGGCCAGCACAGACGAAGACCAGAAAGCGATGATTAATGTGCTCGGAAAATCTTTCCGAGGACCGATAACGCGAGCCGTCAACCAAGAGGTGGTGCGTCTGCGCCGAAATGGTGTAAATGGCGAATCGCTGTTGAAGGCGCTCGCACGCATTTACGACCAGCATAATCTCCGCGATTGGGTTGACCGTCGAAGTCTCCATGTCACAGCGCGGCCGGTCCCTAAAATCATTTGCAGTGAGGCTTTGATTTAACGAGATATGTTTCCGTGGTTCGTGTGTTTCACGGTTGATTGCGGTTCGCGGGGACGCTCGCCCCACCGTTTTTCCCCTTCCGCCCGGACAGGCTGGAAGCACTATCCTACGTCATCAGCGTCAATCAGCGTTTATCAGCGGTTAAAATCTTTGTGGCTTTTGCATTCTTTCCGCCTTCGTTGGACTACGGCGCGACAAGTTGCGGCAAAAAAATCGTGTTTTGTGTGTCATCGCATTGCCTTCGCTCAAAACAAAAGCGCGGGCCGAAGCCCGCGCCTGAATTTTTTTGCAGCGTCGAGCCTGCGGCTCGATCCATCGGCGCACAGCGCCGACACTACAATTTACACCGTGTAGGTGCTGCTGGCGGTGGTGCCGCCGTGGCCGGTCCAGTTGGTGTGGAAGAACTGGCCGCGCGGTTTGTCCACGCGCTCGTAGGTGTGCGCGCCAAAATAATCGCGTTGTGCCTGCAACAGGTTCGCCGGCAACCGTTCGCTGCGGTAGGCATCGTAAAACGCCAGCGCCGTGCTGAATGCCGGGACTGGTATCCCCTTCTTCGCCGCCATGGCCACCACATTGCGCCAGGAACGCTGGCAGTCCTTGATGGCCTTCTTGAAGAACGGATCGAGCATCAGGTTCGACAATTTGGCGTTCTTGTCGAAGGCTTTCTTGATATCGCCGAGGAACGCGCTGCGGATGATGCAGCCGCCGCGCCACATGAGCGCGATGCCGCCGTAGTTCAGATTCCATTTGTGTTCCGCCGCCGCCGCGCGCATGAGCATGTAACCCTGGGCGTAGCTGACAATTTTCGACGCGTACAGCGCCTGGCGGATGGCTTCGATGAATTTCTTGTGGTCGCCCTTGATGGTGGGCTTCGGCCCCTTCAACTTTTTGGCCGCGGCGACGCGTTCCTCCTTCATGGCCGAAACGCAGCGCGAATAGACCGCCTCGGCAATCAGCGTGATGGGAATGCCCAGGTCCTGCGAGGAAACCACCGTCCACTTGCCCGTGCCTTTCTGGCCGGCGGTGTCGAGAATTTTTTCCACCAATGGCTGGCCGTCGGTGTCCTTGAAGGCCAGGATGTCGCGGCTGATTTCGATGAGATAGGAGTTTAATTCGCCTTTGTTCCATTCGGCTAAGACTTCATGCATCTGGTCCGGCGTCAGACCCAGGCCGGTTTTCATCAGGTTGTAGGCCTCGCAGATGAGCTGCATGTCGCCGTACTCGATGCCGTTGTGGGTCATCTTCACATAATGGCCCGCGCCGCCTTCGCCCACCCAGTCGCAGCACGGCGTGCCATCTTCCACCTTGGCGGCGATGGCCTGGAAAATCGGTTTGACGTGCGGCCACGCGGCGGGCGAACCGCCGGGCATGATGCTCGGGCCATGGCGCGCGCCTTCCTCGCCGCCGCTCACGCCGGTGCCGATGTAGAGCAATCCCTTGCTCTCGACGTATTTCGCGCGGCGGATGGTGTCTTCGAACAGCGAATTGCCGCCGTCAATGATGATGTCGCCGGCTTCGAGCACGGGCAGGAGATGTTCGATGAACTCGTCCACGGCGGCGCCAGCCTTGACCATGAGCATGACGCGGCGGGGCTTTTTGAGCAGCGCGGCCATTTCCTGGAGGGAGTGCGCGCCGATGACCTTCGTGCCTTTGGCCTCGTTGTTGAGGAAATCGTCCACCTTGGACACGGTGCGGTTGAAGGCCACGACGGTGAAGCCGTGGTCGTTCATGTTGAGAATGAGATTCTGGCCCATTACAGCCAGACCGATAAGTGCAATGTCAGCTTTTGGTTCCATAAAATTTTTAATTACCGTTGATAACAGGAAAAACGGGACATGAGTATGCCAGAAAACCTCCGCACAGGGAAACAATCATTTCGGGTAGGCGGCCACAAATCCGAAGTCCGAATGCCGAAATCCGAAAAGACGGATGGCTCGACACAGGGTTATCAGATTCTGACTTCGGATTTCGGACTTCTTTCGGGTTTCGGCATTCGGAATTCGGAATTTTCCTTACACTCCGCTGAACGCGGCAAAGCCGCCGTCAATCGGGATCACCACCCCGGTCACAAAACCGGAGGCTTCGGCGGAAGTCAGCCACAGCAGCGGGCCGACCAAATCCTCGGGCGTGCCAAACCGGCTCATGGGTGTGTGCGCGATAATGGTGTTGGCGCGCGGCGTCAACGAGCCGTCCGGCTTGGTCAACAGGGTGCGGTTCTGGTCCGTGAGAAAGAAGCCGGGCGCAATGGCGTTGACGCGGACGCCGACCTTCGAGAAGTGCACCGCGAGCCATTGCGTGAAATTGCTCACCGACGCCTTGGCGCCGCTGTAGGCGGGGATTTTGGTCAGCGGCCGGAACGCGTTCATCGAGGAAATGTTGATGACGGTGCCTTTGCCCTTGCCGGCCATCTCGCGGGTGAACGCCTGGGTTGGCAGCAAGGTGCCCAGGAAGTTCAGGTTGAACACAAACTCGACGCCTTTCGGGTCGAGATCGTAGAAGGTGATGATTTCCTTGGCCGCGCCGGCCAGGTCTTCCTTGCGCAGGTATTCGAGGCTGGTCGTGCCTTTGGGATGGTTGCCGCCCGCGCCGTTGAGGAGGATGTCCACCGGGCCGAGTTCCTTCTTTACCTTGTCGTTGGCCGCGACGAGGCTCTGCTTCTCCAGCACGTTGCACGCAACGCTGATGGCTTTGCCGCCTTCCTTGCGGATCTGCGCCGCCACGACCTCGGCGGCTTCCTGTTTCAAATCCGCCACGGCAACTTTCGCGCCGCACGCCGCCAGCGCCCGCGACAGGGTGCTGCACAAAATCCCGCCGCCGCCCGTCACGAGCGCGACCTGGTCCTTCAAATTCACCTTAAATGGAACGTTCATCCTTGTTTTCCTCTGTACTTGGTTTGTTTGTTTGGTTAGTCCTTGAATCGCCCCCGATACGCCCACAAACCGAGTGCCGGGTTCGAAATATAGAAGATTTTTTCGCCGTCGGACATGGTGTTCCAGCCGTCCTTGAGTCTGGCTGGATCGTAACGCTGCGTCATTTGCTTCAAATCGGCGTATTGGAAGTTGACGCTTTCGATTTCCTGCCGCGTGAGCTGGCCGGGGCAATAAATGATGTTGAACCGGCCTTCCGACGAGCCGTGGATGAAATGCGCCGCCGCGCTGAGATTGTTTTGCAGCTCGGCGTTGGCCTTGACTGCCGCCAAGGTTGCCGGCGTGCCGCGATAGCCGTACTTGCGGATGAGCCGGTCAATCTCCTTGTCCTCGCCGAACTCCTTCAGGCCGGGCGCGAGCACAATCAACTCGCCACCGTCGGCCATCGCCATGCGTGTGCGGTAGATGCTTTTGTTCCCCAACCACGTGCTTTTGAACTCGGAAGGATCGAGATAGACGACCACTTTCTTGAGCGGTGCGTCGAGCATCTCGAAATTGACCTTGAGCGAGAGCGCCGCGCCCTTGTCAAAACCGGAAATGTCATCGCTGATGTAAAGGCCGCGCACGCACAGCTTGCCGTCGTCGCCACGCCCCACCACCGTGTGGACATAGACGATGGGCAGGTGCTGGGTGAAATGTTCGGAGGCGTAGTTGAGGATGCGCCGCACCGGCGTGTCCGAGCGCCCCATCATCCGTTCCATGCCGTAGGCGGCGCCGACGAAATGACTTTTGTTGATGCCTTCCTGGCCACCGGTGCCGACGAAGATGTTTTTGTTGTAATTGGCCATCCCGATGACTTCGTGCGGAACGACCTGGCCGACGGACAGGATCAAATCGTGTTTGCCAGTCCAAATGAGGTTGGCCAGTTGCGCCGGCCAGGGAAAATCCACCGCTCCGCCCGAGACCTTTTTTACAAATTCTCCCGGTACTTCGCCGACGGTGGTGATGCCCGTGCGCCAGTTGTGGACACGGAACAGGCTTTCCGGCACCCCGGCGAACATCTCGGTGATTTGCGCCGAAGTCATCGGCGTGTGGGTGCCCAACGCGGGCAAAACATCCGTCAAACGGTCCCCGTAGTAATCATAAATGAGTTTCGTCACCGGTCCCGCGTGCGAATGGAACCGGGTAAAATCCGGGGGAATGACGAGCACCCGCTTGCGCGGGCCAAGACGGTCGAGGGCGCGCGACAGCCCCTTGCGCAAATCGTTCAGGGACAGCTTGTCGGCTACGGAACCGCGTTCGTAATACAACATAAATTCAATTTATTTTACACCACTCGGGTCGGGGCTGGCAACGTCTTGAAATAATGGCTCCAGCCTAGCTTAATCCACGTCGAAAACCCGTAGAATCTCTCCAAAGGCCTGTAAATTGTAAAGATATTTCCCCCTGTTTTTGCATAGTTGCCGGTTTTTTTGCAGAAAAACAAAACACTTTTGCAAGATTTTTACAAAAAGCACCTTGCGCCTCTTCCGCGTTCTGGAATCCTGTTCGGGAAATTTAACCGCCAAATATAGAACAACACCATGAGCCAAGGTCTGAACATTTCCCCAAAAGGCGCGCTGGACTTCCTGTCCCTCGGCGCGCTGGTCAACCGTCTCGATCCCGGCATCGTGCCGTTCCGCAAGGCCACGGAATGCAAAATCCACGTCAGCGGCGGCGAGTTCAATTGCGCCGCCAACCTGTCGGACTGCTTCCGCCTGAACACCGGCATTGCCACGGCGCTCGTGGAATATCCCATCGGCGACCTGATTGCCGAGCGCGTCCGGGCCATGGGCGTGAAACCGTTTTATAAAAAATTCAAGCATGACGGCGTGCGCGGCCCGAACCACGCGACGGTTTACAGCGACCAGGGCCACGGCGTGCGCCCCCCGGTGGTGTTTTACAACCGCTGCAACGAGGCGGGTTCGATGCTCAAACCCGGCGACTTCAACTGGAAGGAGATTTTCGGCTCGGGCGTGCGCTGGTTCCACAGCGGCGGCATCTTCGCCGCATTGTCCGAGACCACGGGTCCATTGATCATTGAAGCCATGAAGGCCGCCAAGGCCGCGGGCGCGGTGACGTCGTTCGACCTAAACTTCCGCCAGAAACTTTGGGACATCTGGGGCGGCCAGGCTAAGGCGTTGTCGGTGATGAAAGGGATTGTCGAGCATGTGGACGTGCTGGTGGGCAATGAAGAGGACCTGCAAAAAGGCCTCGGCTTGAAAGGACCGGACGTGACCGCCAAATCCAAGCTCGATCCGAGCGTGTTCTTCGGAATGATTGATTCGGTGGTGAAAAATTATCCCAAGGTCAAGGTGGTGGCCACCACGCTGCGCGAAGTCCACTCGACCAATCGTCACAGTTGGGGCGCCGTGGCGTGGATTGACGGCAAGACCTACACCTCGCCCACCTGTGAACTGGACGTCTATGACCGCGTAGGCGGCGGCGACGGCTTCGCCTCGGGCCTCTTTTACGGCATGCTCACCGGCGAATCGCCGCAGGAATCCGTCAACCTCGGCTGGGCGCACGGCGCGCTGCTGACGACCTTCCCCGGCGACACGACGATGGCGACGGCGGAACAGGTCAAGGCGTTCGCCAAAGGCGGCTCGGCGCGCATCCAGCGGTAAAGCCCTTGTTTGGCGGAACACCGACAGGGCGCGGCCCAAATCCGTGCCTTTTCACCTGGGCTTTTACATTGCACAGCGTGAATGAGTTGTGATAGCTTCACGGTTCCGTTTTTTTGAAATGAAAATCTCCGTCCCCAAAGAAACGCACCCGGGCGAGACCCGGGCGGCGCTGACGCCGGATGGCGCCGCCAAACTCGTCAAACTCGGCGCGCAAGTAGAAGTCGAAGCCGGCCTCGGCCTCGCTGCGGGCTTTGCCGACGACGCCTACACCAAAGCCGGCGCGACCATCACCACCGACCGCAAGGCGCTCATCAGCGCTGGCGACCTGGTGCTGCGCCTGCGCAAGCCGCCGGTGGATGAAATTGCGTGGCTCAAGCCAAATTCGGTTCACGCCAGCTTCCTCGATCCGTTCAACGAAAAGGAATTGATCCAAAAACTTGCCGAGCGCGGCATCAGTGCCATCAGCATGGAATTGATTCCTCGCACGACCCGCGCCCAAAAAATGGACGTGCTGTCGTCGCAGGCGAACCTCGGCGGTTATGAAGCGGTCATTCT
>Ga0116134_1000700_pt1 | contig 17249 bp, 13 predicted proteins | sample June2015DPH_19_5_FD_89737 | JGI IMG/M metagenome (GOLD analysis project Ga0116134, IMG submission 89737) | Peatland microbial communities from SPRUCE experiment site at the Marcell Experimental Forest, Minnesota, USA - June2015DPH_19_40 | ecosystem: Environmental > Terrestrial > Soil > Wetlands... | reverse complement strand
TGCTTCTGTCCCTGGCGAGAAAGATCCCGCAGGCGAACGCGAGTCTCAGGTCGGGGCAACTGGAATGGAAGAAGCGCAGTGTGTACCAAGGCACGCAGCTCGCGGGCAAGACGCTGGGCGTCGTGGGCCTCGGCCGGATCGGCCGGACCGTCGCGACGCGGGCGCTGGCGATGGAGATGAACGTCGTCGCGTGCGATCCCTATTTCACCGGCCCGACCGCCCTGGATGGGAAGGTGAAACTGGTCGGCGATTTCGATGAATTCCTTTCTCAAATCGACGTGATCACCTTCCATGTTCCCGGCGGCGCACAGACCAAGCACCTGCTGAACCGCGATCGGCTGATGAGCAAATGCCGGCCGAATCTGCTGGTGATCAACGATTCGCGCGGGGAAGTGGTGGACGAAATCGCCCTGGCCGATGCGATCAAGGAGAAGAAGATCGCCGGAGCGGCGATCGACGTGTATGCGACGGAGCCGCCGGCGAAGGACCATCCGCTGTTCGGACTGGAGAACGTGGTTTTGACGCCGCACCTGGGCGCCAGCACCGACGAGGCCCAGACGGCCGTCTCGGTGGAGGCGTGCAAGGCGATCGTGGCGTATCTGAACACGGGGGAGATTCGGGGCGCGGTCAACGCGGGCGGACTGAAGCTGGATTTGCCGGCGGATGAAAAGCCGTTCGTGGAACTGGCGCGGCGGATCGGCGCGCTCCTGGCGGCATTGTGTGACGGCGGATGTCGCACGATCACGCTTCGTGCCAGCGGGACGCGCGCTCCCAAGCACATGAACACGCTTCTGCGCCTGGCGACGGTGGAGCTGTTGCGCCCGCATCTGGACACGGAGGTGAACGTGATCAACGTGGAACATCTGGCTCGGGCGCGCGGCATCGAGCTGGTGACCATCCACGAGCCGAGCCCGCCGGCGGGGTTGGTGGGGGACATCGTCGGCGTGCGCGCCGATGGGCCGGAGGGTCAGAGCCACCGCGTGCTGGGCACGGTTTACGCCGATGGTCTTCCGCGCGTGCTGCGGGTGGACGGATACTCGATGGACATGATTCCCGAGGGGAACATGGTGCTGATCGTCAATCAGGACCAGCCCGGCGTGATTGGCGTGGTGGGCTCGAGCTTCGGCGACGCGCAGGTGAATATCGCGGACATGGTGATCAGCCGGGAATTTGAAGCCGGCGGAAAGGCGACGGCGCTGATGGTGATCAAGACCGACAGCGAGCCGACGGCGAGCCTGCTGGAACGGTTGAAGGCCCGGCCGAACATTTTGAAGGTGAAGAGTCTGGTATTGCCGGCAAGGCCGAAATGAAGGGAAGGCCCCTGACAATAGCGCCGCTGCTGGCGGCGCTGATTTGCGTTGCGGCGGCGCGGGGAGCCGAAGGCGGCTCGGCGACGGAGCCGACGACCGAGCCGGCGCCGCACAAGGCCGAAATTCCGCCGGGGTTTCATCTCGTGACCAGCGGGGATCGCTCGGCGATTTGCCGGCCCCAGGACGACGTGTGGGTCAAGGACGTTCTGGCGTCGATTGCGCCGGCGACGCGCCCGACGACCCTGCCATCGGATATCGCCGGCCTGATCCAACAGCGCCGCCAGGAGTTGACCGGCGCGATGATGCGGGACCTGGCCCTGCCCGACGGCAAGGCGTTGGATGACTTCCTGGACAACAAGCTCTTGCCGCGGCTCGGGAAAATCGCTGCGCTGAAGCCGACGATTTATTATTTCGTAGCGACGCGGCCGCAGGTCGCCGACGCGATGGACGCGGGGTGGAGCGATCCGCGGTTCCACTACATTCGCTTTGCTCACGACGTGTCGTATTCCCCTGTTGCGAGGCTGACGGCCGACAAGCCGATGGATGATCTGGTCTGGTGGGTGGAGTTTCACGACGGCGACAACGCCGCGACGCGGCGCGACACTCTGACGGCGGAGGTCCGCTATTTCGAGGGTGGAATGACCGATCACCTTTCCGTGTACGGCGAGAACGAAGCGGAGCATCTTTTCGAACAATTCATTCACGACAACGCGCTGGAGCCGCTGAAACTTCCGGCTCGCGAAGATTGGTTTGATTTCGGCGTGTCGAACATTCTTGCGATCAAGTACGCGGCGATCGTGACGGGGATGTCGCGGCACGGTTGGACGGAGGAGCTGATCGGCCGGCCGGACCAGTTGAGGCCCTTCGTGCGGCTGGATTTGGTCAACGCGCTCGATCCGGCGGATATTCGACCGGAATATTTGGCCGATTATGACCGGGCGCTGCTTCCGAAAGGGGCGCTGGTGATCGATTCCTGGCTCGCCGGCGCGGGAGACGGGGCATTGGCGAAGGTGTTGGCGGCATTGCGCGAGCACACACCGGCGACGCCGCAGGAACTCATCGACGTTGTCAGGAAGACGACGGGGTACGATTTGACGCCCCTGATGCAGCCGGAATACGGGCCGCCGTCGGCGCAGCCGGCGCACTGAGCCGGACGATTCACCGCGAAGCCGCGAAGAAAGCACAAGAATCAGGTTGGACCGCGGAGAGGCTCGCCGTTATCGCGTGGGTTTAGAAGAATTCCGCGCCGCATTCGTAGGCGCCGGGGGAGTTGGGATTGGGGCGGCAGGTGGCGATGCGAACGCGTGCGCTGGCGCGCAGGCCGCCGGCGTCCAGGATCATCCAATGGACCGCTTCGGGCTCGAGCTTTTCGTCGGAGCTGAAGCCGATGCCGTGCAACGAAAGGTCGCCCACCACGATGAGATGGTTGGGGCCTTGGGTGCCGGCTTCGGGGGAGAGCCAGCCGTTGCCGACGAAGTTCTGTCGCGGGCTGCGCCTGCGATCGGAAGTGCCGGCGGCCGGCTGTGAACTGCCTTCGAGAACGCTGATGTGCGTCGCTTGCATATTGGTTTACTTCGACCAATACGGCCGGCGACTTTGGTTGATCGCGCCACGCGATTATACTTCATGGGCCGATTTATCGGAGCATCGAAGGGAGTTGGCCTCGTGGAAAACAGGGTTTGCAAGTCGCATAAGGTCCTTGTCGGCCTGGAAGTTCACGTCCAGCTTTCGACGCGATCGAAAATGTTCACCGGGGCGGCCAACGGGTTCGGGGGCGAACCCAACACGCAGGTGGACGAGCAGGTCTTGGGTTTGCCGGGCGTGCTGCCTGTGATGAATAAGCGGGCGGTGGAATCCGCGATCATGGTGGGAATGGCGCTGGGGTGCGAGATCGCCCGGCACACCAAGTGGGACCGCAAGAGCTATTACTATCCCGATCTGCCCAAGAACTATCAGATCAGCCAGTACGATCTGCCGCTGTGTCATCATGGGGAATTCGAACTGGTGCGGCGGGATGGAAGCACGCTGAAGATCCGCATCCGGCGGGCACACCTGGAGGAGGACGCGGGGAAATTGATGCACGAGGCGCCGGGCGGATACGCCATCGATTTCAGCATCGTCGATCTGAACCGCGCCGGCACGCCGCTGCTGGAGATCGTCACCGAGCCCGATCTTTCCAGCCCGCAGGACGTGGCGCTGTTCGGACAGGAACTGCAGCGGATCGTGCAATTCCTCGGCGTGAGCCAGGGGCTCATGCAGATGGGGCACATGCGCTTCGAGCCGAATATCAACGTGCATATCACGGACCAGAACGGGCAGGTTCATAAGACGGCCATTACGGAGATCAAGAACCTCAACAGCTTCAGCGTTCTGGAGCGGGCGACGGCTTACGAGGTTCAGCGGCAAATCCGCCAGTGGGAGGAGACCGGATCGCTCGGGCGCAAGAGCACGTATGGGTGGGACGAGGCGAGCGGCTCGACATTTTTGCAGCGGGAGAAGGAAGAGGCGAACGATTATCGATATTTCCCCGATCCGGATTTGCCGCCGGTGGAGGTGGACGATGCGTGGCTGGCGGAATTGAAAGGGCGGATCGGGGAGCTTCCGGCGGCGCGGCGGAAACGGTACGTCGAGGCGCTGGGACTGTCGGCGACGGATGCCGCGATCCTGGCGTCGGACCGGGCGACGGGGGAATTTTATGAAGCGGCCATCGCCGCCGGCGGGGACGCCAGGCGGGTCAGCAACTTGATTCTTTCGCACGGCCGGCGCCTCGCCAACGAGAGGAGCGTCTCGCTGAAGGAGATCGGGATCACGCCCGCGCGGTTTGCGGAAGTGGCCGGGCTGATCGATCGGAACAAGATCTCGGTGAGCAGCGCGGGGACGATTTTTGACAAGCTGCGAGAGAAGGATGGTTCGGCCGAGCAATTGGCCGAGGAACTGGGCCTGACGCAGGTGAGCGACACGAGCGCGATCGACGGCGCGATCGATGCGGTGATCGCGGCGAATCCCAAGCCGCTGCAGGATTATCGCGCCGGGAAGCAGAGCGCGCTGGGGGCGCTGGTGGGGATGGTGATGAAGAATGGGAAGGGATTGAATCCGAAGATGGTGCAGGAGGCGCTAAAAAGGAAGTTGCAATGAATACCGATCTCTGTCAATACCGGGACGCCGTTTATGTTAAGGAAATCCAGAAGCTCTAAGTCGCTTCGTCTGAAGCCTCAGTACGTTGCACGGGCCAAGCCCATCGCTGATAAGTATCAGATGGTCATTTCGTTCGAGGATGGCGAGTATTACGGTCGCGGGGTGGAGCTGCCCTTTGCCTTTGGCGACGGCAAGACGGTAGAGCGGTGCGCCCGCAACACGCGCGAAGCGTTCGTTGCGGTGGTAGCCAGTCTTTTGCAGGATGGGCACGCCCCTCCGGCCCCCGCCAGCGAGGGAAAGCGCGACCAGCAAGTGAACGTCCGCCTCAGCAGCGAAGAAAAACTTTTGCTGGAGACCAAGGCCAAACAGTCGGGGGCAGCGGGGATTTCCGAATACATCCGCGCCGTCGCGCTGTCGAAATGAGCCATGCCCACACCACAAATCACCCCCGCCAAGCTCGACCTCAAGCGCGACGAGAAATTGGAGATCCTTTGGAAAGACGGCCAGCGGAGCGTTTACACGCTTTCGTATTTGCGTTCGATGTGTCCTTGCGCGGTTTGCAAGATGGTTCGCGACGGGCGCGATCCGCATGATATTTCACCGGGACCGGCTGAGCCGCGGAAGAAAACCTCGTTGAATATTCTGCCGGGGAATTACGCCCAGCCGCTGACGGTCGTCAAAGCGGAACTCGTCGGGAATTACGCGCTGCGGATCGACTGGTCGGACGATCACACCAGCGGGATTTATTCGTTTGAATATCTGCGGTCAATTTCGCCGGGGTTCGCGGGGGCGTAAGGTTTTGGGTGGTCGAAAATTGGCGGGAGGCCACGCCGGCTAAACGGGGACTTGGCCAGCCTATCGTCTTATTGGCTGTTGAGTTGCGAGAGCAAATCGCGCGCTTTGGCGGCGGCGGGACTATCAGGGTATTTCCGGATGAGCAGATTCAGTTTGGCGCTGGCCTGGGCGACCATTCCGCTGCTGATGTACGCCTGGGCGAGATTCAAAAGCTCCTGCGGCTCATCGGCGGGCTTGGGCGCCTCGACTGCGGAGGCAGGCTTGACCGATTCCATCAGTTTGAAGACCTGATCGAACCAGGTGTCGGAGAGCACCTGGTCGTGCCCGACGGGCGCGACAACCACATGCTCAAATCCATCGGCGCTCATGGCGATGGTCGTGGCTTTGGAGAACCACGCGTCGTTGGCGCCGGGAGCCGGAGCTATCACCTGCATGTGCGCGCCGGCGAGCCGCAACAGCTCCGGCGGCGGCTTGTATTTGACCTCCAGCGGCGCCGTGCCGTTGGGTCGGAAGTAATCCGGCCACCAGGCATAGGTGTCGCCGGTGAACACGTCGCCGGTGCAGATTCCGATCGGCTCGATGTATTTGCTCAGGCCCACCAGATAAACGCGGTTCGGATCGATGGCGTAACGCTGCTTGAAGTTGTAAACGGCATCGAGACATACGCCGGCGTTCGTGGCCAGCGGCAGGTGATCTTTCTTCGTCCCCACCATGATCAGATGATGTTTGTCCAGAATTGGCCGCCACTGATCGAAGACGATGGGATCACCGTCTTGAATGCTCAGCACGACCAGGCCGTACGGCTTTGACCCATCGGAGCCCGGCGGAACGTAAACGACCAGCGGTTGATCCGAGAGCTTGTAATCCGGCCCAAGCTCGCCCTTGTCCGCGCCAAATCGCTGCTGCAGCTTTGCGTAGTCGCTGAGCGGGCTGCGCTGGGTCAGCGTGACCTCGAACGCGCCTGTTTGTGCCGGAAGCGTCGTCGGCTGCGTGGCGATGTTATCGGCGGCGGCCGAAATGGCGAAGGCGAGGAATATGGCCGCCGATCCCAGAGCGGTCGTTCCTGCCCGCCATCCGCGCATGGGGGAAATATATCACAAATCCGCCAGCGCCTGTGACAGCCGCCGGACTTCGTGCAGGGCCATTCCCTTGAGTTTGGGGACGTGATTTCCAACATGCGGGACGATGGCGTGAGCGACGCCGAGGCGCGAGGCTTCGCGCAGGCGAGTTTCCAGTTGCGGAACGGTGCGGACTTCGCCTCCGAGGCCCAGTTCCCCCACCGCCATCGTTCCAATCGGGAGCGGGCGATTCATGTGGGCGGAGGCGATCGCCAGGGCGATGGCCAGATCGACGGCGGGCTCGGGCGTTTTGACTCCGCCGGCGACGTTGACGAAAACGTCCTCGGCGGCGAGGCGCATTTCGGCCCGCTTTTCCAGGACGGCGATGATCATGGCGACGCGATCGGCGGATACGCCGCTGGTTTTTCGTTTGGCGGCGCCGATGACGCTGGAGGCGGTCAGTGCCTGGACTTCAACCAGCAGCACGCGCGAGCCCTGCATGGCGGCGGTGATGACCGACCCGCTGGGCTGGCCGCCGGGACCGTATTGCTCGATGAACAATTTGCCGGGATCGGTGACCTCGATGAGTCCCTGGCCGGTCATTTCGAATAGGCCGACCTCGTGCGTGCCGCCGAAACGATTCTTCACGCATCGAACGATGCGATGGGCGTGGAAGCGGTCTCCCTCGAAATAGGCAACGGTATCGACGATGTGCTCGATGAGCTTGGGTCCAGCCAGCGTGCCCTGCTTGGTGACATGGCCGACGAGAATGATGGCCGTGCCCGTGGCCTTGGCGAGGTAAACCAAGTCCATGCAGCAATCGCGGAGTTGCGTGACCGATCCCGGCGCGGCGGGAAGCTGCGGCTTGTAGATCATCTGAATCGAATCGACGACCGCGACGGCGGGCTGGTGCCGGCCGATCTGGTGGAGGATGCGCTGGACGTTGGTTTCGGCCAGGACCAGGAGTTGGCCGGATTTGACGCCGAGTCTTCCTGCGCGCAGGGCGGTCTGGCGGGCGGATTCCTCGCTGGTGACGTAGAGGACTTTGGAGGAATGGCTGGAAGACGCCATGGCGTGGGCGACCTGGAGAAGGAGGGTTGATTTGCCGATGCCCGGTTCACCGCCGACGAGGACGACGGAGCCAGGGACGATCCCTCCGCCGAGGACGCGATCGAATTCGATGATGCCCGTGGGCAGGCGCGGGGTTTGAGCTTCGTCGATCTCTGCGATGGGGAGGGCCTCGGCGGCGACGGCGAGGCCGGCGGCGCTGCCCAGGGCCTCGGCTCGCGATTCAGCCCGGGCGTCGGGGGTCGGCGGGGTGTAGGATTCGAGGCTGTCCCAGGTCCCGCAGTCCGGACATTTTCCGAACCATTTCGGATGCGAGCTGCCGCAATGATTGCAAAGAAATTGGCTCCGCGTCTTGGCCACGAGAGGGAGATGTTACGTTGCCCTTGGGCTCTTTCGCAATTGCGCGAGAATTAAATGCAACCACAGAGACGCGGAGACGGACGCAGAGAAATTTGAAATCTCAAATCTAAATCCTGTGGCTTCTCTGCGTCTTCCTCTGCGTCTCAGCGCCTCTGCGGTTGCATTTTCATCGATCACGATAAATGCGCCGGCGGCAGCGATTGGAGAATCGGCGATTCGGTCGGCGGAAGGTCCCGATTCAAGACTCGCAGGGTGTACCATGGCATCCAAATAGCGCATCGGGCCGTGACGGCCACGATCGTCCCCAGCACGATTCCGGGCAGGCCCATGCCGCCGTAGCGCACGAAGAGGTAACTCAAAACGACGTTGGCGATCCCCGCGATCAGCACGGAAAGGGTGAATGGCCGGACTTTTCCGATGGCCAGGAGGATCGATCGTCCGACGGCGCTGCTGCCGCCGACGACGGTGTGAATGAGCATCATCGGCAGGACGGCGCAGGTGGCGGCCATGGGATCCCCGAGCCAGAGCTTGAAGAAATATGGGGCGAGAAGATAGAGGATTGGGGCGGCGACGAGGAGCAAGAGGAATGTCGCCAGCGTTCCGCGGATGTAATAGCGGCGAACGAGGGGAAGATCACCCGAGGCGTAGGCGAGGGCCGATCGAGGGAGGAGCACCGAGGCCAGCGCGCCGACCAGCAGGAGCGCGCCGCCGTCGATCTGCACGGCCGGCGTGTAGGTCGCGACGGTTGCCTGGTTGATGAGGTTCAGGATCAGCAGGTTGTCGGTCGGGGCGTATAGATAGTCGGCCATTTGGGCAGCGACGACCATTGCGCCGAAGACCAGGAGGCGGCGAACGAGTTTGGGGCTGAATCGTCGCCACCATTGGTCGAACAGGCCGCTGCCGCAGCGGTGGGACAGGATGGCGCGGGCGATCAGGAGAACGAGCGAGGCGCAGATCAATGCGCCGCCGGTTGCGCGTTGCCAGGGTAGGCCAAGAACCAGCAGCGCCAGGGCCGTGCCTACGCCCCAGATCACTTCGTGGATTGTGAGCAGGAGATTATCGAGGGAGATTTTTCCGGAGGTCTGTAATGCAGCGGCCGGGGCGTCGCTGATGAGCCGCAGGAGCGTGGCGACGCCGAGCATGAGCACGAGTTCGGACGCGACGCCATGGCTATTGGTATTGGTTTGCGAGCCTTGGAAGAGGAATAAAAAGCCCAGCAGAAGAATCCCGCCGCCGAGGGCGCTGAGCAGGGCCATGGCGAAACCATTGGCGTAGACGGCTTGGACGGCGGGGGTGCGGTTCGAGGCGGTGGGGGACTGGCGGATGGCTTCGGCGGTGAGGCGGATGATGGCCGGGCTTAGGCCGATGGCGGCGTATTCGAGAATACCCGCGGTCGATTGGACGAGGGCGAGCAGAGCGAAGGCGAGCTTGCCGGTGGTGCGGAAGACCACAGCTGTCACCACGATCCAGGCGAGCACGCGGGCGGCCGTCACCAGGTAGGCCGAAAGGATATCGCGAGGAAGACTGGAGCCGCTATGCACGTAGGGATGATACGATTTCCGATGAATTTCGGCGCTTTTTTGCGAAAAGCGCGTCGAGGCCGACGCGGCTAAACTTCAGGCGGCCAGGGCCGTTGGGTAGGGATTGGGCTGGGATGCCGTCGCCGGGATTGCCCGCGCCCGCAGGCCGCGCCGAATGAGCAGTAGCGTCGCGAAGCTCAATAGCGGGACGATCGGATGAATCCGTGATTTGTAGAGGATCATCGTGAATTCCAGGCCGATGTAGACGGTTGCCAGGACGCCTACCAGCCAGCGGTCTTCCCAATTGACCGATGCCTGCTCCTTGGCATTGCGCTGGTAATCCGCGGCCAATACGACCACGCCGACCGATAGCAGCAGCAGGTCATAATCGAAATAGAACGGCATGAGCAGAGGCATGGCGATGATGGCGGCGGAGATGAGGCGATCGCGGCGCGAGCCGGATCGCTGGCTCGGCGGGGTTTTGAAGATCAGCGTCGCCAGCCCGGCGATCACGGCGAGTTCGCACAGGCCCCACATGATTTTCACCGACGTTGCGGTCGGGCCAACGCTCCATCCTTGTATGGCCATTCGCCAGAAGGCCTTGAACGTGATGTGGCGCTCCCAGCGATAGACCATCTGCTCCTGAATCCAACGGATGTTTTGCGGCATGTGATAGGCGAACTCGTGCATCGATCCGGGCATGGTCAGCATGTTGACCAGCACGAAGGCGGTTCCGGTGAGGCATACGCCGATCATTGCCCGCCGGCCCTGGCTCAGAACCAGGACGACGGCCACGATCGCGCCGAGCTGCGGTTTGTAGAACAGCAGCCCGCATACGATCCCGGCCAGGACCGACCACCCGGCGCGCCAGAGCGTCACGGTGGTCGTCAGCAGCAAGAGCGAGAAGTAAGTGTTCTGGCCGTGGCAAAACGCCTGGAAGCAGGGCATCATCGGGAGAATTAGGAGCGGCACGAGCAGCTTGGTCTTCCATCCGCCGCTGAGCATCCGGCACATGAGAAAGATCGAAATCGCCAGCGAAATCAGTCCGATGGTCCACCAGATGTGCAGAGCGGTCAGGTAAGGCAAAGCCGACAGGGGCGCGAACATCCAGGCGGCGAAGGGGGGGTTCCACCAGGGTCCGAAGCTGGTGCCCATCGACAATCCGGCGGCGTGTCCGGTTTTGAATTCAAAGGCGCGGGTGGCCGGGAGGTCGTACAGTTGCTCGAAATGTCCCGTGCGTGCGCAGGTGCCGCCGTAATAGAAGGCCAGAAAATCGTGGCCGAGCATGTCCCAGGTGACGGCGCGATCTTTTGAGATCACGCAGTTGCAGACGAGCGTGGTGAGCATGAAGATGGCGAGCAATCCCCCGGCGCGCCAGAGGCGGGTACGGAGATCGCGCCGGGTCGCGAAGCGTTTTTTGATCCGTGCGAAGATTGCCATGCGCTGTCACCGTATCGGCGTAAAACGGCGGGACATCATTTCAAACCAGAGGAAGTGGATTACCGGACGCTACGGGGTCCCTGAATGGGCGACCGCGACTCTGGGAGATTGGCGTAACCCGCGGTGCTTCGCACCGCCGCTAAATATGTTGGAATTGTCCCTGAATCGCGGTTCCTTATTTGGGACGCTATGCGACCCAGAGATTCAAGGCGAATCGCATCACGAGCAGGGTTGACAGCGGCGTGGCGACGGCGGTGTAGAGCAGATGAACGAAGCGCCATCTTTGGCCGAGGATCGCCAGCACCATGAACGCCGGAAAAAGCACGACGACGAAACGGGTAATGGACCAGAATCGCGCGGCGGCGAGCATGACGGCCAGCATGGATGCGGCGAAGAGGGTGTAACTGGGCCGGAGAAATCGCAGGCACAGAAACACGAGCAGGATGAAGAGTCCGGCACAACCCAGTTGCAGGCCCGCCCGCGAGGAGTGGATGACGGTTTGGATGGGGGATGGGTCCCATTGCCGCTGTGCGGCGACGAATGCGAGCGGATCGCCGAATCGACGCCATTGGAACGCCATCCAACCCAGCAGGGCCGCCGGGCCGGAGGCCAGCCAGAGGATGTCGCGACGCGGTGAAAACCGGTATTGGAGAAAATATTCCAGGGCCACGCCGGCGCTGAGCAGAAAGCCGTCGGGGCGCGCGAGGGCGGCCAAGGCGGCGAAGGCAGCGGCGAGGGGCCACTGTGCGCGTCGGGCGTAGTAAAACGCGCCCACCGCCAGAGCCAGGAACAGGGACATCGGATAGACCGCCGAGAGGAAGAAGCTGGTCGGGAACATCAGCAGATACCATCCGGCCCGCGCGGCGGCCTGGCCGTGTCCTTCCAGTTGCATCAGCGCGGCCAGATATCCAACGGCCGCGAGCAGGGCGAGATTCGAGATGATGATTCCCGCGGCCAGCATGGCGGCGTCGCTGCCGCCGGCCAGTTGGCCGCCGATTCGCATCAGCATCGGAAACAGCGGAGCGAAGGCGGCGTTGGATTGCGCGCCGGGGGCGAATTGATAGCCGTCACGGGCGATGGATAAATACCACAAGCCGTCGAAATGAGACCACATGTTGATGGCGACGGACGACGTCGGGCCGGTCCATCCTTTTTCGGCCGCGGCGGGGAGCCGCCAGAGTGCGAAGCAGGCGGCGAGCAGGAGAAAGCCGCGCGTGCAGGCGAAGGGGATCAGGACGTTTCGGAGGAAGTTGTGGGGATGGGGGACCTGCCGACTGAAGTCGGCAGGCCACGCCGGAACTTGGCGGATTGCGGCTTGTTGGGGTTCCATCTAATCCTTCCGGCGATAAACCGTTTCTTTGCCCACCTGCGCTTCCGGCGAATAGTTTCTCTGCACGTAATCGCGCAGGTCGTGCCAGGCCTTTACATAGTTGGCCTGGCGTCTTGGATTCAGGCCGAGTTCCTTGATGTGCGTGCTGACGGCCCGGATATACCAGTCGATTCGCGTCGGTAGGAGAATGTAGCGGGGACGACGCCGATCGAAATCGCGCAGCATCGCGCGGCAATAATCCAGCGGGGCATCGTCGCCGTTCACCCACAGAAACGTCATCGGATACCGCGAGCCGGGCTTTAGATTGGTCTCGATCAGTAGCCGCGGCATCCCGTCCTGCCAGACGGCGTCATTCTCCTGAGCGTGGGCGGCCAGATAGTCGCTGGCGGCCAAATGCTCCAGGGGATTGTGCGCATCGCTCAGCACCAGGACGGCGCCACAGGCCGACAGGAGCATCGGAAGCGCCAGCGCCGCGGCGAGTGGAAGTGGCGCGGATTTGCGCGGGATCAGTCCGAAGAGCAGAGCGGCCGGGGCGGCGAGGACGAGAAAGTGATAGGCATACATCCGCCGCTGCGCGGCGACGCCCGCGGCTTCCAGGACCATCCAGATCGCGGCGAAAATTACCACGGATCGATTCGTATGGTTGGCAAGGCGATGATCCGGCCGGCGAAACACGACGCCGCGCACGAGCATCGGAAACCCGGCGATGACTAGGACGATGATCGGCTTGCTGAGGTCCCAGGGTTCCCAGGGAGATTGGGATGCGTAGCGAGCGATCTGCCGCCAAAGGGTCGGCATTTCGCGGAGAAGATCGGCGGCGATGAGATAGGCCAGCGCGACCAGTGCGGGAATCGCCAGGCCGGCGGCGGCCGCCGCGGCGTGGACGAACAATCGGCCAAGATCGCGGCGATGCCGCCAGATCGTCGCCGCGGCGAAGGCGGCGAGCACGCCAAGCCCGGACGGCTTGAGCATCGCGGCGGTTCCGGCGGCCAGGCCGGCGAGCAGCGAATCGTGCGGATCATCGCGGCAAAGAGAGAACATCGCGGCCGATGCGGAGACAATGCAGAAGAATGCCTGGAGAGTCTCCAACTGGAATCCGCCGAAGACCGCGAAATTGAAGTTGAGATAAACCAGCGCGAACAGGCCCGCCGCCAGGCCCGCATGGCGGTTGATGTTTTGACTCGCCGAGCGCGCCAGCAGAAAAGCTGCCGCGAAGGATAGGGTCATCTGTAACAGCACGTAGGCCGGCCAATTGTCGCCGAAGATCCGCCAGCATCCGCTGGTTACAAAGCCGACGGTAGGGAATTTGTTGTCGATGAGTTCGTAGCCGACCCGTCCGCCTTCGGTGACGAGCTTGCCCATGTAGACGAACATGGCGCCGTCGGAGTCGAAGGGGCGGGCAAGATAGCTCAAGCGGCCAAGGAGCGCGGAGAAGATGCAGATGGCGGTCAAAACCGCCAGACCCGTGCGGCGAGGCGCCCGCTGGGGCCTCGATAATTCAAATGGAACGCTTTGGGGCTGGGCGCAGACCGTCACAGAATTGTTATCGGCCAGCGGGAGCGGAGCGCTCATTGAACAAAAAAGCCCGCGGCGCTGCCGTGGGCTTGGGGGGATGATCGGACCCTGTTTCAGAATATGATAGGCTTGCCGAGTTTCCGCCGCGTGACCTGGATTTGTCCCATGTGCATGGCCGCGTGCGCCGGAAGCAAAGCCAGAACGTGTCCCAGCGTCGGGCAAAAGCTGCGAAGACTCTCGGGCGCCGGCTTATCCAAATCGGCGGGTTTGAGCGTCTTGACCCAGGCGATCGTCGCGGCGCGGGTTTTGGCATATTGATCCATCAACTGCGCTTTGGTTCCGAAGAAGGCGGGGTCATCCTTCTTGGCCGTTTCCTTGTTGAATTTCTTGTCAAAGCCATCGGGCAATTTGGCGACGGCCTTGGGATCGAAAGCGCTGACCATGTGCGTTTCGGCTGAGATCAAATGCCCGATCTGCCAGGCGGGGTGATTGGCGCCCGGACACGGCCGGGTGTGAAAGTCCGCGTCGGAAAAGTCGCTGAGCGTGCCGTTTAGCCCATCGAGACTGCGCTTCAGAATATCGGCTGACATTTCGATCGGGGTCATGGATTTCTCCTTTTTTGTTGGGCTTGGTTTATACCCGCTTATCGCTTGCAACGCACCATTGCCGCCACATTTCCCGGTAGGCGTTTTCGACGTTTCGCGCGAATTTCCGAGCGTTCATGAGTGGCGAGGTAAGCATGCGTTGGCGCAGCGAGCCGCGAAGCTCGACGAGGCGGCTGGGCGATTCGGCCAGGGCGATCGCGGTCTGGACGTATTGCCGCGTCCGGCGAGCGGCCAGCTCGCCCAGGCCGATGTTCGATAGGATGCTCTTTCCACCGCGGCCGACGGCGGTCCGGCCGACGAGGCTGACGACCGGCACGCCCATCCAGAGGGCATCGCAGGTGGTGATGCCTCCGCCCCAGGGGAGCGGATCGAGGGCGATGTCAATCCGGCCGTATGTCGCGACATATTGCGGCCACGGCTGCTTGGTCACGAATTCCAGCCGATCGGGAGCGACGCCTTTGCGGAAAAAGCGCTCGCGGACCTCATCCAGATGCGATCCCGGATAGGAATGAATGATCATTCGCGAGTTCGGCACGGCCGCGAGGACCTGGGCCCACAAATCCTGGGCCACCCACGAAACCTTGGCGAAATTGTTCAGGCAGCCGAAGGTGATGTATCCCGCGGCGGCGCTGGGCGGCGGGGAGGGCTGGGGCGTCGGACCCGCGCAGCCATAGCACCAATAGGTCTCCGGCAGGCGGATTGTCTTCTCGCTGTAAAGCGACAGATCCGAATCCGATGGGTCAAGGTACGGATCGGACAAACGATGGTCGATCGCGTCCAGGCCGGTGCCGGCGCAATAGCCGAGATAGGTCACTTGCACCGGCGCGGGCTTGCGGGCGAAGACCCCCAGCCGATTGTGGGCCATGTGCAGCGAGAGATCGACCAGGATGTCGATCTGATCCTCGCGAACGATTTTCGCCAATTCCTCGTCGGTCCGGGAAGCGACGTTCCGCCACATATCGGCGTGGGGACGGAGCAATTCCGTGAACGAATCGGACCGGGCGGAGCTGGCATAACAGAAGATTTCAAATCTTTCGTGATCGTGGCAACCGAGCAGGGGAAGCATGTTCTGGCCGACGACGTGCTGGCGGAAATCCGGCGAGACGTATCCGATCTTCAGCCGACGGTCCGGCGAACGGTCGTTGGCATGCCCTTGGATGAGCGACTTCAGCGGGCGTGCGTGCAACTCGTTCCATCGCCGCTGCTCCTTGGCCAGCGCGGGCGGGTCATATCCCGGATGAAACGAGAGGAGGTAAACAAGATTGCTGTGGACCTGGGCGTTGTTCGGATCGATGGCCAGGGCCTTGAGGCAGCATTCCAGGGCATCGTCGAGCCGGCCCTGTTCCTTCATGGCGACGCCGAGATTGTTGAGCGCCTCGACCGCATCGGGACGCAGGGCGGTGGCCGTGCGGAAAGCGGCGACCGCCCCGTCCAGGTCCTTCTTCTCTGAAAGGGCATTTCCGAGGCTCAGGTAGCCGCGATCGTCTTTTGGTTGCAACGCGATGGCACGGCGATAGGCGTCGGCCGCTTCATCCCATTTCCCCTGGAGATAATATGAATCGCCGATGGCCAGGTGCGTCGGGCCATGATCGGGCCGGGCCCGTGCGATTCGAAGATGTGCGGCCAGGGCCTCATCGCGGCGGCCCCCGCGGTCCAGCGCGTTGGCCAAATTGATCTGTGCGTCGATCAGGTCGGGGTTCAGTGCCGCGGCCTGCTCGTAAGCGGTGATCGCCCAATCCAATTCCCCTTTAAGGAACATCGCGTTGCCGAGATTATTCAGGGCATCGGGGAAGTCCGGCTGAAGCTCCAGGGCCTTTCGCAATTCGGCGATTGCGGGGTCGATTTGCCCGGAGTTGTAAAGGGCCGCGCCCAGGTTGTTGTGAACCCGCGGATTTCCCGGCCGATTCGCCAGGGCCGCGCGATAGGCGGCGATCGCCTCGTCCCAGCGCTTTTGCTTGGCCAATATGTTGCCGAGATTGACATGGGCATCCGCCAAGTCCGGGCGCAGGTCGATGGCCAGGCGATACGCCGCGATGGCCTCCTCCGGACGGCCCATCTCTTCAAGCACGACACCGAGGTTCACGCGATATTCCGCGGCGAGCGGATCGGCGTGGATGGCCCGCTCAATCAGTTCCAGCGCCGCCGGCTGCCGGCCCATCTGCGACGTGAGCAATCCCAGCAGGTGCAATGCCTCGGCATGATTGGGCTCGCGCGAGAGGACCTGGAGGTACATCGCCTCGGCCTGCAACGCGTCGCCGCCGCGATGGAATTCCATCGCGGCGTCCAAGGTCTGGCGCGTGGGGAGGTCGGTCATTGCAAATCTATTCTAAATATGCGGCCGCGATTCTCGAACATCCAAAGAACGCGCTCCCCGTTCGGCTGTCTTCGACCCTGAGGCTCAGACCCGAAGGGAGCTCATGGCCGAAGCCTTCGGGTCGCGGCTAAACGGGGATTGATTTCCCTCCGCCGAACAGGATGGTTCGCTGGACCAGTTCGCGGATGGTCGTGCCTTGAACGAGGATCGAGAAACAAACTACGCCATAGGTAATGGCCACGATCAGATCGCGCTCCGGGCCTACGGGGAGGGAAAGCGCCATGGCCACGGCCAAGCCGCCGCGAAGGCCGCCCCAGATGAGGATGGTCGTCGTTCCCCAGCCGACGCGCCCGGCGAAGGGGAGGAGCGTTGCCGTTCGCGCCAGCAGGACGATCGGGATGGCGATGATGGCGGCGAGGAACTGGCGGGGCACGAATGGCATCACCAGCACCTCCATCCCGATCAGGACGAAAAGGATTGCGTTGAGGACCCCGTCGATCAACTCCCAGAATCGTTCGAGATCGACGTTGACCTGCTCGGACATGCGGAAGATTTTGCCGCGGTTGCCGATGAGGAGCCCGGCCACGACGACGGCGATGGGCGCCGACATGCCAAGGGCCGATGCCAGGGAATACGTCCCCATCACCAGGGCCAGGGTGAGGAGGACTTCCACCTGGAAATTTCGGGCATTTTTGAGAAGTTGGTAGATGAGCAATCCGGTGCAGAATCCGAGGATGGCCCCGCCGCCGGCCTGGCGGACGAGCATGATTCCGACCCCGCCGACGGTCGCGCCGCCGGG
>Ga0116134_1000697_pt1 | contig 17285 bp, 17 predicted proteins | sample June2015DPH_19_5_FD_89737 | JGI IMG/M metagenome (GOLD analysis project Ga0116134, IMG submission 89737) | Peatland microbial communities from SPRUCE experiment site at the Marcell Experimental Forest, Minnesota, USA - June2015DPH_19_40 | ecosystem: Environmental > Terrestrial > Soil > Wetlands... | reverse complement strand
TTGTGCTTTCACTCTGCATGGACCGTGAAGGGAATCTGTGGGTGGGAACCGACGGCGAGGGTCTGGATCGAATCAAAAGGAAAATTTTCAACACGCCATCCGAACATCGTTCGTGGGTTGTCCAATCGATATCCGGGGACGAATCCGGTGGTTTGTGGACGGCTTTCAACGCGCATGGCGTGTCTTATTGGATTACAAACTCCGTGCAAGATTTTGGCGTCAGCCGGCATCAAAGTGCCTGGACGGTACTGGTGGATCGCCAGCAACGCGTCTGGGTGGGAACCCGGGACGAAGGACTTTTCCAATTTCAAACCAACCATTTTCAACCCGCACCCGGCGCGGAAATCCTTGGCCAGCAAATTTTCGTCTTGTTCGAAGATCACCAGGGATGGCTGTGGGCGGGCACCACGAACGGTCTAGCGCGCTGGAACGGAGAAGACTGGAAGATTTTCACAACCCCGGATGGTCTGGTGGTTCGCGCCATCGCGGAGGACGCCGAAGGCAGTCTTTGGATTGGAACGGAAAGCCAGGGACTGTTTTTTTTCACAGCCGGGAAATTTATCTCCTATCAAAAAGAGGCAGGTGGATTGCCCGGCAATGATATTTCCTGTCTTTACCTGGATCGGGACGGCGTCTTGTGGGTTGGAACCTCCGGTCACGGCCTGGCCCGATTTTACAAGGGAAAGTGGACCCGTTATTCGACGGACAACGGGCTTGCCAGCAACAGCATGGATTACATCATCGAAGACGACGCGGGTTGTTTATGGATCGGCTCCAATGCGGGGCTGATGCGAATTCAAAAAAAATCACTGAACGATTTTACCCATGGACTGGCGAACCTCATTTCCTGCCGGACTTATGTCGAAACCGACGGACTGCTGACGCGCGAATGTTCGGCCGGTTCACAACCCGCTGCGTGTCGCACACTTGATGGCAGATTATGGTTCCCCACCACCAAAGGTTTGGTGTCGGTGAACCCTGCGGACCTCAAGCCCAATCGCCAGCCGCCGCTGGTCATGATTGAATCCGTGCTCGTCGGGGGCCGGGAGCAAAAAACAAATCGGTTTGGTTCGGCCTGGCGTCAGTCCGTCACGATTCCACCCGGTCACGAACAATTGGAAATTCATTACACAGCCTTGAATTTTCCCGCGCCCAAGGAAGTGCAATTCAAATATCGCTTGGAAGGCCACGAGACCGCCTGGACTGAAGCCGGGGATACGCGGGTGGCTTATTACAACAAAGTGCCGCCGGGAAATTATCGTTTTCTCGTCATTGCCTGCAATGAAGACGGTGTGTGGAACGAAACCGGCGATGCTCTTGAAGTGACGGTGCAGCCTCAGTTCTGGCAGACTTGGTGGTTTCGCACCGCCGCGAGCCTGTGCCTGGTGGGATTCGTCGTTGCCGTGGTGCGTTATCTTTCCACGCAAAAGCTGCGGCGCCGTTTGCAATTGCTCGAACAGCAGGAGGCGCTGGAAAAGGAACGCTCCCGCATCGCCCGCGACCTGCACGATCAACTCGGAGCGAATCTCACGCAAGTGGCGCTGTTGAGCGAAATGGCGGAAGCCGACAAGCATTCCCCGGCGGAAATTGAATCACACGCGCAACAAATTTCCCAAACCGCGCGCGAAACGACCCGTTCCCTCGACGAAATCGTCTGGGCGGTCAATCCTTCCAACGACACGCTGGAAGGCTTGACCGATTACGTCTGCAAATACGCGCAGGAATACCTCGCGCTGGCCGGATTGCGTTACCGCGCTGATGTGCCGGCCCAATTGCCGGCGATCACCATTCCACCGGAAGTCCGCCACAACATTTTTCTCGCCTTCAAGGAAGCGGTCAACAACGTGGTCAAACACGCGCAAGCGTCCGAAGTCCGGCTGCGATTGCAATTGCAGCCCGGCAATTTTGCGCTGAGCATTGAAGACAACGGGCGCGGCATGGGTGGTCGGGTCGCAAATGCGACACCGGCGAGAAACGGACTTCGCAACATGCGCAAGCGAATGGAAGATATTCACGGAGAATTTTCAATCAACCCCGGAACCGGGGGCGGAACGATTGTGCGCCTGACCGTTCCTTTTGGAAAAACGGTTTAGAAATCAGCGATATGCCCATCACTGTTTCCATCGTCGAAGACAATGACAAGCTGCGCGGGACGCTGGCCCGCCTGCTCGACCGGTCGGACGGGTTCCGCTGCCTGAGCCAGTACGCCAACGCCGAGGACGCGCTGAAGGACCTGCCGCAGGCCCCCCCCAATGTCGTGCTGATGGACATCAATCTGCCCGGCATGAACGGCGTGCAATGCGTGCGGCAATTGAAGGCGCTGGTGCCGGGAATCCAGGTCATGATGCTCACGGTCTATGAAGACACGGAAAATATTTTCAACGCGCTGACGGCGGGTGCCAACGGTTACCTGCTCAAACGCACCTCCAGCAAGGAACTGCTGGAAGCCATTCAGGAAGTCCACCGGGGCGGTTCGCCGATGACGATGCACATCGCGCGCAAAGTCGTGCAATCGTTCCAACAAACCGCGGCCACGGCGCAGCCCACGGAACATCTTTCCCCGCGCGAACAGGAAGTGCTTGATTTCCTGAGCCAGGGACTTCTCTACAAGGAAATCTCGGAGAAGCTGGGGATCAGCTATGAAACCGTGCATACCTATATCCGCCGCATCTACGAAAAGCTGCAGGTCCGCACCCGCACCGAAGCTGTGGCTAAATTTCTCCGCCGTTGACCAAATTTCAGTGATTTCCCTTTGTTTTCAAAGGTTTGCGTGTAACCAGAACTGGTGACTGGCAGGGGACACGGCCTCTGGTATCTTAATCGCATCGTTGGTATGCAGAAACGCAGTGTTCCGTGTGTGAAGCAAGGCGTATGTATGCGGCGCCGCAGCCAACAAAAAGTTCGTAGCAGCGCAGCTACGAGATGTTGATTTAAGCGCTTAGTTCTCATTGAGAGGCCGGAGTAGTGTCCGGCCTCTTTCTTTTTTTCTTCATCCTTTGCACTGGATTTCATTTGAAGCTTGAGTTCACCGGCTGCCAAATCGTAAATCGGCAATCGAAAATCGAACGTGCTGGCTTGCCGGGTCGAAGCTCGAAGTTTTGCCGTCGCACCGCCCCGCCTTCGTCCGCTTCGCGGGACTTTGGCGCGGCATTCTTGGTCTCCGCTGCGCTTCGAGCGAAGAATGGTGGTAGGTGATGGATTCGAACCATCGAAGGCAAAGCCAGCAGATTTACAGTCTGCCCCCGTTGGCCACTTGGGTAACCTACCATGTAAGGGACACAGATTAAGCCAAACCGCACGAGCCTTGTCAATCCATGCGCACCATGTGTAAATTCGATTCGTCCTCGTCCTCCTCCTCGTTCTCGTTCTCGAATTCATTGGGTTTCGAGGACGACGATGAGAACGAGGACGATTACGATTTGGATTCAACCAGAAGTGCAAGCTGCGTTGACGAGAATTGTGGTTGCTGGCAATTTGGCAGCGTGAAAGTTCGCGAAGCAATCAGGCTCATCGAGGACGACGGCTGGCATCTTGACCGCACTCGTGGAAGCCATCGCCAATACAAGCATCCGCAAAAGCGCGGGCTGGTGACGATTGCTGGAAAACCCAACGACGACCTTGCGCCCGGCACAAAAAATAGTATCTTGAAGCAGTCAGGACTGAAATGAGCCGCTATTTAGTCATCATCGAAAAGACCGGCACGGGTTATTCGGCATATTCGCCGGATTTGCCCGGTTGTGTCGCCACTAGCAATTCGCGCAAGGAAGTCGAGCAGGAGATGCACGACGCCATTGAGTTTCACATCGAAGGCTTGCGCCTGGCCGGAGAAGAAATTCCCGAACCGCAATCACAAGCGTCGTATTGTGAAGTCGCGGCCTGATTCAGTTTCTACTGGCGATCTTCATCAAGACGCCTGCCCCGCACCGTCCGACAAAAACATTTCCGGTGAACACTGGCGATATTGTCCGCAATGCGGTCACGAGTTGATCAACGAAAAGTGCAAGCTCCGTTGCCCGCGCTGCCATTACTTCATGAGCTGCTCGGATTTTGATTTTGCGGGTTAGGTGGTGACGCAGGCTGTCGGCGCACAGGCACACCAAAGCCACAGACATGCAGTATAGTATATTTAGCAGCAGATGCGTTTTCATCCGGTTTGATTCACCTTGATTAGCCTTGATTCAGTTTGATGCGGGGCGATCCGGCGCGACGGAACGGGCGGGGCCGGATGAGTCAAGTTTTACGTCCCGCAACAGGGATTCAGCATCCTGGGTGGCCATCGCCTGCGAGGTAAAGTCCGGCTTTGCATACAAATCCGTCATGTAGGAGCGCTTGATTTGACGTCTCACCGGCTCCCAGTCTCTCTCGCATTCTTTCCGACGCACATCCTTTTCCTTCTCTTTAACCCGCTCCCGCGCCTGGCGTTCGCGTTCGATGGCGAGCCGCCCGGCCAGGTTATCCTGCCGACGCACGCGTATCAGGGTGTTTAAAAATTCCTGCATCCGCATGCACCGTTCCGCCGGGTCGGTGAGGGTCGCCAGCGAGTCGCGGGCGGAGGCTGCGAGTTCCGCCACCAGCACGGCGGACAAATGATTGCTTATCTCCACGCCGCCCGCGTCTGCAGCCAGTTCTTCCGCGTTTTCAGTCAACTCGCGGACAAAGTTGCGGCGCTCCTGCTGTTTGAGCCAGTGCTGATAACCGCCCGTGCGCCAGTTGCTGAGATTCTGTGCGTTGATCCGGCAGCTGCCAAACTCCGCAGCCAGCACGGCCTGCACCGCTGGCAGTGCGTTCAACCATTCGAGCAGACCGCCGCCCGGTTCACCATCATCGAGCCGGCAATTCAATTGCTCCCGGATCATCTGCGGGAGCCGGGCGATCTTGCCATTGCGCGTTTGGATGGCGACGGATGGCAACGGACATTCAGGCGACGCGCTGGTAGTCGTAGTGGTTCTTGATGTATTCATGGAAATATTTGCCGTGCGAACTGGCGTTCACCAAGCCGGAATACTCCGAGGGCGGGACGTGATGGTATATGTAAACCCGTCCGCCGTGAAATGCGATCGTGAGGGTTCCGCTCCACGGGTCATAATCCGCGGAACTGAGATTCGACGAGTTCAACATCATGGCGGCCGGCTTTATGACTTGGCGTGTCCGGGCTGTCGCAATTCGCATCGGCACCCGCCGTGCGTGGCAGCTTTGCCGGACAACTTCTTTTTGCCGATGATGAGTTAACCGCCGCTCCTCCGTTTTTGCCAGAATTGAGTTTGCGTCTGCGCTCCGCCGAAACGACGCAGATTCGGCGCGGATTTGCGTCGTCTCCCCCGCCGGACGACGCAAGTAATCGCCGCCTTTGCGTCGTCGCGCGGGCGAGACGACGTAAATGAGGATGCGATTTGCGCCGACCCGTGCTTTGAACAGCGGAATAAAGGCGGAATTTTACGCCGGACGGGCGGGACAAATGCATTTTTTTACATTCATCATATCCATTTGACCCGCAACAAAAATTCCACCACCGACTTTAAACAATCGCAACAGGGGTACCGCTCCAAATAAGATAATTCTGCCAGTTACCAAGTCCAGCCAAGCGCAAAATACCAGAGCATGTGGTTTTCACCGGCAACGCTGTGGCCTGCACTGGCCAGCAAGCTGAAATGTTCGGTCAATTTGTATGAACCGCCAAAATTGAGCGCGATAAATCCCTGGTCGTTGTCCTCGTCCCGGCCTTGCGCAAACAATTCGCCGCCGAGCGTGAGATGTTCACCAAAATCACGTTGCAACAGCCAGCCGGCAAAACCATAGTCGCGCCGGTCTGCCGCAGAATTCAATGCCGCGCCGCCGCCGCCGTAAGTCGTCCATGGTCCCCAGCTTTTTTGCACCCACAGCGGCAATTGAAACCAGGCGCGTCCGCTGCCCAGGCCGCGCGCCGCGTTGCCCGTCGGCAAAGTAACCGCCGGGTAGAAGGCGATTTGCGGCCAGCCATTCGTCTCATGCAGAAACCGATATTTGACACCCAACTGCACATCGCCCAAACCGGAGGCGTCCGGGTATTGCCGCCAACCGAGGTCATTGGAACCGTCAAAGACAGTTGAGTGTCCGGCAGCGGGCCATAGTTCAGTTCCACCGCCGGGCCATTGATGGTGTAACCGCCGCCCTCGTGGTCGCCAGTGGCGAAAAGGTAGTTTTCCCAATGTTGATAATCCACCGGCTCTGGATCATCAGTCAAAAACGGCGGGCCGGCGAACGTCCGCGTCGCCAGAATCAAATGCAACCCAAAGGCCAGGGTGATGATTCTGAACGCTTGGTGTTTAGACATTCCTGTAAAAATAATTTCTCCACCCGCACGCGGGCAAGTACAACCAGCCACCGCGTTCTCCAAAGCGGTGCAGTGGTGGTGACTCGAGGCGGTTGCTTTAGCGGCCCACGACCAGAATATCCAACAATCCCGGACCGTTATTGGCGCCACGCCTGCCGCCGGCAGGTTGGTTTGTTTCCGCCGAGGTCGTGGCGGGCGCATTATTCGTGCTTGCCACTGGCGGCGTGGCGGGCCGTTCCGTGGCGATCAAAACGATTTGATTATTCTTGGTGTCCAGCGTGCAGGTTTTGGCGCGCGATTTGGTTTTCACTGTCTGGGCGACTTCAAAATTGGTCGGGCTGGTTTCCTTGATGATGGTCAACGTGCCGTCGCCCTGGGAACTGAAAGCTTCCATCGTGGCCGGATTGAATCCGCCGCCGTCCGTGCCATTGCCAATGGGCAGGGTGGCCAGAATCTTTCCGTCATCGGCGCTCAACACAACACAAGTGGCCGGTTTGCGGCACAGGGCGAAGAGAATGTGGTTCTTCGCATCCAAACCGAGACCAGCCGGTCCGCCACCCTTGCCGCCAAGGGCGTATTGCGCCGTCACTTTGAGCGTGTTCACGTCCACCACCGCAATCTTGTCCTGGTCTTCGAGGTCACCATACAGATGCCCCTGACCATCGCTCTGCGCCTGTTCCGGTGCGCCGCCCAGATCAATCGTGCCGACGACCGAGCCGTCCTTGCCGTCAATCACCGTGGCGTTGGGCGCGCTGTGGCTGAAAACGTAAATACGTTCTGTTTGCGGCTCAAAGAAAATGCCGTCGGGCCGGCCCTGCACGTCAATGGACTTGATGGTTTTGAGAGTCTGCGAATCCCACATCACGACGGGGCTGCTGCTGCAAAAGGCATGGTGTGATTTGGAGTCAACCGCCACCCCGTGCGCCCGGCCGCTGGCGATGGAACCCGCCGGTTTGAGCGTATCAAGATCAAAGACCAGAGTTTCATTTCCACGCGGAACATACAGCCGGCGGGCATCGCTGTCCGCGGTGACATAATCAATGCCACCCGTCCCCATGATCTGGGTGGACTTGACAATGTTGTAGGGTTTGGCGGTGGTCTGGGCTGAAACGCTGGAGACCAGTATTCCCAGTCCGGCACAAAATATAACGCATGAAAAATGATTAAGACGGTTCATAAAAGGCATTATAAGGGCTTCCATCCAAAATCCAAGGCCAAAAGGGCAATGAGACATTTTACGCCGGACGGGCGAGCCGCCGCAACGTGGCGGTTACCGCTGCCAGTAGGCGGGATTTGAAGGTGGCCCGGCTCTTGACGCCTTTTTGTTTGGCGATGCGCTGTAAGACCGGCTCCTTGCAATTTTTCCAATCACGGGCGTCGGTTGCCAAAATCAGCGGCACCAGCGCCTTTTCCGCCCACTCGATGGCAGTGGCTTTGTTCAGGGGTGGCAACTGCCGCGCCGCACGCAACGCCGCCAGTTCTTCCTCGCCCGGCTTCTCATCCGGCCACCACCACCAAACATGAAGCAACAAGCTCCGCTCAGTCTCGACTGACTTGAATTGCAAGTCCCCAAGCTCTTCGCACATGATATGCATCCGGCGGATCAATGGATCGAGATACTGCACCAGCGGCGTATCGGGCCGGAACCGCGCGCCCTCGCTAACATCAATCGGATACTCCGCGCCCAGTTCGAGGCGGCTGGCGAGCTTGCTGAATTGCCGGCGATTGCTTGTGTGCCGGTGGACGAGCATCGGCCAGCCGTGCATTCTCCGTGCCGCCGCCCGGATATGTTCCGGAAACTCGTCAGCAAGTTGATTCAATACTTCGATTCGCTCGTAAGTTTCCCAGGCGAACCTGTAAAGATTGTTGCTTTCCGAATGGAAGATGACTTCTGGCTTGCAATACTGATCCGGGCGCAGCTTCTTGTGGCGTCGAATCAACTTTGCCGCATCCACTCCATCACCGATGGCCATTTCCGAAATTCTTGCTCCAAGCAATTCGTCGCATTTCGTGTTTTCAGCGCGGAGGCGAACATAAATCGGCAGCAGGCGCATGATCAAGGCCAGGGCGTAATCCAGTTGCCACAAAATCCGTTCCAGTTTGGCCTCGTCATCGGCGTCTTTGACCTGCTTATGGATCAAGCGACGGCGACAATAAAGCGCAGCTTTATCAATCTGCTCAAGGATGGCCCGCACGGGATGCCACAATTCCCCCGCCAGTGTGTTGTCCGGCAGTTCCGCCAGCACCCGGCAATAGTCCTGTATCTGCGGGCCGGGCATCGCCTTGAATTCCTTGTCTTGATCGGTTTGTTTCGCGGTGATTGCCAGATGCAGATAGGCACGGAATTGCTTCAACAAGATTTCACGCTCCTTGTCCGGTTCGGAGGGTTCGGATGGTTGCGATTTCATGTGACGCCGAAGATGCCGCTCCTGACGGAGCTTGAAAATCTTTTTGTTACGAGTTCTACAAAGATGCCGCGCCTACGGCGCTAAAAATGGATGGGTTGGACGACCGCCCTCATCCTAACCTTCTCCCCCGGGAGAAGGAACAGCCATTGCGCGTTTTTATTTTCTCGATTGATCATCCGGTAAATCCAGTCACAGGTTTTTCAGAGAGACGGAGAATGATTCACCTTCTCCCTGGGGAGAAGGTCGGGATGAGGGAGGACAAATACAACTTACTGACTGCGCCGGCCTTTTTTAGCTTTGGTGGCGGGCAGCAGGGGCGCGGTGAGTTTTTCGTAAAGGGCGAAAAGAAATTCCACGCGCTGGCGGTCGCTCTCGAATTTTTCCGGGCGGTAGCAGAGGTCAACGGCGCGATCCAGTTCCGCGTGGGCTTTGGCGAGCGCGGGCGGCATGGCGAGCGGATCGTAAAGGTCGGCCAACGTGGCGGCGGGGAATTGCTGGCGCGCGTCCAGCACGGCCTGCGCCTTGGCTTCCACGGCGGCGCGCTGCTTGTCCGTCGCGATTTGTGGCCACGGGAATGTGTTATAGACCATGCTGCCGGAATACTGAAATCGGCTTTCTAGTCTTCCCGCCATTTGCTTCACCCAAGCCATGTGGGTTGCCGATGACAAAACACCCAGCAGAAACAGACTTGGAGTCGGAATCAGGTATATTTTATTGCTGACAATTATTTTAGGTGGAAGAAAGCCAATCGGAATGTATTGGCGGCGCTCCGACGACACTTCTGGGATTGCGATGAAATGTGTTTCCGGCTGGGAGACAAAGAAAAACAATGCTGGTGTCCTGGCAGCTTTTCTTGTTGGTTCCGCCGTGCTATTCAATCTGAATTCCCTGACGCGCTCAATTCGCTCCATCACTTTCGGCATTGAGCGCAATTCGTCTGGCGTCGCATCTTTCAGCCATAAGCACCAGCGCATATTTCCGTTGATGAATTCTTCGGAGCCAGCAAACCGATATAGGAACTTCTTGGCACCCGGTTCGTCTCTCAAAAATGCAGATTTTTCCCCGTCAGTCAGAATCAAATTGCCGTCATCTGTCGGCTTGTTTCCGCAGCGCATTTCCGGCACGTCGCAAATCGGCTTGCTCTGCTTGGTCACGAATGAATCAGAGCCGGGTGTGAGATATGGGCTGATATTGCTGGCGTTGGCAACAGTGACTTTTTCTGCTTCGTAGTCGTAAGTTCGCTTGGCCGTCACATCAAACGCGCCAAAGCCGATAATGACAACATGAACGTGTGCTTTGCCGCGCGCCTCGCTTTCCCAAGCGAATGTCCGATGTGCGAAATGGATTTTAATTTTGAAGCGATCAAACAGGAGTCCCCAAACAAGCGGGACTTGCTCGCCTTGCGTGATTGAATTTGTCGCCACCAATCCAACTTTGATTTGTGTTCCCTGAATATATTCCGCCGCCCGATAGAACCACGATACGACGTAATCAATGTCGCCAATATTTTTGAATCCACGGAACACTTGAACCATGTCCGCTTTTTGTTCGGTGTTCTGATAATGCTTGCCGACAAACGGCGGATTGCCGAGAACGTAGCTGCATTGGGCGGGCGGCAGGATTTGTTTCCAATCCACGCGCAAGGCGTTGGCGCAATGGATGTGCGGGGATTTTTTCAGCGGCAACCGCTGGTAAAGCTGGCCGAAGGCTTCGGACACTTTCAAATTCATCTGGTGGTCCATGAGCCAGAGCGCGACTTCGGCAATGCGCGCCGGCCATTCGCCAATTTCAAGGCCGTAAAACTGGTCCACGTCCACCTGCGTAAGCTGCGAAATTTCTTCGGGTTTGAAGACCTGCTGGACACCGCGCTCCTCACCGTGGCGGGCTGACAAGAGTTCCTGAAGCGTTTCGAGTTCAAGCTGGCGCAGTTCGCGGTAGGTGATGACCAGGAAGTTGCCGCAGCCGCAGGCGGGATCGAAGAATTTCAGGCGGCAAAGTTTGGCGTGAAATTCCTCCAGCCGCGCGCGCCGGCGGGTCGAGCGGTCGGCCTTGATGCTCTCAAATTCGGCGCGCAACTCATCGAGAAAGAGGGAACGGACGACTTTGAGAATGTTCGGTTCGCTCGTGTAATGACCGCCGATCTGCCGCCGCGCCTTGGGCTGCATGATGGACTGAAAGAGCGAGCCGAAGATGGCGGGCGAGATGCGCGACCAATCCTTGCGCGTGCAAGCGAGCAACGCGTTGCGCATGTCGGAGTTGAAGTCGGCAAAGCCGAGATGCTCGTTGAACAGGTCGCCGTTGACGTAGGGAAAGGCGGCGAGGGTTTCATCGAGATTTTTCTGACGTTTGTTAACGGGCTTATCCTCGGTGTTGAGGACTTCAAAGAGCCGCGCCAGGTGCAGGCCCAAATCCGAGCCGTCCGCCGCCGTGCGGTTTTCAAGGTAGAGCCGGAAGGATTCGCGCTCAAAAATGCCGGTGTCTTCGGCGAACAGGCAAAACAGGATGCGGACGAGAAAGCGTTCAAGGTCGTGGCCCTGGTAGCCGCCCGCCTCCAGCGCGTCGTGAAGATTCCCAAGAATTTCAACGGCTTCAATATTGATCGGGTCCTGTTCCTGAAATTTATGCTGCTGGTAGCCGGGAATGAACGCGAAATGCTGGACGTGACGATGAAAATCGGCGAGCGGGAATTCGTGCGTGACGCCGCGCTTCTTGTCGAACAGCGGCAGGTCGCGCTGTTCTTCCGGCTCAAGGTCGTGCAGGGCAATCCGCGCAAAGTCGGAAACGATGATGTAGCGGGGGATTTCATCGCGGCGGGATGGGTCGCTGGCCAGATCGCGGATATATTGAAAAGCCTGCGTCTCCGCTTTGCGCAGGTCTTCGCCGAATGATTTGTGTTCGACGAGCAGGATGCCCGGCCAGAAAAGATCAATGCGCCCGTAGTCGCCGGAAATTTTCTTTACCGCCTCTTCAAAGCTGGCGACGACGCGGCGTTTGATGCCGAAGACCTGAAAGAATTCGTTCCAGAAGGTTTGTTTTTCGGCGCTCTCGCTTTTGACGCCGGCCCATTCGCGGGAAAACTTGATCGCGTTGTGGCGGATTTCGTTCCAACTGATCGGCATGGTGGGAACCAGTGTGTGCCGAAGATTTGTCAGCGTCAATTAATGAAGGTTGATGGCTGAATGTTGAGAGTTTGAACGAGCAATCACTTGGAACCTGATTTGCCCTTCCATGGTCACTCGTTATGGGCGGGTGACATGCAGCCGGATGAAGCCGCAGGTAACATATTATTTCCTTTCGCGCTACCGTTTATGATTGTGACCCGGTTGCGAATATTTCTGTTTGGCCAGAAATTCCGCGCGCTCCCGCAGCGCCGCGTCCGGCGCAAAATCCAACCACGCAACCCCAAATTCAACACGCCCAACATTACACATGGCCTTTTGCCAATCGGGCGGGGCGATTGAAATCCCGATGCATCGGGACTGCACCGAGCCTTGAATCAGCAGGCCCAATTTGTTCCGCCGCTGCGCTGCGCCGGCGATTTTTTTCCCGTGCCAGAGCACGTCGAATTTTTCGTAACCGACGAAACAGCCAACTGCGGATTGCGGATTGCGGATTGCGGATTTCTGGGAGCGTAGTGCAAGTTCCGTTGTCACGTTGAGTTTTGTGAATGCAGATTGAATCCACTTGTGAACGCGGTGGTAGCTTTCTTCCGCCTTGAGCGAATGCCATTCGTGACCGGGCGGGAAGGCGAGGCTGTAAGTCCAATCGGCATCATGCGGCACGATGCCGCCGCCGGTCGGACGGCGGATGAGCGGGCGCAACAACGTCGCGCGTTCGACCCCGGAAAATTTCTGGAAGTAGCCGAACGTGGCCGCCGGTTCTGTCCAGCCATAAAATCGTAGCACCGGCCGGCCGAGGCGCGACACGCTTTCGAGCAACGCCTCGTCCAGCGCCATGTTGAGCGCCGGGGCGCCGGGGCCGGATTGCAGCAAAAGCCAGGTTGAATCGTTGGAACGCATGGCAAATATTTACCGCAGGCAAATCCGAAATCCGAAATCCGAAGCCCGACCCGCTGCGACGGCGCGACAGCGCGGCGAGAAGAAACCCGAAAGCCGAAGCCCGAAAACTGGCCACCTTGCCTGAAACTTCGGATTTCGGGGTTCGAACTTCTTTCGGATTTCGGATTTCGTCATTTGGATTTTTGACCGTAGTTGATGTGAAAAGGCTGCTATTTCACGCCCAGGCGCGGGCACAGCTTTTTTATCTCGCAACCCTCACAGTCCGGCCGGCGGGCGGCGCAGCGGCGGCGGCCATGCCAGATAAGCCAGTGACTGAACAGCGTCCATTGCTTTTGCGGCACCAGCGCCATCAGCTCCGGTTCGATCTTTTCCGGCGTTTTCTGTTTTGTCAGGCCGAGCCGCTGCGACAGCCGGGTGACGTGCGTGTCCACCACGACGCCGACGTTGATGCCGAACGCATTACCCAGAACGACGTTGGCGGTCTTGCGGCCGACGCCGTCCAATTGCGTCAATTCCTCCATCGAGCACGGCACCCGGCCGCCGTGACGGACGATGAGTTTGCGGCAGCAGGCCTGAATGTTCTTCGCCTTGTTGCGGAAAAAGCCCGTGGTCTTGACGGCCTGCTTGAGTTCGGCGAGCGGCGCATTCGCGTAATCCGACGCCGAACGGTATTTTTTAAACAACTCCTTCGTGACGATGTTGACGCGTTTGTCGGTGCATTGCGCGGAAAGAATGGTGGCGATGAGCAATTCCAACGGGTCGGCATGGTTCAACTCGCAGTGCGCTTCGGGATAGGTCCGGTCCAGCGCGGCGATGATTTTTTTCAGGCGCGCGGTTTTGGTTTCGGACGCTTCGCGAAGCACAACGTTCCTTATAAATCCCGATGAACGTCCCGCCGATGGCGAATCACTGCAACGTCAACCGTCCGGGAAAAATCATTTATCGAATAGACCACGCGATAATCTCCGACGCGAAGCCGCCAGAAATTCCTGCTTCCTTGAAGTTTGATTACGCCAGGCAATCGCGGGCTTACAGCCAATGCTTCAATTTTGCGCAAAATCCGGTCGGCGATGCGGGCAGGCAGGTTTTCCAACTCCTTGCGCGCAGAACGCGCAAACGTGATGGTATAATCAGCCATTGCCCTTGCGCTTCAGCTTCAAGCGGCGTTTCACGGATGCAAGGCTCTCGCGGGGCTCGTGAGCGCGCGACCCGGCCATCAGGGTGTCGTAAAAATCCTCCCACGTGCGACCGTGCCGTTGCAAGTCTATGACGGCGGCGGTTTTCCGACCCCGCTCATCCACCATGAAAGCGATGCCACTCATGGAAACAACCTAGCAAAAAATGAGGGGAAGTAAAACCAAAACGGGCGGTGGGATAAGCCCGGTTCAGCGTGGCGATGATTTTTTTCAGGCGCGCGGTTTTGGCTTTGATTGTTTCGCCAGGCATTTACACCGGAAATTTAACAACAAAGAAAGCGGGGCACGAAGAAAACTTTGTTGATGTAAGAGGAATCAGACCATCTGTTTCACCAGGTGCACATTCCCAAGCCGGCTGGTCGGAATGGATGCCCATTTTTATTGCTGTCATGACAAATTCGGTGGATTGACGCAATGCCAGGGGGCGGAGGAAACCGGGATGCGTTTTGCCGCCTCAACTTGCAAGGGAATCATGTTGGCGGAAGAGTGAATGGCTCGAGTAGAAAGGTTCATGGCGACGTGAATGAGGATTTCAACGAACTCCGCCTCATCATAGACCCCCCATGCCTTGTTTGCGAAATTCTCCGGCGCGACCAATAAAATTCCTGTTGATATGCAAATCGAAATGGCAACCGCGCCGGAGCGTCAAACCGGCGGGGAGTGATTTAGGTTTCCGCCTCAACGGGCTTTTTGGTTTTCAATTTTGCGCCGGTTTCAGGCCGCGGCTTTTTCCTCAATTTTGGCTGCGGCGAGTTTAGGCGATGCGTTTACAAATCGGTGATCAATTTGTGCCTGGGCACCAGCGTTTTCATAACGCTCCACGCTATCAGATAGCTCAGGGCGCAGACGATGAACATGATCAGGTAGGCGGTCTGCGGGGTTTCCTTGAAGGCGTCGGTGAGGCCACCGGCCAGTTTCTGTATAATCACGCCGCCAATGCCACCGGCAAAGGTGCCGATGCCGATGACCGAGCCCACGGCTTTCTTTGGGAACATGTCGGAAACCGTTGTAAAGAGGTTTGCGGACCACGCCTGGTGCGCCGCCGCACCAATGCAGATCACGGCAATCGCCATGATGGAGGCCATTTTTCCAAAATGGCCGACATTGCCAAAGTACTGGGTGGTCAACACCGTCAGCGGGAACAAGGCAATGATCAACATTGCCGTCATGCGGGCTTTGTAAACCTGCATTCCCCTTTTTATGAGCGTCAAGGGAACGCTGCCGCCATAAATACTGCCAATAATGGCGACGCCGTACACAATGAACGTTGGCATCATGACTTGCTGCTTGGTCATCCCAAACTGCTTGTGCAAATAGTCCGGCAGCCAGAACAGATAGAACCACCAGACGCCATCGGTCATGAACTTGCCGGAGAAGAAGGCCCAAGTCTGACGATAGCCAAAGAGTTTCCACCAGGAAACCTTCGCCTTGTCAGCAACCGCCTCACGGACCTGGACTTCCTCGTCGATGTGGATGTAGTCATATTCGGCCTTGGAGAGCCGCTTCTGTTTGGAAGGCGGTTCGTAGAGCCAGAACCAGAAGATCAGCCAAAGAAAACCCGCTGCGCCCGTGAAAATGAAGGCCAGCTTCCATCCCTTCTGGTCGCCGAAGCAGATCATGCACCAGGGAACAAAAAGAGCGGCGATCATGGCGCCAAAGTTCGAGCCGCTGTTGAATATCCCCGTGGCCAGGGCCCGTTCGCGCTTGGGAAACCATTCGGCAACCGTCTTGATGGAAGCGGGGAAATTACCGGCTTCGCCGATGCCGAAGGCGCTTCGTACAATCATGTGCATCATCACCAGCCGTCCCACAAAGGCGTTGAGCATGCCGAATATCGACCAAATGATGAGCGAAAGCGCCAATCCCATCTTGGTCCCGATTCTATCAATGACCCAGCCGGCCAAGACGGTCATCCCGGCATAGAAGGCCGTGAAGGCGGAAGTTAAATTCGCAAAGTTCGTATTGGACCACCCAAATCCTCCCTGGTCCGCCGGTGTGCAAAAAAACTCCTTCAGGTAGCTGATGACCTGCCGATCCATGTAGTTGAAGGTGGTGGCGAAAAACAACAGGCCGCAGATGACCCAACGATAATTACTGGAAACCGGTGCGGTCTGGTTTGAGGAATTCATAGAGGAGGGACTTTTATCGGGAAATGAGCCGCACTTCAAGCGTTGAAATCCGGCTTTACAAGCCGGCGGCCTTTGTGTAATGCTCCCATTATGTGGAAAAAAATTCTGCCAGTTCTATCGGTGTTGTTGCTGACCGGTTGCGTCGGGACGTTCACGCGCTTGACGCCGCTGCAACAATCGCGCAATCCCAGCAACCTTTACCCGGTTGAAGTCGCTTTTAATTCCCAGCAACAGTCGCTGCGTTGGGAAACCATTCAACCTTACGTCCTCGCCAACGGCGAACGGTATCCTCTGCATCCCGTGTCGCTGGTGCAAAATCGTTGGGAAGGCTTCGTGCCGGTGCCGCCGGGAGTCAACTCCATCAACTATCGCTTCAAGTTCGATTACAAATACAACAACCTCGGCACCGCACCCAAGCCCAGCAGCGTTGTTTCGCCGATTTATAAGCTGAACATCGTTGACCAATAGCCGGAGGGACAGGTTGCACGGGTCCTCAAATGATTTGGAGCGCGGCCAGCGGGTCCGCGCTCTTTTTTGGCCAGGTGGAAAATGAAAAGTTCATCGGCTATTTCGGTGGACGCCGACTCCGGATAAACCTAAAGCCCGAAACCCGGGCATTACCAATGCCTCTCTCCTCTGACCGCCGGCTCAACGTGCTGGTGGTGCGGCCGGTCACGCCGGCAACTGACTCTTTCGGATTTCGGTCCTCGGATTTCTTTCGGTTTTCGAGCTTCGGGATTCGGCTGTCACCCATACCATTCCACTGAAAACATCGAAGAGGCAAAGGGAGGGACGCGCATGGCTCCCTCCCAAAAGACTGTTGTCAGTGTTTTGACCGGAGCAGGATGGCTTTTTTGTCCGTGCCGTCCACCTCAACACTGTGAGTTTCCACGTCGGGATCGTCTTTGAGCGCCTGATGCACCACCCGGCGGTCAAACGCCGTCATCGGCTCCAGTTCCACCGTGTCGCCCCAGCGCCGGACTTTTTCGGCGGCGTCTTTGGCTTTTTTCACCAGGGCCTCGCGCGCCTGTGCGCGATAGCCGCCCACGTCCACCATGACCTTCGGGGCGTTGGTATCCTGCTGGAAGATCAGACGGTTGGTGATGTATTGCAGGTCGGAAAGCGTCTGCCCCTGACGGCCGATGAGCCGGCCGGCGTCGTCCGTCTTCACGTCGAGCAAAACACCCTCCTCCAGTTTGTGTTCCTCGACCGTGGTTTGAAAG
>Ga0116134_1000696_pt1 | contig 17342 bp, 15 predicted proteins | sample June2015DPH_19_5_FD_89737 | JGI IMG/M metagenome (GOLD analysis project Ga0116134, IMG submission 89737) | Peatland microbial communities from SPRUCE experiment site at the Marcell Experimental Forest, Minnesota, USA - June2015DPH_19_40 | ecosystem: Environmental > Terrestrial > Soil > Wetlands... | reverse complement strand
TTTCCGATAGCAATTCTCGATCGGGCGTATCACTTCGGCAGCCCGGCGCTTCCCGCGCCGCAGGCGGGTTTAATGGCGATGCTCTCCAAAGGAATCGTGGGCGGCGATATGGCTTGGCCGCTGGTAATCGTGGGCATCTTGCTGGGACTGGCGATGATCATGATCGAAGTGAAGAGCGTAATGCTTTTCGCAGTAGGCATGTATCTGCCGTTGGGCACAACTTTCGCCATTTTTGTCGGAGGCGTGATTCGTTGGATCACCGACAAATTGCGCGATCGCCGTGGTCTTAACGATGCCCAGAAGGCGCGCGTAGAAAACGCCGGCGTGCTGACGGCCTCAGGTCTGATCGCCGGCGAAGCGCTGTGCGGCCTGGCCATTGCCGGCCTGGTGGGCTCCGGCCGCGACGTAACCCTTTTCAAATGGACGCCGCCGTTTCTTCTGGCATTAGGCGCGCTAGCGGTGCTGGCAATAGTGATGATTCGCGTGCCGCTGGCAAATGCCGGCAGGCCCGAAGATCCAGCCCCGCCGACAGCGATAATGTGATGTTCGCGGAAGAATGCCCGTGGAGGGAGGGCGTCCTCGCCCGTCCACTGTTTGTCGAGGACTAGTTTGTGGAGAAACAGTTCGTGTAGGGACAGCCGCCCACGGCTGTCCAAGCCGAGCGCAGCTCGGCCCGTCGATAGCGCCAGAGCCAAGACAAATTCTCCGTCGTGATACTTTGTGTCCTGCGTGGATTTTCCTCCCATGTCGATCGCGGAAAACATTGCCCAAGTGCAAGAGCGGATCGCAGCAGCAGCGCGCAGCGCGAACCGCAATCCAGACGAAATCACACTGATGGCGGTAACCAAGACTTTTCCGCCCGACCGCATCCGCGAGGCCTATGCCGCCGGGCTGCGCGTTTTCGGCGAGAACCGGGTACAAGAATTTGCCGCAAAGGCAACCACCCTGCGCGACTTGCACGACGTCGAATGGCACTTAATCGGGCATCTGCAGACCAACAAAGCCGCGAAGGCGGCGGAGTTGTTCGACGCGGTGGATTCCGTTGACTCCGTTCGAATGGCGGAGAAGCTGAATGCGGCAGCCGAAAGCAGCGGCAAGACATTATCCGTCCTGATCGAGATTAATGTCGGTGGCGAGCGGGCAAAAAGTGGAGTCGCTCCCGACTCCGAAGCCCTGGAGCAAATTCTGCAAGGCGCGCCAAGATTGAGGAATTTGAAGATTCGCGGTCTGATGACCGTCCCGCCGTTCACAGAAGATCCCGAGGGCTCGCGGCCCTACTTCCGCCAACTCCGTCAAATTCGGGACAGCATAGCCGCGCGTAAGCTGCCGCAAGTAGGCATGGAAGTTCTTTCCATGGGCATGTCACACGATTTCGAAGTAGCGATTGAAGAGGGAGCAACGTGCGTGCGCGTAGGCACGGCGATCTTCGGCGAGCGAGAGTAGAGACGGGGCTTGCCCCGTCTTGCAGACAGAGGCACGACCATATGCAGCAGTCGGCAAAGACGCGGCAAGCCGCGTCTCTACGTAAAATCATGATCGAACTGAAAGAGTCGCCCACAGGAACGACCTTCGCGGTCAAAGTCCACCCGCGCGCCAAAAAGAATGCCATCACCGGCGAAGTAGGCGACGCGCTGAAACTGGCCCTGACCGCTCCTCCCGTCGACGGCAAAGCCAACGCGGCCTGCATTGCTTTTTTCGCAAAGCTTTTGAACCTGCCGCGTTCCTCCGTTACTATTGCAGCCGGTCAAACCAGCCGGAATAAATTGATCCGTGTGGCAGGCTTGTCGGCGGAAGAGGTTCGCCAGCGTCTGAAAATCTAAAGCATGGGTACCCCACTCATTCGCGTTTCTTGCGAATGAGTGGGAACGGCCTTATCAGGAGCAACGATTGACCTTCTCCGAACGTCTACAGGAAATCCGCACCGGCTTCGAACGGCCCTTCTGGATCGCGAACATCACCGAGATCTTCGAACGTCTCTCCTACTACGGGGCGTTTGCTTCTCTAGCCCTCTACCTGCAAGAGAAGCTGAATTTCTCGACCGAGCAAACTGGCACCCTGACCGGCTTGTTCGGAGGTATGGTCTGGTTTCTCGCCATCTTCGGAGGAGCCGCCGCCGACCGCCTCGGCTTTCGCCGCGCTCTTTCGATCGCCTACCTCATCCTGGCCGCCGCGTATTTCCTGATCGGATCGATCGGCGCATCCTGGCTGGCCCCTGTGCGCAACGCCGTGCCCCTGGGATTGTTTGTCGGCTGCATTCTCATCCTCCCCGCCCTCGGCATTTCGCTCGTGAAGCCATGCGTGGTCGGCACCACGGCGCGGGCTTCTAAGGAGAACGTCCGCTCCATCGGCTACTCGATTTACTACACGATGGTCAATATCGGCGGCGCTGCGGGACCTTATTTTGCGTCCTGGGCCCATCGCCATCTGGGTGTCGAAAATGTGTACCGCGTGGCGGCGCTGAGCGTCTTCGCGATGTTCTTCGTGGTCATCTTCTTCTTCCGCGAACCGCGCAAAGCCGAAGACGCCCCTCCGCCGTCGATCGCCACCGTCGCGCGGAATTTCTGCGTCGTGGTAGGCAATTACCGGCTGGTTTTGCCGGTGTTGCTGGTCGCCTTGTTGCTGCGCGTCGGCTTGCTGATCTATCCCAAATACAACGTGCCCTGGTGGATCTGGTGCGGGCTCCTGATTCTCGTTCTCGCAGGTATCGGACGGTTCATGTGGTTTCTCGTGCTCTTCACCGGCTACTGGGTCGTCTTCTGGCAGCAGTACATCAGCTTGCCAGGCTACATTCACGGCTACATTAATTCCAATGCCGACGTCGAGATCATCCTAGTAACCGATGGACTAACCGTGATCTGCCTCACGCTGGCAGTGAACTACCTGACGCGCAGGATCCCTGCGTTTCAGGCCGTGATCCTGGGCACGGTGATCACATCTGTCTCATGGTTGATTCTCGCCCTGCGGCCGACGCTCTGGGGCGCCGTACTCTCGCTGTTTGTGCTTGCGCTCGGCGAAATCATTCAGGCTCCGCGCTATTACGAATACATTTCGCGACTCGCGCCTCCCGGACAGCAGGGCACTTACATGGGTTTCGCGTTTCTGCCCATCGGAATTGGATCGCTGATCGGGGGCTGGTTTGGCGGCACCCTGCTTCACCATTTCGGAGAAGTCACGCATCAGCCGGAGCGGATCTGGTGGAGTGTCACGGCGGTCGGCCTGGTTACCGCGGCGCTGCTCTGGATCTATGACAAGACTTTGAGACCGGCCAGCCCCGCTCCGGCAAAATAAGCCGCTCCCATGACCACAGGACTGTGACGCTAGATCACAGAAATCCGTGGACACCCCTTTTATCATAAGAAACTCTGCGCAAACTGGCAGGCGGAGAACGCCGTTGTTATCTGAGGAGGACATGGCCAACAGCAAAGTCACGCCCCACTACATTGCGGACCACATCCGGCGCGTGCTCAAGGATGGCGGGTCGGCGCCGCACTCGGAAGACGTCCAACATTTTTTCAAGGAAGTAATAAAGTCGCGCGGCTGGTACACAGCCGAGCTTAGGAAATTTGCGGTGCGCTTCCGGCGCGGCATCGCTCGCGAACGGGGAATGGATTTCGTAGTGCAGGTCGCCGACCAACTTTTCTCGGGCCGCATTCTTGAAGAAAAGGTGATGGCTATTTTCCTGCTCGAGAAACAAACGAAGAATTTTGGCGACGATGAATTTCAGCTCTTCGCCTCCTGGCTCGACCGCGTCTCGAGTTGGTCCGATCACGACGCGCTGGTCCATGATCTGCTAGCGCCAATGGTGGCCGCCGACCCGGCCCGATGCCGCGAAGTTTTCCGGTGGGCGAAGTCGCCGAATCGTTGGCGGCGTCGCGCCGCGTGCGTGGCACTCATACGGGGAACCCGCGAGCGGCAGCTCTTCGATCAGATCGTTCGGCTCTCGAATCAATTGCTGCATAACAACGACGAAGACGACATGGTGCAGAAGGGGCTGGGCTGGCTATTGCGGGAGACAGCCAAGGCCGATCCGAAGCGCACCGTGCCGTACTTGATGAAGATCCGGAAGACCGCGCCGCGACTGGTGCTTCGCACCGCCTGCGAGACGCTTCCTGCGCCGGCAAGGAAGAAAGTGTTGATGCGATGAGCGCTAGAAGATGAGCGCTAGAGGAAGTGCACGGCCGGCGAGCGTCCTGATCGACTCCGAGAACGGCACTCATTCGCAAGGTCTGAAGATCTCGGTCAACTCGACTCCAGCTTTTCGCAGCTCTGACATGAAAGTAATTGGATCTACCGCATCCGCCAGGAAGTGGACGCCAGCCTGGACGCCTTGACTCTCCGAAACCATGCGAGCGGCAGTGGCCAGCACAACTCCGTGGATCCAGTAGTCGCGGCGCTCCCGGTAAACGACTTGAACGGTCAGGGCTAGCCTGTTTCCTTGAGAACGCCCAAGAATCTGAGCCGAGACAAAACCGTCGACTGGCAAACGGTTTCTGCGAAATACGTTTCGGAACCAGCGGACACTCAGCCCTTGGGGGAGAGGGACCAAGGCCATCAGGGTTATCGCCATGATCGTCCGAAACCCCGACACGTACGCATATGTGAAAACGTCATAGTTATTAAGCCGACGGCCTACCTCGCTGAGTTCGGGAGTTGAATACAAGGCGAAACGGCCGGGGCCAACGGGGTCGCCCAAATCGACCCGGCGAGAAACCTGAGACATCTTGACGCGGGTCCACTCGCCCTTGTGAAAGTAACCGGGGCTTTGGAGTCCCGACTTACGGACATACCAGACAGCGTCGCGCAGAGCATTGGGGGACCACTCGCCAGAGTCGGCCTGGTACACGGTCAACGACTCGATCGTATCCATGTTGGCCCTTGCCTGCGCGTCCGCGTAAACGGGCAGAAGCTCGCTTAATCCAGGATTCCACCCGGCCGAGACCACGAACGACAATCCCCGGTCTTTGATCTCCTGGCGATGAGGAAGCATGGCTTCCTTTACCACCGACATGCCTGCCGCATCAATGTAGTTACATCGCGCGCGAAAGGCCGCTTGTGCGACGCGATCCTGCAGCACAATAACGGGCCCAGCGCAGTTGATGAGAATCGAACAACGGCCACAAAAGTCGTCCAACGAACGATCGTCGAGGACGTCAAGCTGCACCGCGGAGACTCGGCTATCGAATTCCGCCGCCAGCGCCTTCCCCTTGGCCAAGTCACGTCCACCGACTAGGATCTCGCCATCGCAAGAAGACTTCCAGAGTTCGGAGGCAACGATTCTCCCAGTCGCACCATAGCCACCCACAATGCCGAAAGTGACGGCTCGACTCATGGCTCAAGCCCCACCGCATCCAACTCAGAGCCCTTCCTCTTCCAGAAATTTCTCCACTTCCAGCGCGGCCATGCAGCCTGAACCAGCGGCGGTGATGGCTTGGCGATAGCGGCGGTCCTGCACGTCGCCGCATGCGAACACGCCGGGCACTTTCGTAAAGACATTCTTGTGCGTAATCAGGTATCCATCCGCGTCGGTTTCGAGTTGGCCTTGGAATATCTTCGCGTTCGGGATGTGGCCAATCCCAAGAAACATCGCGCTCGCAGGCAACTCCCAACTTTCGCCACTCTTCAGATTGCGCAGCCGCAGGCCGGTGACTTCTTTCTTGCTGACATCGAGAACGTCGTCCACCACGGTGTCGGTAAGAAATGCGATCTTGGGATTAGCGCGGGCGCGATCCAGCATGATTTTCGAAGCGCGAAACTGCTCGCGGCGATGGATGAGTGTCACTTTGCTCGCAAAGCGCGTCAGAAAGATCGCTTCTTCCATGGCCGAGTCGCCGCCGCCAATCACGGCGATTTCCTTGCCCGAAAAGAAGAAGCCATCGCACGTGGCGCAGGATGAAACTCCGTGTCCAATCAGCGCGTGTTCGTTCGGCAAACCAAGCCAGCGCGCGGAAGCTCCACTGGCGATGATCAGCGTGCGCGTGTAAATCGTTTCTTTGCCGACGGTCAACTCGAACGGTTGTTTGCTCAGATGCTTGCTCAAATCGGCTCCGACCACGTGGCCGATGCGATAGTCGGCGCCGAAGCGCGCCGCCTGCTGCCGCATGTTCTCGATCAACTCTGGTCCCTGGATGCCCTCGGGAAAGCCGGGGAAATTCTCCACCAGCGTGGTCATCGACAATTGTCCGCCCGGCTCATGGCCTTCGATCACGAGCGGCTTGAGATTGGCGCGGGCGCTGTATAGGGCGGCGGTGTGACCGGCGCATCCGGAGCCCATGATCACAACATTGCGTATATCCATAGAAGTGTAGGAACCGTCTTAAAGGAATTATGCTAGTAGTTAGATTCCGAAAAACAAATTTCGCTCCAAGCCGCAATCCAACGATATAACCTACGGATTCTTCTTGCTGCCTGCCCCCGTCTTGCCCGGAGTTCCAGTTGCGGTTCCCACTCCCAGCCGAGCCAATTCCTGGGGTACCATCTTGCGTGCACCCAGAGCATCGCGATAGCGCTCCATAATCGACGAGGCGGCGCGGAAGATCGGTTCATACGCGCTCTGATCCGTTGCTGGGGTTCCCTCTTCTCCTGAACATCGCGCCAGCGCCACCGACGCCTTGCCAAAGCGCTCCAGTTTCACGCGCGAAACCGGAGTACTGGTCGATAACATTGCGCTCGCCGAAGTAACCGTCGAAGCACTGTCCTCGATCGAAATCTGGATCACGTCTTTGGGATCGCGCACGCGCAGCACCAGCGTCTCCACCATATTCTTCGAATCCACGCTGAACGAATATTGCACATTGCTGAACGGCGTAGTGCCGGGGAACTCGCGCCGAACCCTCACCCAGTCAGCCGTCGCGGCCGCACCGGGCGGTAAGGGTTGCATGCCCGGAATCGGAGTGTTCGGGTCGAGCGTCGAATGCCCGCGAGCCACTTCATAATCCTTGTCGAATGCCGGCTTTCCCGGCACTGTGGCCAGCGCCGACGACAATTGCTTTTGCTCGTCGGCCGACGGTGCGCACACGTTGATGACGTTTACTTTCACTGGAGGCTGCTGGGCGGGCGCGGGCGCGGCCATTACCAGCGTCAGGATCAGAATTTTGTGAGGGAACACGGCGAAATTGTATCAGGGGAACGGAGAGGTTAGAGGTTCGAGGTCAGATTTCAGAGGTGAAAACCCTACACGTGGCGGCAGTTCGACAGGAGTTACCCTCTGCAATCTGACCTCTGACTTCTGCAATCCTACTTCTGCAATCCTAGTCGGCGGCTCCGGAATCAGCCTCGATGGCGCCATGCCGGCGCAGCAACTGCGGCAAATTCTGCGAAAACGCCGAACGCGGCAGCACCATGTCACAGCCCACTTCGTGCGCCTTCTGCTTCAAGTCGCCCTGAACGTGCGATAGGAATCCTATGATCGACGTCCCCTTCTTCAGCTTGCTTTTCAGTTTCGGGATCAGCGTCAACGGCTTGGCATTGGCATTGTTCAAGTCGAAGATGATCAGAGAAGGCTTTTCTTCGCCATTACTCTTCATGCGCTCGGTGAGTTCCTTTTCGTTCTTCACGAACTCCACCTTCACGTTCATCTTTTGCCCTGTGGCTTGAATCTTACTCAGGAAGAACAAGTCTTCGACAAAGGCGAAGACGCGCGAAGCCGCATCCTCTCGTGGTGCGGGCAGAGGCTCGGGATCAACCACCGGGTAGGACGCGGAAAACCCGGGCCGTCGCGGTCCCCGGTTACTGTTGCCATTGTCGCCGCCCAGATTGGCGCGGTAGCTGTGATCCATGGGAGCGGTAAAAATGCCCTGATGCTCCTGGCGGTCGCGACCCATCGGGCCACCCGCGCCTCGTCTCGGCGGACGCCGTCCACGGCGTCGTTTGTGTTTTCCTCCTCCTGCGGAGGAATGTCCGGGTCCTGCATTCATATTTTTCTCTTGTCAATCATTAGAAGGTAATCGTTCGAAGCTATTCGTCTTAGAAGTTACGCCCCAGAATCTAATCCACGGCCCAGAGCCCAGATCAAAGATCACAGATCACAGATCACAGGCCTGATTGTTCCGTCTTCCCTTTGCGATGGGCACGTTAGCCAGGTACTCGAAAACGTGTGACGCAACGCGTGGCCTATAAATCGGCTACCGGCAGACCAAACCCCACATCGGCTGGATGCTATTTGAGAACGATGCTCAAACTATCGATGTCCAAACTGTCGTTGTTCAAACTTTGGTTCAAACTTGGTTCAAACTTTGATTCAAACCAGGCGCCCGGAGTTTTACTTGGCGCAAACGGCCAGCCTGGAAGCATGGCCATTGGGAACACTGTTGATGTTACTCGTGAAACCGCCGACTGCGCAAGGGGGAATGCCTAAGTTTTCCACATGGACCATTACCAAAGTGGGCCTCCGACCCGCCCCTGCGAAGGCGCCTCAGCCGGTTTGTAAATCCGGCCTTCCCTCCGCAGATTCGCGTGAAGTTCCGCCGTGGTAGCGCCGATATAACAGATGTGAAACCGGTCCCTGCCAAAGTCCCTGTGAAAGAGAAAACCTCTGCCTCGCCCTCGCTTGCGTTGCCGGGGCAGCGCTTCGTTGCCCGCCAGCCAATTCTTGACCGTTCCCAGAACGTGTTCGGATACGAGATTCTTTTTCGAAACGGCGTCGAGGACTACTTCAACGCCGATCCGGATCTTGCCGCCCGCTCCACGCTCGATAGCTCCCTGCTCTTCGGTATCAACACCCTTTGTGCTAACCGCCTCGCCTTCATGAATTGCACCCGTGAGGTCCTCTTCAAAGATCTGCTCACGTTGCTGCCCCCCACCCAGGTCGTGGCCGAGATCCTGGAGACGGTTGAGCCCGAAGACCGCGTCATCGCCGCCTGCAAGCGGCTGAAAGCGGCTGGCTATCTCATTGCGCTCGATGACTTCGCGCCCAACGATCCGCGCCTTCCGCTTTGCGAATTTGCCGACATCATCAAAGTCGATATCCGTGCAACCAGCCCGCAGGAACGAGTTGGCATGATGCGCCGGTTTGCCTCCCCGAAGTGCAAAATGCTCGCGGAAAAACTGGAAACGCCCCACGAGTTTCAGCAGGCCCGCGACATGGGATTCGTCTATTTCCAGGGATACTTCTTCTGTCGTCCCGAACTCGTCATCGGCCGCGAAGTTCCTGCCAGCCGCCTGCACTATGTTCGGCTGCTCGAAATGGTCTCCCGAAGAGAGCTCGATATGCGGGAACTTGAGAAGTTGCTCAAACAGGAAGCCTCCATTTCTTACCGCTTGCTCCGCTATCTGAATTCTCCAATCTTTGGATTTGCCCTCGAGATCACGTCGATCCGCCACGCCATGGCCGTTCTTGGCGAACGCGAACTGCGGCGTTGGATCCGGCTCATCGTCACCGTGGGCGCCGCCGAACAGAAGTGCAGCGAACTGGTGTTGATGGGATTGGCCCGTGCCCGTTTTTGCGAACTGCTCTCCGACCAGATGCGATCAGACTCTGACTTGTTTCTCATGGGGCTGCTCTCCATCATGGACGCCATCCTGGAGGTGAGCATGGATGTGCTCCTGGAACAATTGCCCGTGGACCATGACACCAAGGCCGCGCTGCTCGGCCAGAAAAGCAGCCTCCGGCCCCTGTATCAACTCATGCTGGCCCAGGAGTCCGGGGAGTGGCTGCAGTCGAGTGAACTCGCCAAACAACTTAAGCTACCCGATGAAAAAGTTGCCTCAGCCTGGTTTGAGGCCCTGCAGTGGGCGCAGGAAGCAACCAGCGGAGCGTGAGACCGGAGAACGAGGTCACAGGTAAGAGGTAATATTGCAGAGGTAAAAGGCCCGTTGCGCATTTGGTTTTACCTCTGCAATCTGACCTCTCACCTCTACAATTACTCCTACGGCACCTCGATCAGCTCCATCTTGCCGTCCCGTGTCCGGTGCAGCACCATCACCTTGCCCTTGGGATCGCGGAAGACGAAAACATCTTTGTCGCGGAAGTGCGCTTCTTTGATCGCTTCTTCCAAGGTCATCGGGCGCAGCGCCACCGAATCCCTGGCATGCACCAAATGCACTTCGGTGGTCCGCGCCACCGCCGGAAATTTATGAACGAGAACGGAAAATGTAGTATTCTCCGCCAGTCCAAGCACCGCCTCTATGTTGTCTGCCGGCGACTGGCCATCAAACTTCTTGACCGCCTTGCGCTTCTTGCTCAGCCACTTGGTCTTATGTTTGAGCGCCTGCTTCTGCAGGTGGTCGAGAGCTTCGCTGACGGCCGACGCCATGTCAGTGGTCTGCGCCATCCCCACAATCGGGCCGTTGGGCGGGTCGATCGTGATTTCGGCTTTGTGCCGGCGCTTTTCCACGGCCAGAATCACCTTGGTTTCGAATCGGTCACCTAAAATTTTGCGGATCTTATTAAGGCCGGTTTCAACTTCCTTGCGGATGGTGGGAGTGATTTCGTATTTCCTCGCGGTATATTCCACGTTCATTAAGCAGCCTCCAACAAGGTCAGAGGTGAGAGGTCAGATTGCAGAGGTGAAACCTTCATGCTCGTAGCGATCGGGTTCATCTCTGCAATCTGACCTCTCACCTCTGCAATTACTTCTTCACCCTTCTTTGGTGCGTACTCGGAATCTTCATATCTTCCCGATATTTCGCCACCGTTCGGCGAGTCACCTGGATGCCTTGCGATTGCAGAATGCGGGTGATCTGTTCGTCGGTCAGCGGGCGGCTGGGATCTTCTTCTTCGATCAGCTTCTTGACGCGGCGTTTCAAAATCAGGAGCGAGGTGCCGCCGCCCTCCGGCCCTTGCACACTCTCCGAGAAGAAATAGCGCAACTCGAACACGCCCTGCGGTGTGTGGACGTATTTATTGGCGACCGCGCGGCTGACGGTAGAAGGATGGACACCGATCTCTTCCGCCACTTCCTTGATCATCATCGGCTTCAATTGATCGATTCCCCGTTCCAGAAAATCCTGCTGGCGCGCCACGATCGAGTAACAGACTTTGGTGATCGTCTGCTTGCGTTGTTCGATGTTCTTGATGAGCTGGATCGCGGACTTGTAGCGATCCTTGACGTAGTTACGCGTGTCGCGGTCGTTGCCCTCGCGGCTCAGCAGACGTTTGTAGGCGGGATTCAAGCGCAACTGCGGCATGTCCTCGTCATTCATGATGATCAGCCATTCGTCGCCATGCTTCACGAAAGCGACATCCGGCTCAATCAGCCGCGCCGGAACTTTGTTGTAGCGCAAACCCGGCCGCGGATCCAGCGTGCGGACATAATCGAGCGCCGCCTGCACCGCCTCCACCGGACGCCCGATGGCGCGGGCTATCTCTTTGAATTGCTTTAGAGTTACCGCCCGCAAGTGCTGATCGACGACGGCAATCGCGTCCTTCACCACTTGCTCGGTCAGGGCATTGCCGTTCGGATGCAGGTGCAATTGCTCCAGATGGTAGCGCAACTGATAGAGCAGGCATTCGCGCAGGTCGCGACAGGCGATACCCGGCGGATCGAACTGGCGCACAACTTCCAGCGCTTCGTGCAGATCGGCAACCGTGAAGTGCACATCGAATTGCAAATCCGGAATCCGCGCGGGCGCGGCCGCTGCTCCCATGGGGGTCTCGTGGCTCGCCGCGCTCGGCGCCCGAACCTCGGTTGCCTGAACCTCGCTTGCCTGAACCTCGGCCGCTGTCTCGGAGTGAACATCTGGCGCAATATCCTGCGCCGCCAGGGACCCGGCTTCAGCGCCTTCCGTCGTCAGTTGCGAAAGCCCGGCGTCCTCTCCAGCGAGGTTCTCCAGCCCAAAAACAGAAGTATCAAGCTCCGACGCAGTAAGATGCGATGCAGCAAGCTCAGATGCATCGAGGTCGGAGGTTTCCGGCGGCTCTGTGGCGACAGCAAGTCCCAACGCCTCCGCTTCGCCAACAATCTTGGCCGCCACTTCCACATCGGCCTCGGGAGCCGCGACCGGAGCGATTCCCAGCAGTTCCTCGTCACTGGCAATCAGATACCCTTCTTCGTTCAGGTTCCCAATGATCAGCTCAGCCGCCTGATGCACGGGCGGCCGCACAGAAATCGCGCCTAGTTGCCATAGCAGGTGGTCGCTCAAGTTCCCCGGCTTCGACAGGAAGTTCTCGAATGAAGGCTTCTCGATCTCTTCCATCTCTCCCGAACTGCGGTAACCGGGATCCAGATAGTCCTGGAAGAACGAGCCAAAATCGATTTCCTCGAAGGGATCCTTCTTCTCATCCGCGATGGCCGGCGCCTCTTCCGAGGTCGCCTTGGCGGCTAGCCGGTCGCGTTCTTCCTCCTGGCGTCCCACATCATCGAGCAACGGGACGGCGTCTTCCAGTTCTTCCAGCACCGGATTCTCGACCATCTCGGCATTGATCATGTCCTTGAGTTCGAGCTTGTTGAGCGCGAGCACCGACACCATCTGCACGAGCCCCGGCGTTAGAATCTGCCGCTGGGACAACTTGACGTTCAGTTTGTGCTGAAGCAGCACCATCTCTCCCTAAAAGAAGTTCTCAGTTCCCAGTTCTCAGTTCTCAGTCAACCCGCCGCCCTTAACTACCCAGCACATCGGGAGGTGGAAAGATTAGCTTCTCACGCACCGAGGTAGACCGTGCGGGCACGAAAGGTCAGGGGGGCCAAGCCTTGGTAACTTGAAGCAGTTCCCAGTTCTCAGTTCCCAGTTCCCAGTTCTCAGTAAAGCCATTTGCGCAGTTCAGGTTTTACTGAGAACTGAGAACCGGGAACTGGGAACTCACACTTGAGAACTCACACTAGTGAAAAGCTTTCCCCCAAATAAACCCGCCGTACCTCCGGGTCACTCCCCAATTCCTCCGGCGTACCCGAGCGGAAGATCCGCCCCTCGTTAATGATGTACGCACGATCCACCACCGACAAAGTCTCGCGGACGTTATGGTCCGTGACCAGGATTCCAATCCCGCTGGCCCGCAGATCTGAAATGATCTTCTGTAAATCCAAAACCGCAATCGGGTCGATACCCGAGAACGGTTCATCCAGCAAAATAAACGTGGGGTTGATGCAAAGCGATCGTGCAATTTCCACTCGCCGCCGCTCCCCGCCCGACAGCGCATACCCCTTATTTTGCCGAATATGCTCCAGCCCGAGCTGATCAATCAGCTTCTCCGCCTTTTCCCGCCGTTCATGCCAGGAAATCGGCTGAACTTCTAGAACGGCGAGGATGTTCTCCTCGACTGTCAGCTTTCGAAAAATCGAGGCTTCCTGAGGGAGATAGCTGATGCCGTACTGGCGCGCCCGTAAGTACATGGGAACGCTAGTGATATCTTCGTCGTCGTACAATACTCTGCCAGTGTCGGGAGGAATCAGACCTACGATTGCATAAAAGGAAGTGGTTTTTCCGGCACCATTTGGTCCCAGAAGGCCCACGACCTCGCCCTGCAGAACCTGAAGACTTACTCCGTTCACTACGCGTCGGCGACGATAGGATTTGCCAATTTCGTCGGTAGCCAACGTATGCATTTATCGTGCCACTTGCGTCCGCGTGACCGCCGGGGACGTTTCCCTTCCTTCCACGAGCACCCTATCATCGTGTCTGTAGAAAGTCAACGAATTGCCCGTGGTTTTGCCTTGTTCGGCATCAAAAATGCTGGGAGGTCCGCCCGTCAGGACGAACTTGTCGTCCGCCGAGGTGTATACCAATCGGTCGCCCGTCGCATGCCGCGTCGGCTGCTTGATCACAACTCCATGTTCGGCGATGATTCGGTCCACTTGCCCGGGCATTGACGGATTCGTCCCCTCTTTCGACTGGCTCCGCGGCAGCAGAAACACCGTCATCTGCTCTCCCGTCATGGTCGCGTCGCCAGACTTAGTCGTGACTCCGCCGTCCAGAAAAACTCTCCGCTCTAAATCGGCATAGTTCAGGCGCGCTGACGTCACGTGAACCGGGGTCACCTTTCCCGTCTTGTCCACTTGCACCAGCACGGTCGAAACCGGTTGGGTTTGATCTTGTGTGGGAGCCAGGCCGTGAGCAAAAAGCGTTCGATGGTCGCGATCAAATTGCAGAATCGGAGCCTCCACTACGTTAGCGTCTTGCCACAAGCGGGCATCGCCGGTATATATCGCAATCGCCGACGACGATGACGATGATGATGCCCGATGTTCCGTCATGCTGCGGCTGGTCACGTGGATCGGGTCGGAAGAGGCGAGCATAGCTCCATCCGGCTGCGCCTTCAGATCGGAGTACGTGCTCTTGACATTGCCCTCGGCAAAAGCGTCGCCAGTCGCCCGGTTCATGCGAATCGTCTGGGACGTTGTCGTCATGCCGGTGTCCACCACCCGTGGCGATCCGTTCAGTACCAGCATCTGATCGGCAGTCGTGTACTCGCCCCGCTCCGCCCAAGCCTTCTGCGTGCCCGCCACGTAAGCAAGGTCGCCGGTTTGCGTGATCGACCGAACTCCCCCCTCGGGCAGAAAGACGACATCAAGCATCCGGCTGGTCGATACCCGGTCGGGCTGAGCGGAAGCACCGGCTTTGTGTCCGGCCTTACTGGCGTCAATCAAGCCGCTGACGATCATCGCATCCGGTTCTCCATGCAGCGTCGCCAGGCGATTCTTGTCAGTGAATGTCGCTGCGAACTTGGCGGCCGTAACCACCGTCTTCTGATTCGCGCCCGGCTGCGTGATAACAATCTGCGGAGGTCCGCTCGTCTCGGCATGCTCCAGCAGGCGGCCGTCCCTCACGATGAAGTCCATCACCGGCGCGGTCATCTCAACGTCTTGTGCGCTTCCTTTCGCCGGCGTCGCCACCGCAACCAGCGTCCCGCTCTGACTGTTCTTCTGGCTCAAGCGCACGCCATCTTCGGCGTGAACCGTCTTCAGTATCTGCTCCCCGGCAAAATGCAGGGTCGCCCGCCCTGCGGCAGCGTTGGCAGGTTGCGTTCCTTCGGTAGCCAGCTGCACGTTGCCTATGAGAATGGCCGTGGTAAGTAGATTCCGTGTTCCTGTCAAAAACAATTCGGCGCGATCGGAACGCTCATGCGTTTCCGAGTTGGACATCCTCGAGTTGGACGCTGTCGAGCTGGTGGTTTTCGCGTTGGATGAAGATGACGCCCGGCCATGAATCTCGCTCCGCACATCGCCCTCGGCAACAATGTGGTCAACCGTATTGTCTTCGCGCAGAAAAAACGTCGCCTGGTCGGACCATGCTTCCTGCTGCTCCCGGCTCATGTGCACCGTGGTGAGAAACACCTGATGAGGCTGCTTCGTAATTACGCCGCGATCCGCATCAAGATGTACCGGCTGTGGCCGGTTGACCGTCATTACCACCGCTGACAGCAAGTTCATCGTGCCCGTCTTGGCGACATATTTAATGCCCACCGCCGAACCGTGTGCCTGCGGCGTCTGAAATTCGACCTTGCCCGTCGCCGAAGCGTCTCCCGTATTCTTGTTGAATACCAGGTCATCGGTTTCAAGGTGAAGCGGTTCTTTAATTTGCTCCGGAGGCGACTGGTCCGCATGGCGCATTCCCTCAGGATTCGCTTCCAGGTCAATCAGCACCCTGCCCTTGCCGCTCACATTGCCCGAGCCCGGATCGTACTCGAACTCATCCCCGGTAATGCGGTCGAAGCGGCTGGCGTCCTTGCCGTAGACAATGATCTTGACGTCGTGCAGGTCAGCTCGTCCACCCTCTTTGAATTGAACCGCTTTGGAAGCGCTCACCGTAAACTGGGTGCGGCCTTGCTCCGACTTGGAGATCGAAAAGCCCTCGGCCGTCTGCTGAATGTCCAATCCAAGTTTGGCGGGAATAGTATGGACGGCCTTGCGCAAACTCCATTGCGCATAGAAATACATGCCCGCAACGGTCGCAATCATCAGAATCGCGCCCAGGGCGAACCAGTGGCGCAGCCGTGAAACGGAAGAGGCCATCAGAGGTTAGTGTAACTCGCGGAGCGTACTCGATCCGACTCGCGTTAGCAGATCAGTGATTGCTCAAGGCTTCCCGTATTCTCTTCAAGTTTTCTGCCACGCTATGGGTTGTGGTGTCGATTAGAATGTGCGGGCGATCCCAAGGCTCGTATTCTCTGGAAACGACTTCTTGCCAGGTTGGAAGCCTCAACCCTTCAATGTCGGAGACTCGCGTCTCCACACGAAGCTGATGCTGTTCAGGATGAGAACACACCGCCTCGACTTCAACCGCGTTTACGTGTGCCCGATTCGCGACTCCGATCCAGGCATCGCGGGTGATTTGAAGCGGATTGACTGAGTCCGCTACCACGGTTAGGCCAAGACGAAGATTATCCTCAGCGACCGCATAGCCGACGCGATACCCAGCGTCATAGATAGGCTGCTTAACGATAGGCTGCTTAACGACAGGCTGGTTAACCCCGCCTGAATCCCGTATAGCTTGCTCAATCGAATCGATGCGCAAATACACCGCCCCAAGCTGACGAGCCAACTCCCGTGCGACCGTCGTTTTCCCAGTACCGGAAAGGCCGCCAAAAATAATTAACATTGGCTGCAACTTGTCTCGTGGTGCCGCACTTCCGCCATCCATGTAATCGCGCCATGTGTAATCGCGCTATGTGTAATCGCGCTATGTACGCCAGCGACTTTAGGGTTCTACCCGCGCCGCACCAGCGTCCCGGCCAGCAGATCGTGCAGTCCCTGTTTGCGCTCTGTGAACCCGACCATAATGTAGCCGATGCACAGAACCATCGCCGAAAGCCACTTCGCAAAATGCCTGCCCGTCGCGCGTTCAAAGGAAATTCGGTTGCCGTTGAGGTCGGTGACTTTCATCCCAAATATCATCTTGCCGAGCGTCGCCTGGTACGACGAGCTTTCCATGAAAGCCTCATACAACCACGACCCAAAAAGCGTTGCGATAAGCGTAACCCCACCCCCAAAAAGCGCGAGCCCAACCGGATGGACGCCGCTCATCATTCCGGCCAGCCCAAGGCCACCGAAAAGCAGGTGAATCGGAGACACCACCACCCGCACAATCAGGCCGTCGATGATGGCCGCCACCACGCGAATCCAGAACCCTCCATAGCGCACTCCTGCAACCGGCGCAACCGCCGTATACGACGTGGCCGCGTAGGACGACCCGGGGCTGGGCGCAAAGGTGGACGAAGCTAATCCGGGCGATGACGAAACTGGCGCCGGACTCGTGGGCGCTCCACAGCGATTACAAAACTGAGCGCCGGCAGCATTCTGCGCGCCGCACTTGTTGCAAAAGAAGGTTCCGTTCATGACCCGGCACTATAAAGACAGACAGGCTTCTTGTCAAAGCCGTGAAACGTAGGGACAGCCGCCCTCGGCAGTCCAGCCGAGCGCACCGGGGCCCCCGACAAGCCCGGTGTTGGCTTGACGGGGTGGAGTAGCTCG
>Ga0116134_1000695_pt1 | contig 17353 bp, 12 predicted proteins | sample June2015DPH_19_5_FD_89737 | JGI IMG/M metagenome (GOLD analysis project Ga0116134, IMG submission 89737) | Peatland microbial communities from SPRUCE experiment site at the Marcell Experimental Forest, Minnesota, USA - June2015DPH_19_40 | ecosystem: Environmental > Terrestrial > Soil > Wetlands... | reverse complement strand
CGCCGCATTTCGTCACCTTCACCGTCGCTGGTCGCGCCATTGATGCCTCGAACATTTTTCCCTACGGGGCCACGGTTATCATCCAGCAGGACCGCGTCGGTACTGCCGGCGCTTTCTCCGGCGGCAAGCGTTGGTTCTATGGCCGCGTTGAACCGTGGGACCTCGTAGGCGGCGGCGGGCGCGAGGACCAGATCGGGCGCCTGGTCAACCCTTGGTGGTATCTCATGCAGAAGGGTTACAAGATGGTGTACACGCAAACGAACAACGGCGTGAAGACCCAGTTCACCACGTCCCGCGTCGTCCTGGGCATCCTCTTCAACCAGGTGACTGCCCAACCCATGCAGATCAATACGGGCGCTCAAATCATCGCCGCGCTCCAGTGGGCCATCAGCCAGGGCGCGCCCATTCAGATCGGCAACATCGCGCCCTGGGGTTATCCGCCCACCGATTTTCAGCGCGGCATTTCCTGCGCCGAGGTCATACAAAAAATGTGGCGCGTCGAGTCCGACTTCGTCGTCGTGTGGGATTACACCACGCTGCCCTACCCGACGATCCATTGCCTTAAAGGTTCGACCGCGAATCTCGACCCCAGCCTCAGCGCCGGGCAGAAAGCCGCGCTCGTTTTGACGCCTTTAAACATAGATTTAAACGCGGCTAACTGGCTGGAAAAAGTCCACATCAAACCTCGCCCGGACTGGCAGAAGAGTTACGTCAACATTGATTACGACCAGATCAATACCCAGGGCAACAGCCAGTATCTGGCCCTTGGAAACGATCACTGGCCGGACCCGTTGCCGACGGACACCGAATCATTGTTCCGGGGCGTGGACCTTTACTTCGATCTGGCTGGCTCAAAGGTCAGCAGCAGCAGCGAGAGCACAACCATCACCAGCGCACCGTTCAACATCACGACACTTGCCCAATGGCAGTCCTGGAAACCAGAGCTGGCGTCTCAAAACATTGCCAGTGTCGGCTTTGCTGCCGTGGACAGCACTCATCCCGCGCCGGCCCTGATCACCCAGGCGGCGGAAAGCGCCTACAACGCCGCGAACTACTGCGAAGTGCTGGATGGCAACTATCATGACTGGCTCGCCAATGCGCCGAATAATATCACCGCCCAGAAGGTCCGCGCCAGCGCCTGGATCACCGTCGTTTATAAATCCGCGCCCGGCAAAAAAGGCCATAAGGTGACAAAGCTGGTCCATTACGATTTCACCGCCATCAGCCTGAACACCGCCAACGTGGCCACCACGTTCACTCAAACAACGAACACCGTGCAGGCTTACGCCGAGGCGCAGCCCGTCGGCCTGCCCAAGGTCATGTACCTGGCCTGGCAATCGCTGGCTGTTGAAGGCGCGCTCACTACATTGGAAAAGGAACTGGCCAGCCTGGTCAGTTTCGGCAACTGCCTGAATTTTATCACCCCGCCGCGCCCGGAATGGGCCACGGTCAATGCCGTCGTCCAGTCCATCACCGGCAGCGCCATAAAAGGCACTACCAACGTCAAGTTCGGCGCGCCGCTCCATTTGACCGCGCAACAGTTCATTGATTTCCTCCGCGTCGCGCGCTACCGCGTGCCGAGTGTGGACATCGCGTTCCTCTTCGGTGGCGCATTGGCCACCGGCGGTGGCACGGTTCGCCACCCGCGCAAGAGCCACGCGCACGCCGCCGGCCACGGGGCGGAGGAACTTAAAGTGACGGCCATCTATGCCTCCCAACAACCGGACATCGAGGCCGACACCACCAAACAAGGCAGTATCATCCTCGACCCAAGTGTCACCAGCGGGACTGGTCCGGCCGTTGGTATTACCGCACAAAAAATCCTTGATGCAGACGCCTTGAACACATGAGCCAGATCATCACCGACATGTTCCCGCTGCGGATCAACCTGCCCGGTTACGGTCCCCAGATCATCACCGCGCTCATGTCCAACCTCTCGGCTACGGACCTCCGCGCCCAGACGTGCGACTTCACCGGCGCCGGCGCTCCTGCCGCCGCCACACTGCTGGCCGGCAACGGCAAATACATCATCGGCGACCGCTACGTGGATACGACCAATAAAGCCTCTTACGTCTGTACCGCTGCCGGCACCAACGCCAGCAGTGTGTGGGCGCAAATCGGCAGCAGCGGCGGAGGTGGCAGCAGTGTATGGCTCTAATCCCCTACAAGGCCGCTGGCGATTCACTGACCGCTGACGAGTGGAACACCATCTTCGCGGCGGCTGATGCCATTCTGACGAATTATCTCGGCGGCCTCTCGCCGCTGTTCTTCGGTGAAAAAGGCGACCCGCGAAAGTTCTTCTTTTTCAACCCCGTCGTGCCGCCGACTACCGGCCTGCATCCGCTCGCCGCGTCGTGGCTCGCGCAAGCCGCGAACCGTACCACCGGCATCGTCGGCTTCGGTTACTGGCGTCAATACAATCATGGCGCCATCACATCACTCGTGGACGGCCTGGCCGTGGCCACCGGCAGTCCGGCGGCCACCAACGCTGCCTTCAAAGTCACGCGCCTGGCTGCGCCGACCGCTGCCGCCTGGTATGCGGCCGTCTTCCCGGAAAATGGTTATGGCTTCGCCTATTCTCAGCTCATCAATCTCGACATTTGCCTGGCCGTGCTCACGCGCGCCGGCAACGCCGTCACACTAGGCACGGCTGGCGCCGGCTCAGGCTCGGCCAATGGCTTCACCAACACCGGCGCGGTCGAGATCATCCACAACTACGATGCGATTGAACTCATCGTGATCGGCAGCCAGGCATTCGACGCATCGTGGAACAAATACAACGCCTTCCGTGTTCACAACCTTGGCAATGCGGCCGCCACAGTCTCATTCCCCGGCGCATCCATCACCGTGCCGCCCGGCGGCTGCGGTTGCATTCGTCGCGTCGGCAGCACCTACACCGTCGGTTACAACTACTTTCAAAAGATGGTCAGCGGCGACCCGCGCTTTTGGGCGCTGTCGCAAAACACGTCGAACCAGCTTTGCCCGTTCAACGCCGCCGCGCTCATCGCCACGATTGGCCTGTTCACCAATCTCAATGCGTCGAGGTATTGGGAGATGTCCGCGCTCTACACCACGCTGCTTGCGCCGCCACAGGCAGCGTCCGTCATCTTCGATTTACTCTGCGGCTTTGGCCAGGTCGCGGGAAGATCAGCCATTGCCGTCAGTGTGGTGAATGGGGGCACAGGTTATACGGATGGTCTTCGCGCGCCGGTCACCAGCAACGGCACCGGGATTGGAGCTTTTAACACCTACGTTATTGTTCACACCGTTGCTGGTGTAATCGTTTCCGCCACAATTTCAGACGGCGGAAATTACACAACCATCCCGACCAATCCGGTGTCTTTTGGGTCGGGAGGAGCTTTGTTGAATTTAACTTTTCCCCCGCCGCTGGCTTTCACCGGATGGGCGAACCTCGCCGCCATGTTCGCGCTGGCCGGCTACACCTGGAGCTACAATTCCACCACCAAAAAAGCCACCATCACAAACTCAGTGACCGGCCAGGTCTTAGTGGATATTGGCACCAACCTGATCCAGTTTCTCACCGGCGGCTCCGGCCACTCCATCAATGGCGGGTTCACCGCCGACCTGAGTGCCACCAGTGGTTTCAGCCGGCGGAACCGTCTCATCGCCACCATCGCCGATACCAATTACGACGGCGGAGTCGTCGTCCACAATGCCGGCGCGGCTTATGATCCCACCGACACTTGGGCGGCGCAAAACATCAGCTACACCATCGCCGACACGGTCCAGAAACTCATTGACTGTATCAATGCGATGGTTTGCGCGCTCATCAGCGTGCAGAACGTCCAGATTTTGCTGACGCCATTTGGGCCGATGCTCTATTGGGAGGAGTCTTATCCCATCAACAAAAATTTCGATCTGGCGCAGCTCGGCATTTCCGGCGTCATCGTCGCGCCGCCCGTCAGTGTGGTTGGAACCAACGTCATTATTTATCGGACCTTTTTGTTGGTCGGTTCATTCCAGAACTTCTTCCTCCCAATCACGCCGCCGCTCTCACAGATTCACTTCCCGCGCAAGGGCCGTGTGTATCAGGCAAAGCGCGCCGTCGTGCATGCCGGCGCGAATGAACCCTGGCAGACGAACACCGGCGCTTACACCACTTACGAGCCGCCGCAACTGAAACGGTTCTTCGAGTCACAACCGCTCGGCACTGAAGCCCCGTTGCCCGCCGCGCAAGCACAACCCGTCTTGATCAGGCCCGATGGCGCGAGCTACCTGGGGCCGCTCGACGGCTCGACCGTGCCCGCCAACGCCGCCGAATCTTTGCTCTGCGAGGTCGAGCATTACAACGCACTGGCGTCTCAAATCAACGGCGTTCCCGTCACGCCGGCAAAGAAAAGTCTGGCACCGCTTGGTAACGACAATTGCACGCTGGATTTCAGCACGCTTTTCATTGTCAACGGCGGCACCGGCTACACCGTCGGGCCGAACGCCTTCACGCTCCTTCACAACACCTTTTATATCACGGTCACATCGGTGGGACCAAACGGCGAGATCACCGGCATCGTCCCGCCAACGGTCAATAACATCATCACCATCAATGCGGCCTATCCACCGCAGCGGCCATTCCCGGCTTCCTACGGCACCGGCCAGGGCGCGACGTTCGACGTGGCCAGCGGCAGTTACGCCGGCTGCTCCTTCATCCCAGGCTACGCGCCCGGAGGCGTGCCGGTCCCGGTGGATGGCCAGGGCCATCCGCGCGTCGGCTTCAACGCCTTTGGCAGCAGCACATTTTTCCCGCGCAACTGTTTTTTTTCGTGGTACGGCGCAACGCCAGGCGGCGCTGATCCCGTCTCTGATTATTTCACGAACCTTGGCGTCCCCATCCAAAACGGTCCACCAAATGGCTACGGCAACGCCCTTCCGATCTACGAATACGTGATGGACAACACCGGCAACATCACCAGCAACACGGTGCGGGATTATGCGCAAGGGTTCGACCCCACTTTCCAGGCGCTGGCCCGGACCTGGCGCTGGATCACCATTGACGATGCCCGCGCGCTTTACGGCAGGATCAACCTCCCCTTCGTCTTGAACGCGACCATCGTGCCTGCTTCGTGGGAAGTTCAAAACATCACTGGAAGCGTGACACCCGATGTCAGCACGACAGCTCACAACGATGGTGGAAACTTCGTGCTTTCTGACCACGCTGCTGATGGGACTCCGCAGACTTATCCTGGCAACTCAAGTTTGATTACATACCCTACCTGCCAGCCACCAGCTAATGCCGGCGGCGGCGGCCTCGGCGATGTGAACGAAATTGTCTGTGGTTGGTACGCCAACTCAGATGGCAACTGGGCAACCGGTTACGGCGGTCAACCGCTCTGCTCGCCGTCATCACCAGCCGCGCCGGCATACCACCTTTTCTTCGATTGGACAGATACAAGCGGCCCCAACTCCTGCTCGGCCTACTACAATTTCAGCGTCGGCACCTGCCAATTGCTTTACACATCCGTCGCGTTTTCTGCTTGGCGTTTTTATTCGAGCAACGATCCCTACACGCGCACTGATGCGACCTATACCATTAATTACGCGCAGCCGGGCGACGTGGGCACCGTGCCGTCGCCTGGTCAATTCTCGCTCGGCGTAACGGCCGTCGTCATCCTGGCTGAAGGTGTCGCCTCAATCTGCGCCGTCGTCCTGCCGCGAAACTTCGCCTACTACAGCGGCGGAGTCCTCGTCGCTGACAATTCGCAGGAGTCAGCCGCGCCGCAGGTGATCCTCATTGATGGCTCCGGCGCTCTGGGCCCTGAAACGCTCATCACCTGCGCTGCCGCTAATGCTAACCTGATCACTTTCCCGATCAATAACACCTTCGCCGCCGGCATGGCCGCCGGCTCACCAAACGTCGGTGCCGGCGATGACAGCAAAGGCGCTGGCGACTGATAACCCAACCAAAAAAACGAACCGAAAACCGCGATATGAAATCCAAACTCACCCTCCTCATCACCATGTTGGCAATGGCTGCCAGCGCCTTCGACATTGCCTACGTGGATACCACCACCGTTCACACCGTCGGCACCAACGTAATCAAAGGCGACCAGCTCTCCGTCGCCTTCGGCAAAATCAACTCCAACTTCGGTTATTTGCAGACCAATACTTTCCAGCCCTCGCACCGTTTTGTGCAGTTCACCACCAATGCCTTCCTGATGACCGGCTCGAACTATGTTGGCCGCTTTCCGCAGCTCTACGATTGGAACCTTATCGCGCCGCAAGTTGGCGGCGGCGGACTGACTCCGCCAACGACGTTGCCGGAGTCATTGTGGGGCAGTTTTGATGGCACCAACAATTGGTTTGCTATCACGAATGGCTCAGTCTTCTGGACCAACATTTCACTCTCGGTAGTGGGCACGAATACATCCGGCATTGGCGGCATCACCATCTTTGGTCTCGACCGCCCGGACCTCTACACCAACGTCATTTCATTCGACGGTCAAATTCTGCTGACCGATGGCAGTAAAATTGCCAGCCAAGCTTACGTCAACTCGACCATCCACGTCCTCGCGCCGCCCGTCCAAATGGCCGGCAGTTGGGTTCTCGACAGCTACATCACAAACGGCTTCGACCACGTCGTCTTTTCCGCCCACAACGCTGTGGCCCTGGACATGGTTTCCAGCGCCAGTTACGTCCACATTGATTCGTTCACTTTGGACGGCACCGGCACCAACGCCCTGCTGCAACTCGCCGTCACAAATCTGGTCCCTGGTTGGATCGTCGAATACACCACCAGCCTGAATTACCCGATCCTCTGGAACACGCTCACGACCTTTACCAGCGTCACGAACAGCGGCGAGATCACCCTGACGATTCCGTTGAACATGACCGTGCCCTGCACGTTCTTCCGCGCACGCGGCGGCGCTACTACTACTACTACTATAAATGCCGTCTTGGCTCTGCTGCCGCGCACCGTAACCAACTCGACGGACACCACCTTCGGCCTCGGCTCCGGCGTGGTTTGTATTGACACCAATTACGTCTATGTCAGTGTGGCGACGAACCGATGGAAGCGGGCAGCTTTAAGCACTTGGTGAGGCAGGTTTGAGGGCGTCTTAAACGCCCCTTCTGGCGAGCGCCGGCGCGGCGCAGATTCGGGTGGAAATGGACAAACCTATTCAAATCCTTCCCAAACCGCGCGCGACCTTACAGCAGCGTAGCGGGGAGCGAAGGATGGTGGGCGATGAGGGATTCGAACCCCCGACCGTCTCCGTGTAAAGGAGCTGCGCTACCACTGCGCCAACCGCCCGACCGCGATTACGCTATCAAAGCCGGGCAATAACAACAAGTGCCTGGCGATGGTCAAGAAAAGTGCGGCCCGGGAATACAACTGGAATTTACCCATGAAGACGAATCGCTCTTACCAACTGATAACCGAATGGCGCGTTGTTCCATTTAGTGCCATCCCAAAATTCCGCCGGATGTTGTGAGTTGAGTCGCGCCGGCACACCAACCGAGCGCAGCGCAGCAACGTAGATTATTTCAAGACCGGCTTCATCAGTGATTCGTTTTAGCCAAATCTCAGGCACGTCCTGGGGCAAATCCGGCAAAGCAGCAATGGTCACCCGTTCGCGAAGATGTCGCACGACAATCCTAGCCGCGTCTTCCGGCGAAGACTCATGGCGGATGCGCGGATAAAACTCCTCCCACAAAGGCTGTCGCCAATTCAAGCTGGTTGAGAGTTGAGAGTTGAGAGTTCTATGGGTGGTGACAGCACATATTCTTGGTAAATTCTGTCATCCACCTGCCAATTGACCAATTCATGGTTGTAACCGGCCAGTTCAACATGCTCCAGCAAGGTTTTCAATCGCTGACCCTGCCAGATTGGTTGAGCAGTCAAATATTCGAAATCCACGCGTTCCTTAGGTTGTACCAGGAATTTTCTGGCAATGGCCATCGTCGTGTCACCGACGGAAAAATGAGGTGTGACCAAGTGAATAGCCGTTTCCGCCAATGCCCAGATACAATGGTGGGGCTTCTGCCTGCCATTGGGCAACGGAACGATAATTCTGCCATGCATTCTTGCCTGTCGGATGAGACCGGCAGCATTCCCCGATGCTGCGAAAATCCAACACGCACTCCGAACCGATGTAAGACCAGTTTTGCTCTTGACAGATATGTCTGACGATTGTTTTTATGTGGTGTTATGACGCACATGTGTATTAACGTAGTCCACGATCGAATGCCGACGGCGCTGCGGGTGCCACGCCGCAAGGTTCCCTCCAACCCGAGGCTTCTTTTTGATGGCGTTCCAAATGTCTGTGTCTGGATTGAGTGAGGATTGAGAAATGAATGGTGTTCAACATTCCGCGACTGTCCTGTTTAGGGTGTCTATTGTTTCATTGCTGCTTGTTCTACTTGATTTTCTCTTGATTTCAAAAGCGTCGGCACAAGAGCTGTATGTGGACGGCACCTATCAAAAACGAATCTATTTCCAAGGCAAGACATATGAGGAGCCAACGGTTCATTTTGATTTGAAACTCAAGGGAGTCAACTGGTTTGTCCACTATTCGCGTTGGAACGGAGACTATGATTTTGCCGATGCTCAATATCATGGAACGAACATTTCCTTGGTGGTTTTCATACGAAGCGGGGTTGTGGCTGCACGTAAGAGGGGGGAGAGTGTGGCCCCCAATGTTGCTCTTGGGACTATTTATCGGGGCGAGGTGCCTAATCTGGAAAGCACCGAGGATCTGGCGCCAATTTGGCTGGCTTACTTGTCCGGAAGTTATTTCAAAAACCAAACCAACGATTTTGCAGAGCCCCCTTTTGCGCGGGATCCAAATTCAGCAATGCATTATGGGCCGCCGCACTACTTCAAAATGCAGGCATTCTGGACATTAACCGATTCCAAGCCTCCCTTTATTTCGCATCTGGCTTATTTGAGTGGCGGCTACGCGACGAATGCAATGGGAAAGCCGGTAAAGCGCCAGGCCCCCTACGACCAGGGTTTTACAAATTCCTATTACCAAGTGGAATCTTTTACAAATATTGGTGGCTTGGATGTTCCATTGGTTTCGAGCTTTAAGGTTTTTCGCCAGAAACCTGATGCCATTGCAAATATGGACCTGGATCTCCTTTTTGAGTATCGCATTAACCTGGAAAGGGCTACCAGTAAAGTTGCAGATTTTCCATCTGAACAGTGGCTGGATGTAACTGCTTGCCAGGATTACAGGGTGAAAACCGATTCTGGAACGCCGTTTGCGTGCTACTATGCTAACAATAGATGGCCGACAGATGAAGAAGCGCTCAAGATGGCAGTCTCCAACGGAAAATTTATTAGAAATATTGACGAAGCTCGAGATGCAACTCGCAAATTGTTTATCAAAGTCTTTCTGTACACGATTCTTCTTCTGCCCGCACTGGCGCTGTTGCTTAAGTTAGTGCGAACCAGGCCGGCTCAAGAACCATCAGCGTAGAGACGCATTCTATGAATGTGAACGAAATAGATTTGTTTTTGCTGGCAAACTAAAAATTAACCGGGTTTAAGAAAGATGAATATCAGAATCAAATATTGCACTGTGTGTCTGGCAACATTATCTCTGGCGGCGTTCATTTCATTTCGACTGTATGCAGCAAGTCAGTCCGATTGCCCAAACACCAAAGCATCCGCATCATCAAGCACCACTGCGTGTGAGGGTTGTAGCGCCACTCCTAAAGCTGACGACACGGTTTGTGAATATGATAGCACTCCTGATTATGCCGGTTGCAGTCAGGACTGTAACAATGGCACATCCGTTCGCTTGTACAAGGGAGAGGAATCCGGTGGCTTTTATGTAAATTGCATGGATAGGCACTATTGGGGATACTGTTCATCCGGGCAATGCGTGGGGGTGGTGTCCACGAACTCGGGTTTCTTCACGGAGCACGTGGTTTATATAACTGTGAAATGTCAGTAATTGTGACTGGCATTGGCCAGCCTGAAGTTCTGCTGACTGGGAATTTTTAACTGTCACCGGTCGAATCCAGACCAGCCACGAAAGGTCGAAATGAACCAGCCACTTGTTTTGCGTAACCGAAATGAGCATTTTCATTCCAAGAAGCTCCTTAGCAGCGCGTTACAGGGTGATTCTTGGAATGAAAATGCGAATTTATGCAAGTTCACTGGCTGGTTCATTTCGACCCTGGCTGGCCGGTTTCAAGTGACCGCTGACACTTTAACAACAAACCTCGTGTGGGAGATGACAATGTGCATTTTGGTTAGAATGTTATTCGATATCAATTCGCACTATGGTGTTCTGTTGGGCTTCACGGGTTGGTTCGGCAACTATTTCTTTCGCGTCCAACTGCCGCCATAAATACAGAACTCCACAGCAAAAAACCAGGAGCAACGGCACCATGCTCAGATGCCGCTTCAACCCAATAAGTTCACCAAGGTTATGAGTGAAGTTGCCCGCCAGAAACTCTGGCATGTAAAACTTGAAAAGGGGGTTATCGACCCCGATAGGCGGCCGTCCATCCGGTAGCGTAGCCCCGCCCGTCGCCACTATCGAGAGAAGGCCAAGCATAACAGCTATGCGCGGCACTTTGGCTGCTCCCATCCCATCCGGCAGGACGAGTAATGGCAGAATGGGTGTGAGATACCGGGACCCCAACGTCCAACCGGCGGCAACATCGGGATAGCCGGACATAATTAACTCTTGAAACACTGGCACCGCATAGCACAGCCACAAGAGTTGCTGCGATTTAACGCCTAAGCTTGGGTAGCCCAAGAATGCCAAAAGCAGAAATGGGGTCCCCCAAAAAGCCCCCGTGCCGGGCGGAATAGCAATTGAAAGAGATTATTCAAATCGGGCAGATGGATTCCATAACGGAAGTATGTAGATAATCGGCATACAGTTCGTAAAAGCGCGTGTGCGCCAAGCCCAATTCGCCGGCGGCTGTTTGGGCGGAGAGTTGGCCGGCGCAATGGCTGGCCAGGAGGTGACGGATGAGAGGAGCGAGCAGACGTTTGATTAGTGGTGACTTTTCATGGCCGTGAGCATGACAGAGGGAGATGGATTTTACGCTTTGGAACTGGCTCCGGCAGTGGGCAATGTCGGGCCGCTGCGAAGCCGCCCGGCCTGCCGTTTGCCGGGCTTCAGACGGCGCTCAGGTTGCGTCCCCGCAGATCCCTATCCTCCGCTGAAGCAGCCTGCGAGGTTACAGACCAGCGGCCTTCTGGCAATAGTCCTCAAGCATTATTCCGCTTTTGATCGCACCACGACAGGCGCGTCAACATTTTTTTTAAGTTTTTGGATTCTTCCGGGTCTGTAATGGTTGACTTTGGGCTCAGTTTCGGCTCAACGATTCCACCATTTCGGGTATCGGCATACCACAATGTTGCTTCGCAAGTGGTTACTCATGAGCTATTTGTGATTATTCATCTCAGGCCATTGACCGCAGCGGGGCGCGAGCTTTGGCTCGAAAACTGCGCCGCTGCTCATTTTCTCTTCGGCGAATCAAAAAACTGATAGAAAACCAATATTCACAGCCATTTGATCCATTTCTCGACGCAACCTCTCGTTTTGTTGTGTTCGTCATGGAGCAATTTAAGGCCTGCCGGTAGCGAGATTGGGAACTTGTACAGGCACGTTCAGGTCTCTCCAAGTGTTGAGCGGCGGGCGCGGCGCGGCGCGCCATTGGCCTTCATCCCAGTACTCGGTCTGGTGAAATGAATTTAAACGGGCCGGAACACCAACCGAACGGAGCGTCGCCACGTAAATCAGTTGAAAGCCCTCTTGATCGGTGATTTGTCGGTCCCAGATGGTTTGGATTCCACGCGGCCAATTTTTGGGATTGGGTGATTTCGTTTCTCCGCCAGGCCAGATCGTGACCCGCTCGCGCAAGGCACAGGCGACAACTCCGGCGGCTCCTTTTGCTGTCTGTTCTCCACGAATTCGCGGATAGTAGAACTCCCAGAGTGGCCGCCGCCAGGCCAGTTCGATGTCGGAGTCAGGATCAATGGCGGGGGACAACACGAAGTCCCGGTAAATCTGCTCGTCTGGTTTCCATTTGACGAGTTCGTAAACGGTGTAGTTGGCCAACTCGACATGAGTCAGAAGCGTCTCAAGTTTCTGTCCTTTCCAAAGCGGCCGGCTGGCCATAGATTCAAAATCATCCTTCCATTGGGATGGGACAAGGTGGTTGCGCGCGATCTTAAGGGTTGTCGCATTGATTTCCATGCGCGGCAGGACGAGGTGCAACGCCACTTGCATCAGGGCAAGGATTGTCAGCACAACTGTCACCGCGCGCAGACCGATTGCAAGTTTTGTCAGCCGCGGCCCATCCGTCGTTTTTTGACCTCTTCGGCTGCTGTAATACCATGCGCCCAGCCAGAAAAACGCGGGCAAGGAACACACCAGAAACGGGATCGGACACAGCTGGGTAAACTCGGGCTGCGGATGATCCGGTATAAGATGCACCTTGCAATATTCGCCAATAACCCGGATAACGGCTAGACGTTCGATCCCGAACGTATGCCCCACACCGGGCAGAATCTTCAAATCCACCGGCACGCCATTCGATGCCAAAAGCCCGGCCAACTTTCGGACATCATCTGTGGGAAAAATGTCATCCCGCTCACCATGCACCAGCAATGTCTGAAATCTTAAATCAGAAATTTCCAATTGGCCGGAATTTGTCCCTCCGCCGGTCATTTCACTCAGCGCGTCAATCCACCCTCCGCTCATTCGCACCATCAATTGGGGATGCGCCGCTGGATGCCTCAATAAATATTCCAAAGAATACTGGGCTCCTTGGCTGTATCCGATCCATGCCATATGATCAGCCATTGCCCAAGGCTGTTGGCGAACATGCTCCAAAACGGCCGAAAACTGCCTCTCGAACTGCGGATAGTTGGTCTGATTATAATCAAAGCCAACCACCGCAAACCCCAGTTCAGCCCATTGTCGCAACTCTCTCCCGTCAGTCAGGTAACTGCCTCCCATACCATGCAAATAAAGGATGACGGGACGCTTCTGTTCCAGCTTGGGCAATACAATAATCCCGCGAGTCTTGGCGTCGCTTGTGTTAACCGAAAACTCAATCCGCCGAAATGGATCATCCGACTTCGCCCAAATCAAGGCCCCGGCAAAGAGCAGTGCTCCCAAACCCCAGAAAATCAGCGATTTATTATTTATGTTCATCCGTGGTTAAATTTGCTTTGTATTTCGCAGGTAGCTTCTTTCCGTATGACTCAATTCCAAAAACAGCCAAAACGGCGTGGCCAGTGCCAACCTGAATAAGCCACCATCAAACCAGAACCCGATCAGCAGTACAATAACCACACCCCGATAAGCTGTTGCCCGCCAAGAGGTCGAAGCATTTGGAGGATGTTCACTCTCCACGCATGGCTTTCGATTGCCCACTCCATTCCAAGAGCCCCAGATCAAGCCAGTAAAACAGGCCAAAGCCGGAATTCCCAGCACCATGCCGAGTGTCAAATAATCATTCAAGATGATGCTCCAATGGTCGGTTAACTTGGGCGGGGCGTAAAAGCTCTCAAATCTTGGACTTGCGTGATACCATCCAATTCCGGCAATTGGGTGGTCTGCTATGATTTGCAACGCGCCCCAGTAAGCAATGAGCCGATTGCGCCAGGAATAATCATTGGCATTAACCACCGAAGTTAACCTTCTTGTCAACCGGTGGTCCAGGTGCAGTCGGCTGGTTAGAACCAATACCATGACCGAGCAGCCGGCAATCACAAGAATCCATTTCTCCCTTCGTAACCATGCCAAAGCAGTAATTGTTTTCAGTTCAAACCGGCCGGCCTGCTTCCGCTCAGTCGCCCTGTAGATATCGGAAAAAACAAACGCACACCCAACCAACACGGCCAGCCACGCCCCCCGGCTAAAACTGTGTAACAAGCCGGTAATCAAGAACATTGCCGCGATACTGCCAACGCAAATTAAGGCCAAAGACATTAACCGGTCTTTCTCGAGCCTCCCCTTGCTGCCTTGCCGGTTACTGTCCTTGTTGGGCAGTTCGTTGGATTGATCCTTTCGTACCCGGCTGACAGTATGTGTCAGGTACGCCAATGCCAGCACCAATCCGATTCCCATGAGCAAACCGTAGGTGTTTGGGTTGATCCACAAGCCAGTCGCACGAATCCCCCCTCGATATTCGAATTGGTGTGCCCATGTATTCTGTATCAGGCTGGCAACCGCCAAAAACGCCACCAGAACTATCAACCCGAACTGCCCAAAGGACAATCTCAATTGCACATTTCGCAGCGCCATCATCTCCACAAATTGGCCAAGGACGATGCCGACAAGCAACACGAGCACGTTGGTGCTCTGGTCATTACCAAAAAGAAACAGTTCTTTATCTGCCGAGGCCGGGACCACATCCCAATCGGCAATGAAATGTACAACGGCGCACAACACCAAAAAAAATTTACACCAATCCCGTGTATCCAACGCTCTCCACCACGACATATTGACCCCGGAACCTTGGCCATTTCCACCTGCCTTCAACCGAAGTAACAAAAGGTGATACAAAAGCAGGGTGCCCACGACGAAGCCTTGGAATGTTTTTGCCAGAAATAATCCGATTACTTCATCTCGAATGTCACGAAAATCCAAGGGAAAACAGGATGGGACAGGCACCCCCCTCAGCCATTCGAAGAGCATCAAGCTCAAGACCAAGGCAAGAAGGCCAAAACACGGAAAATTATTCCAAATTCGTCTCGTATTCAAACCCATGCAATAAACCAACAACTGCGCTGTTGCAAGTATAGTTTACCTGCTTTGGATAATTGGCATCCGGAGTGGAAAAGCAATCAAAAACGATGACGGCCTGAAAGGAATTTTTGGTTGCCCTCTTCGTTTCTTGCTGCTCATTATACGTGATAACATAATGTAGGAAATGGAAAAAGCCATTAAAGGTAGAGATACGCGATTGGATGCCATAAGAGGTCTTCTGCTTGTCATCATGAGCATCGATCATTTTCCCAATGTATTCCGAAGCTATACGTGGGAGTGCTTTGGATTCGTTTCCGCAGCTGAGGGATTTATTTTCCTTTCTGGTTATGTTGCTGGTCTGGTTTATACGCGAACGCTGACGCAGAGGGGAGTCTCTGCAATGGTACGGCGAGCCAGGTACCGGGTTCGCACAATTTATATTTTTCACATCTGCACTTTCCTGATTGCTTTTGCTGCGATGGGGTTCCTAGAGAGAAACCAGCCTTGGGGGGGGACGTGGGGCTTGCGATACGAGCATCCATTTGCAGCATTGGTGTTGGGATCCGCATTGCTCTACCAGCCACAGTACCTGCTGGATATTTTGCCGATGTACTGCGTCTTCATCCTGGTGACTCCTGCATTGATCCTTGCCCTGCGGCAGAAACACTGCTCGATCGTTCTATCAGCCAGTTTGGCAGTCTGGATATTAGCGCAGGCCGGCGTGACCCGTTGTCTTGTTGACTGGTGTCGCCAACTTCTGCCGGTAGATTTGGGGTCTTTCGATATTCTTGCCTGGCAGCTTTTGTTCGTCAGTGGAATTGTGCTCGGTTATTCCAAACATGACCAAGAAGGCCAAACGACTCGATTGGGAACAAAAACACTATTCTCGATCTCTGCTTTGGCAATCGTGCTTTTTATACTTCGCCATAATTTGAAACATTGCCCCGAGTTTTTTTGGACTGAGAAACTGGTTGAAAAGGGCAGCCTTGGTCCTCTTAGAATCCTGAACTTCGCAATACTCGTCATATTGCTAGGTCATCCGCGTCTTTGGCCAAACAAGAGCTTATGGGTTCGTGCATTGAGCTACTTGGGACGCAACTCTTTGCCGGTATTCAGTTTCAACATTATTTTTATTTACCTGGTTGAGTGTTTCGTCATTCCACACATATCCGCCAACCCAATCGACATGGCTATACTCACCATCGCCACCGTCAGCCTGCTTTACCTGCCGGCGTGGGTGTCGGAAGCCTTAAAACAGCAGAGCCACATTAGGAAGGACGAGAATTGCAGTCATGCTAGACTTGGCAATTGCATTTCTATTAAACTGACGCAGATGCTCAACTTGCGCCGAAAACGTGGATTTTTGTTGGTTGCGGCAGTGGGACTGTTGCTCGCGATGCCAATGATCCGGTGTGGTTACCCGGATCCAACGCACGACGGACGCTTTCATCTTTCTCATCAGGAATGTTTTTCCCGGCAGTTGTGGGCTGGGGAATTTTACCCACGATGGTCCCCTCTGCCCGACAATGGGTTTGGGAGTCCTTCCTTGTTCTATAATCCTCCCTTGCCCTCTTATGTGGGGGCGGTTTTCTGGCGGCTTGCTCCCTTGGGGAATGGGCGGGCTGGGTTTGCATTGGGTTGGGCAGCGTCATTGGGCCTCATTCTCTCGGGGGTGGCCACGTTCTGGTGTTTGCGACGTTTTGACGTCAAGGAATGGGCCGCCGTCATTGGAGCGGTCATCTATATGGCCGCGCCCTATCACTTAGCAATCGACCTGCTGGACCGCGGGGCCAATTCGGAATTTTGGGCGTTTGTCTGGATGCCATTAATCGTTGGCGCCTTGGAAGACCTCAGCCGTATTGTAAAGCAGACAAACCAGGTTCAGAACAGAAAACATGAGAGCATCGCCAATTTGAATTGGACGCAGAAAGGTGTTCCTGAGATTCTCAGACTTGCACTATGGATCGCTTGCCTCTTTTTTACGCATATCATTACGTCGGTGACATTTGCTCCCGTGGCCGCCGGATTTGCCCTGTTTCGTGGTTGGCGGACCTTTAGAGGATTTTTAATAGCCGGGCTGATAGCGCTGGGACTGTCGGCAATTTATTGGTTACCATTAATCACCTACAGTTCTTTTATATGCGCTTCACAGTGGGACTGGGCTAATGGAGACAACATTAAAGGAACCTTTTTTTTCCCCTCGCTTGAGTGGTGCAAACCACTTATGTCAGGCGATGTCTACAATAATCGCTTGCTCCATATTTTCGTTGGTTTTGCTCTCGTCTATGTGATAGCTACGCTGGCAGTTTGGAGTCTAAAATCTGATTGGCGGGCAGAAAGGAATATAGTATTTTGGGACATGGTTCTTGGTTGGTGTTTAGTAATGATGCTGCCAATATCGCTCCCCGTTTATAACCACCTTTCTCCTTTACGGCATATCCAGTTTGCCTGGCGACTTATGAGCTGCGCGACTCTGGCGCACAGCCTGTTGGTTGCTTTTCTGCTCGCTGCATTTTGGAAGGAGGAGGCAAAAGATAAATTGGGCGGTTCGCGATTGTGGGTGGGGCGTATGGCCGCGGTGACCATTTTGGCAGTTGCGGTGTACTTGGCCTCCATGTATGGCGTGGAAAAATATCGTGAAGGGTTCTTCGACCATGGGAAACTACGATTGG
>Ga0116134_1000694_pt1 | contig 17358 bp, 8 predicted proteins | sample June2015DPH_19_5_FD_89737 | JGI IMG/M metagenome (GOLD analysis project Ga0116134, IMG submission 89737) | Peatland microbial communities from SPRUCE experiment site at the Marcell Experimental Forest, Minnesota, USA - June2015DPH_19_40 | ecosystem: Environmental > Terrestrial > Soil > Wetlands >... | reverse complement strand
GTTACCGCCCAAAGTTAAAGTGCCATTTGTGCTGACATTAATGGCCGAGGACGCAGTCCCAAGGGTCGCGCCGCGGTCTATGTTCACGGTCGGCCCTGAATAGATGAAGGTTCCGTTGTTGATCACCAGGCTGTCGGACTCGCCAACCGCGCTGGGAGAGCCACCAATGGCCAGTTGCGACACGGCGAGCGCACTGCCGCCGTCTATGGTCGTGATGCCGGTATAAGTGTTGGTCGTCAAAAGGGTCAGCGTCCCGGTATTTGTCACCGTCAGATTTGCCGCGCCGCCGATCCAGCCTCCACTCATGCTGGCAAAAACATAATTGGAATGGCTGTTCACGAGGACAGAGCCGGGCTGGACCTCGCCGACAATGTTGACCGGCGAGTTGGTGGCGCCAACATCAGTGAACTGGACGTTGTCACCCGGCACAAAGAAATCCAGCACGCCGGCATTCAGCCAGTTGGTGGTGACTTCGTTGTCCCAATTGGTGTTCACCGGATTGCCAATCCAGACGATGTTCGTCGGCCCGCGCAGGGTCGCCTCTGGAATGAATGAAATGGTCTTGGCCGTGGCGTTATTGCTCAAAGTGCCGATAGCGGAGGTGACCGTGAAGTTGGTGAGGCCGCCGTTGAAATTGCCGCCATAGTGAATCAGTGTGTAGTTGGTTCCGGCCACCAACGACGCGCCGGCAATGTCCACACTGTTCGTGCCGCTCACATCAAAATCGCCGGCGATGATGACGAAATCGTTGTTCGGATTCGGCGCCCCGGCGAGGTCAAAGTGGTTGATCGCCCCGCCGGTTTCCGTGACGGAATTCGAGAAGCTCAAGGTGCCGTTCAACGCATTGCTGCCGGGGTTAATGGTCGCGCCAGCGGCAACGGAAACTGCACCCGTGACCACGCCGAAGCCGGAGAGCGTTTGATTGGTAAGAACAAAACCGGCGCCGACCGCTGACACATCAAACTTTGTCCCCTGCCCGACGATGATGGGGGTGCTGGTGAGGGAACCGCTCGCGCCGAGCGCCAGCGTGCCGCCGTTGATCAGCGTGGCACCTGAATAAGTGTTGGCCGCGCCCAGCGTCAACGTGCCCCCGCCGGTTTTGTTCAAAGTACTCGAGCTGGCTCCGCCCAACACGCCGCTCGAGGTCAAGGTGATATTATGAGGCGTGCCGTTCATGTCCGCCGCCTGAAAGGTGAACGTGCTGCTGCTGTTCAACTTCATTGCCGCCGAACCCGTCCAATCCGCCGTCGCCCCGAACATGCCGCCATTGTTCAAGGAAATCGTACTTATAACCGCCCCGTTTGTAGCGATGCCCTGACTGCCCACGTAAATAACGGCCCCATTGGTAAAATACGCCGTGGCGGCGACGAGAGTGTTTGAATTCCCGAAGAAGAACCCACCCACGATATTCGTTCCTCCGGTGACCGAGTAAATGCTGGTTACTGTTCCCGCCACCGTGGAATTCGGATTGACGACTCCGGGATCCGGCACCACGAACAATCCGCCGGTTTGCAGCACCCGGGAATATCGCCCTGCCGTGGCGTTATTGATGAATACGCTGCCGAAGTTTGTTACCGTTCCACCCGCAATATAGGCGGTCAAATATGAAGCTGCACCGGAGTTGCCCGCGTTCAAATTGCTCATCGTCACCTGTCCGGCGTAGATGGCCAAACCTTCTGTCCCGGGGGTGGAAACTCCTGAACTATTGTAACGGCCGATTACAGTTGCCCCCAAAGTATTCGTGCCGCCGCTAATCACCAAAAGTCCGGTGCCGGTGCCGCTGCCGTTGTTGACCGATGTGCTGTTGGCCACCAGCGTGCCACCGCTGTTCGTGAACGTGCTGGTGCCGCTGGCTTTTGACGAAGTGCCGTTGTCCACGTTCAAGGCGTTGACGGTCAGGGAAGCGCCCGCGCCCAGGGTCGCCGAACTGTTCGTGCCCATGGTAAGATTGCCACTTACCGTGACGGCGGCTCCGCTGTTGGTAATATAAAGCCGGTCGCCTCCGGCGGGATTGAGCATGGAAATGGCGCTGCAATTGAATCCATTGGTGTTCACGTTTAAAATGCCGCTGTTGGTCAGCACGCCAAAGCTGGCCGCCGCCATCGGCAAATTGTAGCTCACGTTGGTGTTCACGCCGATGACCGCGTTGGTCGTCGAGTCGAGCGGCGGAGCGCCGGTGTCCCAGTTGGCCGCCGTGTTCCATTCGCCGCCGCTGGCGGGGCCAATCCAGTTGGCGGTGGTTTGCGCCTGGCCGTTCGTCAGGCTGATGGCCAGCAACACAATACTGAGCAGGGAGATTTCAAGGGTTTTCATGATTTTCATAAACTTTTGCCTTTCAAACGGGTTGGATACACTGAATTCGATACCGTGGCTACGGTCAGCTTGAGGAGACCGAGGTTTTTTTCCATTATCGGGTACACGATTGTTGAATTAAACCATTTAACCTCGTTTTCCGCAGTTGGTCTATCGGATGTTTGTCTGAGACCGGCAGTGGGACCAGGGCCGCGAATGAGCGCCAGGGAGAAGGAGAAGAAAAGAGAACGCGCCGAAAAATCCGGACTTGAAAATCAAAAATGGACCCCTCCCTTCTGAAGCCGTCTTCTGCCGGGACAGGCCCGGCCGGGGAAAGTTCCCCCCGCGGTTACTCCCGCCCGACCAGCTTCATCGCGGCCTCCGTCCGTGAATGAACATGGAGCTTTTCGTAAACGGCGCTGACGTGGGTCCGGACCGTGCTCATGCTGATAGCCAGATGATCGGCAATCTCCTTGTACATGTAGCCCTTGGCCAGCAATTTCAGGATTTCCTGCTCGCGACTGGTGAGCGATTTCAATTCCACCGCCGGTTTCCGGGCCTGATGAAAGTAATTGATCACCTTTCGGGCAACCTGGAGCGACATCGGCGCGCCGCCGGCCCGGACCTGCTGCACGGCTTCCACCAGCTCTTCCCGGGGCATGTTTTTGAGCAGGTAACCGTTTGCGCCCGCGCGCAATGAGTCGAAAATCAGGTCTCCATCATCGTAGGTCGTCAGCATCAGGACCTGGGTCCCCGGCTGGCGCTCCTTGAGTCGCGCCACACACTCGATGCCGCTCATGCCCGTCAGGTTGATGTCCATCAGCACGACGTCGGGATTTTCCGCGGGGATGTCCCGCAACGCCTCTTCGGCCGTGGCATGCGTGCCGACACAGCGCAAACCCGGCGCGCTGCCCAGCCATTCCGCCAGGCTCTCGCGCATTTCGCGCTGATCTTCGACGATGGAAATGGTGATGCTCATGTCCCAGCTTCTATTCGTTCAATTTTAAGTCAAAGTTTTGCACTTGGTCATCGGATAAAGGTATGAGCCGTCCCGGTCAGCCCGGCGGCCAGGGAAATTCAATGGTGATGACGGTGCCGGCGCCCACCCGGCTTTGAACCCGGCATTCACCGCCAATCTCGGTCAGCCGCTGGCGCATGTTGCCCAGGCCATCCGCCCAGGCGTCGGGCGATGGCCCCTCAAATCCACAACCGTTGTCCTCAATGACTATCCGCAGCCCGCCGGGAATGGCGCTGACGCGGAGCCAGACCTCGGTCGCGCGGGCGTGTTTGACGATGTTTTGCAGCGCCTCCTTGACCGCCAGGAAAACATTATGGCGCACATTGGCCGGAACTTCGCGCACCGGAGTTTGCTCCGGGACATCCAGCAGGCAGCGAATCCCCGCCTCCCGAAGGTAATCGGTCGCAAACTGGCCGGTATAATCAATCAGGTGTGCCAGTGTGTCATTGCGGGGGTTGACCGCCCAGACGATTTCGTCGAGCGATTTGACCGCCTGTCGCGCCGTGCTGGACATCTTCTCGATGCGTTCGCCGGCCTTCTCCTTTTGAGCGAGGTCTCCCAGCACCGCAATGAGGGTCAGACTCGCGCCGAGGTCGTCGTGAATGTCCTTGGCAATACGGGCGCGCTCGCGCTCCACCGCCTGTTGCCGTTCCAACTGTTCCATTTTCCGATGCAGCCGCCGCGTGGCGGTGTGTCGCACCGTTCCGGCGACCGCGCTCAAAACCACCATGCCCGCCAGCACCCGAAACCACCAGGTCTCGTAAATATGCGGCAGGATTTTCACCACCAGGGCACTGCCGGTTTCGTTCCAAACCCCGTCACTGTTGCAGGCAATCACATGAAAACGATAATCGCCGGGCGGGAGAAAATCGTAATGGGCGAAACGCCGCGTCCCCGCCTGGATCCAGTCGGCGTCGGCCCCTTCCAGCCGGTAGCGAAACCGGATTCTATCCGGCGAGACCAGGCTCAGCCCGGTGTACCGGAACTCGAGCTGATGTTTCCCGGGAGGAACTTTCAGCATCGCGGGTGGCAGACTGTGAAGTGCGGAACTGGTTTCTCCCGCTTTGACCACGCTTTTGATCTGGCCATCCACCAGCACTTCCTCAATCACCACTGGCGGCGGCATCAAGTTCGGACGAATCTCTTCCGGTTGAATCCAGGCGGCCCCCTTGGCGGTGGTGAACCAAAGTTTGCCGTCCCGCCCCAGCCAGCCAGCCGGCTGGTAGCCCCCCGAACATTCCAGCGAAGGCAAGCCGTCCGACCGGCCGTAGGCGACGCAGGAAACAAACCTGGCCTTGCCCTGCGCCATGTCGTTCAACACGGATTTGGCAACGCGAAAAATGCCCTGATGCGAACCGAGCCAGAGATTACCCCGGCCATCGTCAAGAATCTGGCAGATGACATTGTCCGGCAGCCCGTCTTTCTTGCTGTAGCGCGTGAATTGTCCGTCCCGGAACCGCAACAACCCTCCGCGGAAGGTGCCGACCCACACTGTGCCATCGTGGTCCGCCAACACCGACCAGATGGCGCCCGATTCCTGGTCGTCCGTCGGACGAAAGGCCGTCGCCGTGTTGCCGGCAATGCGGTAGAGTTCGCCATTTCCGGTCCCCGCCCACAAGACGCCCGCCTGGTCCTCCGACAGGGCCCGCACATTGCGTCGGACAATACCTTTGAAAGGCTGGATTTCGTCCGGCGATTTGCGATCGGCAAAGAACAGTCCGCTGGTGGTGCCAAACCAGATGCGGCCGGCATGGTCGGCCAGAATCGCTTTCACACCATGAACCACGGGTGACACCCGCTTGAATTCCCCTCCTTCACGGATGAACAAATCCTCGTCTCCCGCACTCACCCACAGCCGGCCAAGGGCATCAGGACACACACAAAAAACCGATCCCTGCGGTACGCCTTCAATCACGGTCAGGTTCGTGTCATTTCCCTCGCGCCAGCAGTTCAGGCCTCCGCTCAGTGTTCCAATCCATACCGCACCGTTGGAATCTTGACAAACGGACTTGGCCGCCTTCGCCAAAGCCACATTGCCTGTGGCAACCGTATGGAACTGCCGTTCGCGCAACCGAACCAATCCCCCCGCCTCCAGGCCGGCCCACCAATTGCCCTCCCGATCTTCGAAAAAACAATTCACCCGCTCCCCCGGAAAACCGTCCTTTGACGTGAGTTGCCGGACTTCACCGGCAATATCAACATGCAACAAACCACGCCCAAAACTGTAAAACCACATCCCGCCATGATGGTCCTCCAGGGCGCCGATCCGGCCCGGATTCCCCTTGAAAATACTCCGCGCTGCCTCCGGCCTGACAATCCAGCGACGGTCGGCGGCTTCGCCCACATTTCCGTTGGCCACCATCCAGACTTGGCCATCCGCGGCTACGGACATGAACGTCACCCCTGGTGGTGGTTCGGCATTGGTCGGTGTGCGGATTTGGAACCTGGCCCCGTCCCAAATGGCGATTTCCCGGTCCGTGGCCATCCACAAACGGCCGTGGGGGTCGGTCACCAGACAATTGATGTCCTGCTCGCCGAACCCGGCGGTATCCGGCAACGGTTCGAACCGATCGCCGGCCAATCGCCAGAGACGCCGGTTGGTGTCACGATACCACAGGGTGCCTTTGTCATCTTCGCAGCAGAGCGCGCCCAGACCCCGGCTCGGCGGGGACAATTCTTCCCAGCCGGCTCCCGCCGGCGCCGTCAGCGGTTTGCGGAGGAGCCCGCCACGGCTGGTCAGGAAAATGACGCGATTCGATGAGGATGAAACCAGGGCCATCTCCGCCTCGGAGCTTCGGGTGTTGCGACGTTCGAGCGCAAAGGTTCCGTGGCGCATGGTCGTCAGGGAACCATCGTAGGTGTTGATCCAAAGCGTCCCCTGGCTGTCAACGAAAAGCTTGCGGATGCGGGCATGGGTCAGCTCCGGAGTGTTCGCGGGATCAAAGGTGACGAAGCGCACCCCGTCGAATCGCGCCAGGCCATTGTAAGTGCCAACCCATAGATAACCATCCGGAGTCTGGGCGATGGCGGTAATCGAATTGTCGGGCAGGCCATTCTCGGATATCCAGACGTCGGTAAAGTAGTCTCCCGCCGTGCCGGCACTCCAGACCTGTGACGTTGCGGACACCCAGACGAGCAGAACGAGCCGCACGGCGTCAGCCAGGAATTGGCTGAAACGGATGACCTTGCCGCGGGCAATGATTGGCTTTTGAGTGTGCATGACACAATGTCTGTTTGCCCTGCTTTCCAGTTTTTTATCCAACCAGGCAATGGCTGGTGATGCTACACTCTACCGCAGATTCAGAAAATCATAAAACGCACTGTTGTGCTCGCGTTTTACGGGGCAACCTTGTATCTAAGTTCCAAAATCAATTTAGGCCATGAACCAGAACCATTATTCCAGGAAACATCTGCCCGTACGACTCGCCCTGTTGCTGGCTTTGGCCGGCACCGGCGCGGCACCGGCGCCGGCACAGACAACCAACCCCATCCCGACGTTGCAAATCAAGGCCGACCAGGTCACCGCGAAAGTCAGCCCGATGCTTTATGGTTTGATGACCGAGGAGATCAATTATTCCTACGAAGGCGGGCTTTACGGCGAGCTGATCCGCAACCGCACGTTCAAGGCGAATCCGACGAACGCGGTGTTCTGGAGCGCCGTCGGCAACGCGGTGATTTCGCTCGACACCAATGCGCCGTTCAACGCCGCGTTGAACGTGAGTTTGAAGCTGGACGCAACCCCGGCAGCGAAAAATGCCCCGGCGGGAATCGCCAACGGCGGTTATTGGGGAATGCCCGTGAAACCGAAGACGGCTTATCACGCATCGTTTTATGCCCGGGCGGCGGACGGTTTTACCGGCCCGCTGACCGTGAGCCTGCAAAGTTCGGACGGCAAAACAGTTTTTGCCGGCGCCGCAATTCCGGCGCTCACCGGTGACTGGAAAAAATATGAAATCACCTTGACGACGAAAAAAGTGAAGCCGTCTAAGAACAACCGCCTGGTCATCACGACCCCCGCGCCCGGCACGATCTGGTTCAGCCAGGTTTCGTTGTTCCCGCCGACATATGCGAACCGCGCGAACGGCAACCGTCCCGACCTCATGCAATTGCTCGCGGACATGAACCCGAAATTTCTCCGCTTCCCCGGCGGCAATTATCTGGAAGGCAACACCATCGAGACCCGTTTCAATTGGAAGAAAACCATCGGTGATATTTCCCAACGGCCCGGCCACCTGGACGATGGTTGGGGTTACTGGTCCACGGACGGCCTGGGCCTGCTCGAATTTCTCGAGTGGTGCGAGGATCTCCATATCCAGCCGCTGCTCGCCGTCTATGCCGGTTACTCGATGCACCAGCAGCACGTCACTCCCGGACCGGATCTGGCCCCTTATGTGCAGGATGCGCTCGACGAAATTGAATACGTGACCGGCGACACCAACACCACTTGGGGCGCGCAACGCGCGAAGGACGGCCATCCCGCGCCATTTCCGTTGGAATACGTTGAAGTCGGCAACGAGGATCAGTTCGATCGCTCCGGCAGTTACGACGGACGGTTCACGCAATTTTTCGACGCCATCAAGGCGAAGTATCCGCAGCTTGAAGTCATCGCCACCACCCGCGTGACCAGCCGCGTGCCCGACCTGATTGATGAACATTACTACCGCTCGCAGGAGGAAATGGAGGCGCACGCGCTCGATTACGACCGGCGCAGCCGCACCAACCAAACCAAAGTGTTCGTTGGCGAATGGGCCACGCGCATCGGCAGCCCCACGCCCAACATGGCGGGCGCGCTCGGCGACGCCGCGTGGATGACCGGCATGGAACGCAACTCCGACCTCGTCCTCATGTCCTGCTATGCGCCGCTCTTCGTCAACGTCAGCGACCTCGGCAAAAACGGTTCGATGCAATGGAAAACGGATTTGATCGGCTACGACGCGCTTAACAGCTACGGCTCGCCCGCCTACCACGCCCAGAAAATATTCAGCACGCACCACGGCGATGTCGTGCTGGCGACCGGTTCGCAGGATATTCCCGAACAAACGTGGCAGCCGCCCGCCCGGCGCCGCAATGGTGTGGAACAACCGCGTCCGCCGGCGCAACCGATTAAAAAACTTTTCTTCGACGCCACGCGCGACAGCCAGAGCGGAACAATTTACCTGAAGGTCGTGAACAGCCTCGGCACGCCGCAGCCGGTGAAAATTGAAATCAGCGGAAGTTCAATCGAATCCAAAGGCACGGCGGTCGTCTTGAAGGCGGACCGCCCGGACGACACCAATTCAATCCAGGCGCCGGCCAAAATTGTCCCCGTCACGGAAAAAGTGAAAGGGCTGGGAACCAGCTTCACCCGCACGTTCCCGCCTTATTCCATCACCATTTTGGAATTGAAGGCAAAGTAGATTTTTTGCCGTCAGGGCAGAGGCATCTTATTTTTTGAACCGGGGGCGGTGGAAAATTCTCATTAGCACCGGGCTTCAGCCCGGTGATGACTATCGAAAACCGTCGAGAAGCCGTTTCAACGGCTTCCGAGCGTAGAGAACCCGTTGAAATGGGTTTTATCCCGCGACAACCGGATTCATCCGGTTGAAACCGGGTACTAATGAGAGGCGCTCCCCAAGGGGTGTTACCTTTGCTCGCGGGTGTCCGTCTAAATGCGAGTGCTGCCAACCAGATTGAATTCTTCACTCCTGAAATTGGCCGTCTTCTGCGCGGCGCTTTCCCTGCCGGCAACTTTACCCGGCGCGGAAAAGCCGGTCACCATTTCCGAGAATGATGCCAGTTTCACGCTCGATAACGGCCTGGTGACCGCGCAGGTCGCGAAACGCTCCGGCGATTTGATTTCACTGAAATACAGGAACCTCGAGCTGCTGGAGGCCGGTTCCGGACATCCGTACGGGTATTGGTCACACGACGCCTCGCACGGCGGGCACAGCACGCGCATCACGATTGATCCCAAAGCGAACGGCGGCGCCCTCGGGGAAATTTCGGTGAAAGGCGTTTATGTCCCGCCTCCGGCCGGCAGCGGCGGCGGCGGCTTTGGCCGCGGCACGGCCTGCGACATAGAAATCCGCTACGCGCTCGCGCGCGGGCTTTCGGGCGTTTACACGTATTCGATTTTCGAGCACCGGACGAATGACCCGGCCACCGGCATCGGCGAGGCGCGCTTTGCGGCCAAACTCAATCCGAAAATTTTCAATTATCTCAATGTTGACACCCGGCGCCGCAAGGTAATGCTGACGCCGGCGGACTGGCTCGCCGGCACCGAGTTGAACTTCACGGAAGCGCGGCGGCTCAACACCGGGATTTATCGGGGCCAGGTCGAACACAAGTACGATTATTCCGCCAACCAGTTTGAAACCCGCGCCTACGGCTGGCTGGGCACCCAAGCACACGTCGGGCTCTGGTTTGTCAACCCGTCGGTCGAATACCTGAGCGGCGGACCGACGAAATTTGAGCTGACCGGCCATCTCGACATCAGCCCGGAAGCCGCGCCGGTGTTGTTGAACTACTGGCGGAGCAGCCATTACGGCGGCGCCATGTGTCCGATGACCAACGGCGAGGTGTGGACCAAGGTCGTCGGGCCGTTTTTGATTTATTGCAATGCCGCGGAAACGCCCGACGCGATGTGGCGGGATGCCCTGGCGTGCGCCGACCGGGAAACGAAAGCCTGGCCTTACGCCTGGGTTGAAGGCGTGGATTATCCGCGTAAAAATGAGCGCGCCACGGTGACCGGGCAGGTGGCCTTGAGCGATCCGCAGGCGCCGCAACTGAAAATGGACCATCTGCTCGTCGGTCTCACCGCGCCGGATTATGTTCCACCGCGGATGAACCGGGGCTTCGGCGGGTTTGGCCCGGCGGGTGGTGGCGAGGATGACACGAACAGCGCCGGTAATGTCTCCGGCGGGTTTGGCCGTGACACCAATGGCGGCTTCAATTTCACCAACCGGCCCGATCGGTTCGGCACAAACTTCAACGGCGACCTCACCAACGGCTTTGGCCGGTCCGGTACGAACCAGTTTCGCGGCGGACGTTTCGGCCGCGGCGGCTTCGGCGGCTTTGGCTTCGGCGGCCCGCGCATCGTGGACTGGCAGAACGACGCGAAGTATTACGAATTCTGGGTGCGCGGCGATGCGCAGGGACATTTCACGATTCCCAACGTTCGCGCCGGCAATTACACACTGCACGCCATCGCCGACGGTGTCCTCGGCGAATTCACGTTGACGAACGTGGCCGTCGCCGCCGGACAAACCCTGGATCTCGGCAAATTAAGCTGGCAACCCGTCCGCCATGGCCGGCAGCTTTGGGACATCGGCATCCCAAACCGCAACGGCTCGGAATTTTTCAAAGGCGACGATTATCATCACTGGGGCTGGTATCTTGAATATGCGAAGCGGTTCACAAACGACGTGAATTACGTTGTCGGCCGGAGTGATTTCCACAAGGACTGGTTCTTCGAGCAGGTGCCGCATAATGAAGACCCCGAAAACACCAACGGCCGCGGCCGTGGCCGCGACACAACGTGGTCCATCACGTTCAACTTGCCCGACGCGCCGCACGGCCAGGCGATGTTGCGGCTGGCCATTTGCGGCGTCGGCACCCGCACCCTCGCCGCGAGCGTCAACGACCAGTCCATCGGGAGCATCACCAACCTGGTTTACAACGCCACCATCAATCGCGACGGCATTGGCGGTTATTGGTCAGAGCACGACCTCGTTTTCGACGCGTCGTTGATGAAGGCGGGGGAAAACGTGATGAAACTGACCGTTCCCAGCGGCACGCTGACCAGCGGCATCATGTACGATTATCTCCGGCTGGAACTGGATGAAAACGCGCGGGTGACGAAATAAAAATTTAGTTCAACAGCACCCCGCTTGTTTGAAGTTCCGCCTTCAGGCGGCTCGGACCGGCTAAAGCCGGAACCCATTGCAACTGAACTGCATCGAGAATTCAAACGCCCCTTGACCCGGTCGTCCATCGCAAAATGATTTTCAAAGTGGCACGCCCGCCCTCATCCCGGCCTTAACCCTTGTTGGTTTTTGCACAGTTCTCCAGAAGAAGGGATGCTTGAGAAGTTTATGTCGATTTCGCCCTCACCAATGACAATCTTTTCCACGAGGCTTTCGGCGATTTTCCGCTTGGTCTCCAAGGGCATTTTCGGCCACTTGTCATACAGCGAATTGGCTTCATAGAGAATGTCATCGGCGGAGAGCTTGTTGACCCGCAAGAAGTCCACCTCGGCCTCCAGCTTGGGCAGTTCGGTCTGCAATTGATTCAACCGTTCCTCGGCGGGTGCATACAAATCACGGAAGCCATCGCCGGAAATCTGCTTGTGCAAATATAATTGGTGCGTCTGGTGCATTTCCTCCCGCACTTTTTGAATCTCCCGTTTATGGGTGTCCAGCAGGGCGGATTTTTCGACCAAGTTGCGGCTGGCTTCCTGCAAGTGCTTGGCAATCCGTTTGGGCTGGGCAAAAAAACTCTTCATTTCCTGATGGAAGATTGCTTCCAAGTCCACAATGGGAATCTTGTTGCAGCACTTGCGGCAGACATATTTCGGGCTGCCAGCGCGCACATACATTTTCTCGCCGCACGCGCAATGTGCCAGACTGCCGAATAAATGGACGGGCGATGGCCCCGGACGTTTCCAGCTTTTGGTGTGTTCTTCAATGCAACAAACACCCGCAACGGGTTCGGAAGCCGGCACAGGCCGAATCCGGGAACTAGAAAAGGAGGTGATGGATTTGAAGATAACAAACCGGGCCAAGGATTACCTTGTTGATCAATTACAGAAAGAGCGGACCGGTTTCTTTGACCAATTGTTAAGTGCCAGCCACAAGGTGGGTGAACTGGAAAATAAATTACTTCAAATTGAATCACCCACAGGTTCACATATCGAAGGAGGCACAAAATAATTTTGCGGCGTATCGCACAGCCGAAATTGTTGTCGGTGGATTTCCGGTCGCCGTTGGCTGCCGGCGCGCAAGCGAATTTCCTCCCGGTTCGTCCATGAACCGCCTCCTTCCAGATATATAATGGTAGCCTTGTCGCCCTGGAAGGATTTGATTTAAAACCTAACGCCCAAACCCACAGTCAAATAGCGATCGCTCTTTTCAGGTATGACGCCGTCGGATTTTGGTTGGGGATTTTGGAGGTAATCCCAGATGAACGAAACGTCAAGGTTAAGGTGCCGTTTGATTTCGAACTCCAGCGTGGTGACCGCATGATGGGTGTATTGGCCCGCCTCCCGCTTGGCGACCGTGCACTGCAGCGTCTGGATGAATGTGAGGCGGCTGGTGAGATCGTATTTGAAGTTGGATTCAAACACTCCGGCGGGGGTGGATGCGGTGTCGGCTTGGCCCGGCTCGACCGTATCAAACCTTGTATATTGGTAACTGGGGCCGGCCGCCACCGTCCACTCCAGTCCGGTGCGGTCAATGACGAAGTAACCCGCACCCACGCCGCCCGTCAGGCGGTAGGAAATGTTGGCCAGCGGGTCGAGGTAGCATTCAAGTTGGACCGGACGCACGAACCAGTCGCGGTTGAGCCGGATGTCGTAGGACAGGTTCGCGCGGTCGTTATTCGCACTTTGGAAGTTGTTGACCTGGCTGTAATTGCCCAGGTAATCCAGCAACAGCGTGGTGTTGGGGGTGCGCCGGGCCAGTTCGGCGCTGGTGTTCACCGTGGTCTGGCTGTTGTTGCCGGATTGCAGGCTGACCCCCACGCTGGCCTTGCCCGACCAGTTGCGAATGCCGGTTTTTCCTCCACTGGGCGTAATGCCCGTAAGCAGCTCAAGCGGCTGACTGATGGTCTCCAGCCCGTTGACCAGCACGACATCGTTGCTAAGCACAATTTTGCCAAGAACCGGCTCCTGTCCCTCGAACAGGGTGTACACCTGGTACGTCGTGTAAACCTGCCGGACGTTCTTCAGCTTCAACGTCTGTTCATTGAGTTCGTCGCTGTCAAACTCGACCTCCTTGTTCTGGATGTATTTGAGCTGGCCTCGCAACCATTCACCCGACTTGAGCTGGATCCAGTCGGCGCCGTCGTGGCCGACACCAGGCGGCACCCAGGACAGGTTGGTGGAAACAGCGACCAGTGCCGGCGGCGTATTGGTTTCGCCGGATACGGTTCGTTCAAGTTTGCGGATTTGCGTCGGCGACAGGATCAACCGCCCGCCGAGATCGGATTCGAACACCACGGAGTTGGTCGTTTCTTCGATCACCTTGCCGACGAACCGCTCGCCGTTCGTGGCAATCAACCCGTCAGCCCTGGCCAGTAGCACAAACGCCGCGAGGACCAGTGCCCACAACCATGATTTCGACGCTTCGTTCAAGATTGCGTTGTTAAGATAAGCATTGTCATTTTGGAAAGGTTCACGTTCATCAGTTCACCAAGCCAGGGCGAGTTGGAGTTGAAAGACCATTGCCTGGTCGGTGTCCCGGGGAAAGGCCGGGTCCCGGATTACCTGGAAGTCGGGCTGGATTTTGATCGTGGGCGTGAGTTGCAGCGCGTATTTTGTCTCCAAAATGTATTCGTTCTCATGGTACACCGTCTTTGTGGTCGCCGAGGGCTGGCTCCAGACAAAACCGACGCCGAGCACGTCATTACTCGTCCGCTGGAACAGCAAATGTTTGAACGGGCCCTGCACCACGAAACCGGTGCCCACTTGGGCTGCGGCGCCAGCGGACACCTTGGAATCGCCGAAGCCAAACCGTCCGTACCAGCCGAACGGCGAATGCGGTCCCAGCTTCTGCTGGAGGTCAAAGCATAACCCGCCGCCGGTGAACTCACCAGCCTGCGCCACAAATGGCTGGACGCGATAGATGCCAGGGCCCAGCCCGAGCACGTCAGCCGGCGCGTAGCCGAATTCCCAGAGCACGGACCAATTATCGCCATCCACATCCGTCCAGGGCGAAAAGCCGGCGGGAGCGTGGCCGATGTTGCCGCCGAGCATCGCATACCAATCCGGCAATGGTTGCCATTGGAGGTTGAGTCCGAAATTGTAGGACGGCAACGGCAACACCATGCTGTCAATCAAAGCAGAGTTGAAGAACTGGTTGCGACCGCTTTGGGCGTAAGCGTTTTGATCAATGTAATTTCCCTGGTTGACCATGCCCACGATGACCACGATTTCGCCGTCGCGCAGGGACTGTTGCCAGGCCAGTTCCGGCACCCGGACGCCGTTGACACCGGACCAAATGCCGGCGGGTTCGGTGATGGTGCCGAGATTGGATTTGGGAGACTGTTTTTCCGTGTCCAAGCCAAACCCGGTCTTCGCTTCAATTTGAGAACTGATCCAGCCGGCCGTGCCGCTGTCGGCCGCGCTGAAGATGGCCCATTTCGACTTGAGATCAAAGGTGTAGGAATCCAGCGCATTGTCCCCTTTCATCACGTCCGTCATGGAGACGCACGTGATGACGTGGTCAGTATCTCACGCACGTGCTCCTGATTTGAAATATCAACTCCTACCGAGCTGCTTTGGGGAAAGTTATAGGTTATGACGCCTCTTTCATCCACGCGGGTGATGGACATGATCTGCTCGTGATTGGCCTCATAGAACAGTTTCATATAGCGCTTGCCGACGGCGTCGTTATCAATGATCTCATCCGTTTTTGATAAAGCACTTAAGTTTCGAGTCCACGTGGCGAAGAAATCTTCGATTCCCCGGGCCGCCTGTTTGGCATGAATAATCTGCTCTTCATTCAGCTTCGCGATGGCGGTGTTCTTGGCCTCCGTGTAAAAGAGGTTAAAAAGAAAAGCGCACGCACCCGCCAATACAAGCGCCAGGGGAACAAATGTTCTTTTGTAATGGGTGTTCATTTGATTCCACCTACGGTTTGGTTGGACACCAAAAACCGGACGATGGCCCTGAAGCAGAAATCCGCCGTTTGCGGCCATTCGACGAATTGCAGCACTCCAGCACGACCTGCACAGTCGCGGCCAGTGCATAAGCAGCGTCGGCCCACGCCATGCGGTTCCGGCACCAGACCAGCAAATGCATCACCGCCAGCGTGAGACACGCGGGCGCGACCATGGACCAGATGATGGTGACCCAACTCATGCCACGGCAAGGTTAACAACCCGTTGTCAGCAAGACCAGTCCTGTATCGTAATTGCATCCCGAATGACGAGGAAAGAGTTCTGTTGGCGACTGGCCGTTACATCGGTGAAGGCTTCGACGATACGCGCCTCGACACCCTTTTCCTGGTCATGCCGATTTCGTGGCGCGGCACGCTTCAACAATATGTTGGCCGCCTGCATCGTCTGCACGACAGCAAACGCGAGGTCGTCGTTTATGATTATGTGCACGGCTGCGTGCCGGTTTTAGCAATCAGACAGTGCTCAACCAATGGGGCTACACGATTTCCAGCGCCTCCTGGGATGTCAAAAGCGGCATCCTGCTTTCACAGGACACCTATGGCAACTTCGACAGCTACGGCCGGCCACAGCAGGTGGTCCATCTGGACGGCACGACCGACGTGACCCAATACGCCTGTTGCGGGCTGGACAACACCGTTGACCGCGACGGCGTGTTCACCCAATACCTGTATGACCCCGCCAAACGTCAAATCGGTTATGCAAGATACGTCAATGGCATCGCCAATGACCCCATTACCTACACCAATGTCCTCGACGCCGCCGGACGTGTCCTTCAACCCATTCGCGTCGGCTCGGATGGTTCGCCCGTTACACTCGGCCAGTCGGCTTATGATCTGGCTGGTGAACTCATTGCCCAAACCAACGCGCTGGGAGGCGGCACCATTTACAGTCTGGCCAATGACCCGACAACGGGCGGCCTGATCCGCACGACTGTTTGCACCAATGGCGGAACGATGATTAACTCTTATTACGCCGACGGCTCGCTCAAATCCGTCACCGGGACTGCCGTGCATGGAATGCGTTATGTTTATGGCACCGGATATGACAATAATGGAAACAGTTGTACCTACACCGAGGAAATCAAACTCAACAACGATGGTTCTGATTCATCTGAAACGACCACCACTTACACCGACATGGCCGGACGAACGACCGAAATACTTTATCCCGACTATAATTACGACTACGGTTACTACAATCACAGCCAATCATTTTACAACAGCCAGGGACAGCTTTCCGAGCAGATTGATCCCGACGGCGTGATCACGCTTTATCAATACAACGCCAAGGGCGAACTGGCTTATACGGCGATTGATATGGACCAGAACGGTAACATTGATTTCAGCGGCACCGACCGCATCGCCTGGACCACCAATGACGTGACGACTGATCACAGCGCCAATGTGCGTCGTGCCCGCACTTATGTCTGGGCCAACAACGGCAATCCTTCTTCCACCCTTGTTTCCACCGTTGAAAACTCCACCGACGGGTTGAAAACATGGAAAATTCAATATAGCGATGCCAACACGCCGGTTACTACTTTCAGCCAAACTGCTCCCGGCAGTTCACGCATTGTGACGACCACTGCCCCGGATAATTCCTACACCATCGGCACCTATTCTTACGGACGGCTCATTTCCAGCACGCGTTATGATTCCACTGGCGCGCAAATAGGCGGTACCACCTACAGTTATGACCCACATGGACGGCAGAGCATGGTGACAGATGCCCGCAACGGCACCACCACCTACGGCTACAACAATGCCGATCAGGTCAATTCCATGACCACCCCCGCTCCGGGCAACGGCCAGTCCGCCGAGGTCACCACCACGCTTTACGACGGCATGCTGCGCCCATACAGCGTCATCCAACCCGATGGCACGACGGTCAACAGCGTTTATCTGCTCACCGGCGAACTGGGACAACAATACGGCTCGCGCACCTATCCGGTGGCCTACGGTTACGATTACGCCGGGCGATTGAACGCCATGACCAATTGGAGTAATTTCAGCAGTGGCGCTGGCGCGCGCGTGACAACCTGGAATTACGACAGCCAGCGGGGATTCCTTGCCAGCAAGGCGTATGATGATGGCAACGGTCCAAGTTACACTTACACCGCCGCCGGACGCCTGCAGACGCGCACCTGGGTGCGCGGGATCACCACATCTTAC
>Ga0116134_1000691_pt1 | contig 17404 bp, 9 predicted proteins | sample June2015DPH_19_5_FD_89737 | JGI IMG/M metagenome (GOLD analysis project Ga0116134, IMG submission 89737) | Peatland microbial communities from SPRUCE experiment site at the Marcell Experimental Forest, Minnesota, USA - June2015DPH_19_40 | ecosystem: Environmental > Terrestrial > Soil > Wetlands >... | reverse complement strand
GGGCTCTCATTGTCGAGTTCGACGCTTTTGCCTCCGCCAGCGGAACGTTAGACCTGCAAACCAGCGCCGCTGCCCCGTCGGGAGGTTACGCATTTTTCATTGCCGGCCAAATCGGAAATGATCCCCTCGATATCGGGGGAGTGATCAACGTCGACGGTTCGGGGACGATCTCCGGGACAGGCAGTATCTTCGACGCGAACTATGGCGGTTCAGGTACTCAGTTCCAAGATGAGACTTTCGCCGCCAGTACGGTTTCTCCTCCCGACTCCAACGGTCGGGTCACGTTCACACTAAACGCCACCGATTCCACGGACTTCCCCCAGATCATTCTGGCCGGGTACATCGTTGATGCCACTCATATTCGGCTGGTGGAAACCCTTGATACGTTTGACGCCTTCACCGTCGGCACCGCTTTCAGCCAGACGAATCCCGGGGCCTTCGGTTCCAGTTCCGTTTCAGGCAATAGCTATGTGGTCAGACTATCTGGCGAAGACGACTACGGATATGTCCAAGTGGCCGGCCTGCTCACGGCCAACTCCGACGGCACGGTAGGCGGCGCCATCAACTACAACGACCTCAGCGGCATAGGAACGCAAAGCCCGTCTCCGATCACTGGAGGAACCTACACGGTGGATCCCACCGGACGAGTGACGATGACCGGCTTGACCGCCGCCATACTCGCCAATCCCGTTAACCTCCAGCTGTATTTGGACGGGAACGGCAATGCGCCGGCCATTAGCATGGATGAAAATGACGCCGTTGGCGGTCCGGGTTACCAGCAAACCGGCGGTGGCTCATTTGCCGCCTCCTCTTTCAGCGGCACCTACGTTATGAATGCCAGGGGCGAGCAGATTCCCGTCGGGACGCCTAATTACAACGAAAGCGAGTTCGACGCCGTCGGCCCGGTCAAAGCTGACGGAGTTGGAACCTTGACTGGATTCGTCGACCTCAACTGGTTCAGCGGCAGTCCGTACCAAGGTATTCCTGCCTACACCGTTCCAACCCCAGATCTGCCCGTGTCCGGCTCCTTCACCGCTGCTGCCAGCGGAGTCTTTACCGGCACCATCACCGGCCTGGATGTTACGACCAACACGAACCAGGACGCATTCACCTACTACCTGATCGACGCGACAAGAGTGGTGTCGATCGAAACGGATCCCAATCAGTTGACGCTCGGTTACTTCGAGCTGCAACCGCCACAGTAGTTGTCGGCCTGAATTACCGCTTCCCTCCGTGGCGCACGCCCGTGCGCCACTTTTTTTCTGTTGGCGTCCGGCGGTGGTCACGATCGACGGGACCGACAGAGAACTGTTCCCGCTACACTGCGGCGGTGTTAGAAAGCCCGCCCAGAATTGTTCGTGGCAATCTTTGCTCCAAGAGTAAGGAGTAAAACTGCGACCATGGCCTATCGTGACACGAGAATCGATGGGCGACCTGGATTTAGGGCTACCGTCTGTCTACAATGAGCGTTGCTGGCAGCGATGACCGCACATTTCGCCAAGCGAAATCGATGCACGTACGCCACGGCGCTGGCTGCCAGCTGACCATATTTGGAGAGTGGCGATGCGACGATGCTGCACTACTTTGGTAGCGCATTCACTGTGCTGGCTGGTCCTGCTGTGCGCGGCCAACGCACAAACCACCGAAAAGCCCGACTTGAGCAAGCAACCAACTCTTTATGTGGTCGGGTACGCCCACTTGGATACGGAGTGGCGATGGGAGTATCCCCAGGTCATCAACGAATACCTGCGCAAGACCATGGAGGACAACTTCACTCTCTTCGACAAATATCCCCACTATGTTTTCAACTTCAGCGGAGCGAACCGCTACCGTTTCATGAAGGAATATTATCCCGCGGATTTCGCGAGGTTGAAGAAGTACGTGGATTCAGGAAGATGGTTCCCGGCGGGCTCTTCCATGGAGGAGGGCGACGTGAACGCGCCCAGCGCCGAGACCATAATCCGGCAAGTTCTATACGGGAATGACTGGTTTCGCCGCGAATTCGGCAAAGCGAGTGCGGAGTATATGCTGCCTGACTGCTTCGGGTTTCCCTCTTCGCTGCCGACGATTCTCTCACACTCCGGCGTCAAAGGCTTTTCCACCCAGAAGCTGGTGTGGGGATCTTCCGCGGATGCCGGCGGTCCGGAATCGCGCGAGAGGACGCCGGAAGGCACACCGTTCAACGTGGGCGTCTGGGTGGGACCGGATGGGGAAAGTGTGCTGGCGGGTCTGAACCCCGGTGATTACAGCGGCGGGATTAACACCGATCTCGGCCAACCTTTGCCGGCGGCTCCGCCGAACGTCGCGCTCGAAGAGATTCGGAAAAAATTCAACCCGCTGCGGCAAAAAATACGCCAGCTCGAGAATGCCAATCTACCGCTCGATCCGAAGGACGTTCAGGAGTATTACGATCTGGGTGCACAAGAGAGAAGCCTCGCCAAGGTCCAATCGGATCGGGACCAGAACCGTTACCAGAACGATTGGGCGGCTCGCGTGGAGCAGAACGGCAAGGTCAGTGGCGTGTACACGGACTATCATTATTACGGTACCGGCGACATCGGCGGATCTCCAGATGAGGACTCCGTAGAGCGGCTTGAAGCGATCGTCACCAAAGGATCAACAAGCTTTCCGCCGCAGGACGGAGACGAATCTTACATAGCGGGGCAACCGCATCCGGAGTGGCCATCGGTCAAAGTGGGCGATGGCCCCGTCCATGTAGTTTCGGCGAACGCCGAGCAGATGTTTCTCGGCATCACACCCTCGGAGGCCGCCGGACTTCCGCGCTACACCGGCGAAATGGAGCTGACCAATCATTCAGCCGGTTCGCTGACTTCCGAAGCCTACCAAAAACGCTGGCTCCGGAAAGAAGAGTTACTGGCGGACGCCGCCGAAAAGACTTCGATCGCCGCGGAATGGCTGGGCGCGCGGCCGTATCCGTTGCAACGTTTGAACGATGCCTGGACGCTGGTGATGGGCGGCCACTTCCACGACATTGCCGCCGGGACGGCGACTCCCAAGGCTTACGAGTTCGCATGGAACGACGACGTCATTGCCTTGAACCAATTCGCGGGCGTGTTGAGCAATGCATCCGAAGCGGTTGCGGCGGCGCTCGACACTCAGGCCAACGGTGTTCCCATCGTCATTTTCAACCCCTTGAACATTACCCGGGAAGAGGTGGTCGAAGCCAGCATAAGATTCCCGAGCAGAATGCCCAACACAGTTGACGTGATTGGGCCGGACGGCAGAAAAACTCCAGCGCAGATATCAAATGGCAAGGTGCTGTTTGTTGCAAGAGTGCCATCCGTGGGCTTTGCCGTTTATGATGTGCAGCCCGGGGCCGCGGCCGAACGCGCATCGGTTCTGAAAGTGTCCGAAAACTCGCTGGAGAATCAGTACTACCGTGTGAAGCTCAATCAAGATGGAGACGTTTCCAGCATTTTCGACAAATCGCTCGGCCGTGAATTGCTCGCTGGCCCGGCGCGTCTCGCCATCTCGTACGATAATCCCGAGCAGTGGCCGGCCTGGAATATGGACTGGGACCAGGAGCAGGCAGCGCCGAAAACATACGTAAGCGGGCCGGCGAAGATTCGTGTGACGGAAAGCGGCCCGGCGCATGTAGCCGTGGAAGTTTCACGCGAAACCGCGGGCTCACTATTCGTGCAGACCATCCGCCTCTCAGCGGGCGACGCGGGCAAGCGAGTTGAGTTCGAAAACGCAATCGATTGGAATACCCGGGAGTCGAACCTGAAGGCGACGTTCCCCCTGGCCGCTTCGAATCGCACGGCTACTTACAACTGGGACATCGGAACCATCGATCGCCCCACGGCAGAGCCGAAGAAGTTCGAGGTTCCGTCGCACCAGTGGATCGACTTAACGGACATGACCGGCGTTTTCGGCGCGACCATTCTGACCGACTGCAAGAACGGATCGGATAAGCCGAATGACAACACGATCCGGCTGACCTTGATCCGCACACCCGGCACTCGCGGCGGCTATACCGACCAGGGCACGCAGGATATCGGACATCACGAGTTCATCTACGGCGTCGCCGGGCACAGCGGCGACTGGCGCCAAGCCGGGAGTGACTGGCAGGGGCAGCGTTTGAACGATCCACTCATCGCCTTCCAAACATCACCGCATGCAGGTGCGCTCGGGCGGGAGTTTTCTTTGCTGGAGGTCAGCAACCCGAGGATCCGACTCTTGGCCTTGAAGAAGGCTGAGCAGGGCGACGAAATCATCGTGCGCCTTGTGGAACTCGATGGCAAGCCGCAAGCGAATATCAAAGTTGCATTTGCGGCGCCGATCACTTCCGCTCGCGAGCTAAACGGACAAGAGCAACCGGTCGGAGCCGCCACGGTTTCTGGTGGAGCGCTGGTAGCCTCATTTACCGCGTACCAGCCACGAACGTTCGCGGTAAAGCTGGCTGCTCCGCCGGCCAAAGTTGCGAGCGTGCGTTCCGAACCAGTGTCGCTGAAATACGACGTTGCGGTCGCTACTAATGATGGCACTCACACGACCGGTGGGTTTGATCGCAAAGGCAATGCGCTGCCGGCGGAGATGCTGCCCGCGCAAATCACTTTTAATGATGTGCAGTTCCGCCTTGCGCCGACACTCGCATCCTCGGCGAACGCCGTGCCCAACGCAATGGTGGCCAGGGGCCAGACTCTCGAACTACCCAGTGGCCGCTACAACCGCGTCTATGTGCTGGCCGCATCGGCCGAAGGCGACCAGAAAACAAGCTTCAAGACTGGAAGCAAGAACGTCGACTTGACGATTCAGGATTGGGGCGGATTCATCGGCCAGTGGGACGATCGACAGTGGGTCGCGAAAGACATCCCCATCGAGGGGCAACCGGGAAAAACTGAGCACGACGATTATGCCGAAATGACTGGAATCAAGTCCGGCTATATCAAACGGGCGGACCTGGCATGGTACTGTTCGCATCACCACAATGCCGCCGGGGAAAATGTACCGTACGGTTATTCGTATCTGTTCGCGTATCCCATCGACCTGCAACCCGGGGCAAAAACCATTCAGTTGCCGGACAACGACAAGATCCGCATTCTGGCAATATCGGTAGCCGAGGAGAACCCGGAAGTGGAAGCGGTGCAGCCACTGTACGATGTGCTCCCTTCGCCTCGCTCTAATGGTGCCGCACGGTAGCCGGATTCGCATACTCGCGCCGCGCAACATGAACACCACTTGTGGGCGCGACGAGTATGCCCGCTCAGGGACCGAGCGGAGACGAAGTCTCGGCGAACATCGCGTCCAAGCCGATGGTTCCGACCAGTTCGGCGCGGTATTCCGCCGAGTTTACGCGGGCAAGTTGTTCCCGGGCCTCGCGCCAGCGCGCTTCTACGTCGAATTCCGCGCGGAGCGCGGAGGAACGCGCCGCATCGAGAGAAGCAGCGTGGCGCTGCCACAACTTGATGTCCCGTTCCTGTTTCCGTTTCAGGCGATCCTGATACCAGCCGCTCGCCAACAGGGAATCCCGCGCGAACATCGCTCTGATCTCGGGATCTTCGATACCTTTTCCCTGCCAGTTGCCATGCGCCATGACGTGGAGCAGCGCTCCGAGCGGCGGGCAGGCCGCGGCCACGCTGCCGTCCTCGAAGTAGTTCGCGGCCACGCGTTGCTGCGCCTCGATGATGGCATTGACGCCCGCCGCGAAGGCGTCCGGATCCTGCAACTCCGGACGCAGCATCTCTTCCGAAAACACCGTGTCGGGGGTCTCGAATATGCGGCCCAAGAATCGCTCCGCGAACAGGGCGGTGATGCGGTATCCCAGCCTGCTCGCCAGAACTTTCCGGCCATTGCGTTCGAAGTCGTTCAGTTTCTCCAGAAGCCCGTTCTCAATGAGAAACCGCGGATCGCGCTCTTCGACCTGCATGCGGCACCAGACCTCTGGCACGAGCATGCTGATGTCGTGATCCACGCGGTATTGCGGGCCGACATAGCCCGCCGCAGTGGTGAAACCGGCGTACCCGGTAAGGATGGCGGATACCACGGCGTTGTTCAAGTCGACCACCGGGGGAAGCGCATTGAACGGCCCTTTCGTCAAAGCTCCCTCGCTGCCGAAACCCGTGGTCGAAGGCGACTTGCCGGTAAGGCTGCAAATAAAATCCATGAACAATTCGGGCAATTCCTGATAATGCACCGGACTGTAGACCACCAAAGGAGGCAGGCTGAGCGCAGGATCGGCGATGGTGCCGCGACGTCCCGCGAGAACGGCGTTTACCGGAAAGTGCACCGGCTTGCCGAACGGAATGCCACGGTCGAGGCGCGCGCACATCTGGGCGAGATGGCGGTCCCTTGGCAGCGCGAGATCGGGCCGGCGCTGGAGGTATCTTGGATTCTTCGAAGGCTTCCCATCAACCCGCCGCGCCAGCGCGGAGGAGACAACGTAGGCGGGCATCGTGGCCTCTACGAAATCCCGCAGCCTGCGCTGCATCGGTTGGGTGTATTGATCGAACTCGACGACGTGGTCCACGATTGCCCGTGCCTGCTCGCGAGTGAGCGGCTCGAAGTTGGATAAGAATGTGCCGTCGCTCGCGATGTCGCTTTCGGCTTGCTTGTCGAAGCCGGGGTGAATCGCGTCGTCAGGCCGCTGGAACAGGAACGCTTCGCAGTTCTCGACGAGCTTAACGCTCTGGTTCGGATACTTGGGATCGAAGTCGTCGAGCGAGTTCCGCGGCACCACCACTGACGCCGTGATATCGTCTTCCACCTGGACTTTGTCCGCTGGGTGGAAGTCCGGGCGCAGCTTGAAGATCCGCCAGGAGCCCTGGGGATCGAAGCCCATCCGCAAATAATTGCCCACCAGCTTCTGGTTCTCGTACTTCAGTTCGTGTCCGAGGAATCCGTTGACCCGGTCTACTGTGAAATGCTCGCGCCAATTGTCGCCCCATTCGAGACCGTAGTACCTCTTGACGGTAAATATGAGCTGACGGATGGTCTGTGGCAGGTCACGCAGCCAGGCGTTGTATTCGTCTGTATACTCGGCGGAAGCCGTCAACAATTTGATGACCGACCCCAGAGATCGATCGGGACTCAGGATGGGCCGCCGGGCGCGCGTCTCCGGCTGTTTCTCGATATTCGAAAAATCCTTGTGCAGGATGCGCTCCACTTCCGCGAAATCCTGAAAGTAGTTCCGCACGAACACCGGCCCATCCACCAGCACGTTCGCGATCGACTTGGAAATTTCGGACTTGCCGCCGCCGGACACGGTGCACGGCTTGTGACAGAGCGTGCCGTGCGCCACCGTGCCCACCAAACGCCAACTGGAGCCCCCAGGTTGTTTTTCGAGCCACACGTGGTAGCCCGACGGCAGCACGTAAACCTGGTCGGGCACGATGTTCAACTTGTGCCGGCCAGCGTCCCGCGACCAGGTGACGAAGCCTTCTCTCAGGTTGAATGCGGCATGCTCGGGGACGTAGACGATGCTGGGGAAGGCGCGGTCGATTCCGTAGCCTTCGGGTTTCCAGTCCACACTGTCTTGCAGAAGCTTCTTGGCGTCGTCGAACGCAGCCTTTTTTATGGAAGTCGATCGCTCCGCCGAGAATTCATTGCCCAGCACGTACGCGGGATAAGCGATGGCGCCACCGGAGTGTTCCTCCTCGCATCCGCCCGACAAGTTCGCCGCATAGCTGATTTGGCTCTTGACCTCTTTCTTGCAATAACCGTAGTAGTTGTCGGCGATGATCGTGACGATGATCCCACGGCCGTCGCGGCACACAACTTTGAATGCCCGGCCCTCGTTGTACAGTTCTTTCTCGTCGCGCCAGCACATGCCATCGCGGCGCTGCCGCTCGGTCGCGTCCTCGAAACGCGGGAGGCCGAGGTCCTTCTTCAACATCGAAACCAGATGCGGCGCAAGAATGGCGCAACCCGTGTGTCCGGTCCAGTGCGCGGCGTCGAGCGCGGCGTTGTTCTCGGGCAGATAGGGATCACCGCCGTTGCCGAAGATGGCCTCCACAAAATCCAGGTTGCTCACCAGTGTTCCGGGCGCGAAGAAGCGTATCTCCATTGTCTTCTCGGGATCGTGGCCGGTGGCTGGGCACACCACCGGGCGCAGCAGGAGGCTGACGAAGATCCGGGCCTTCTCCTCTTCCTTTTGGTCGGCAGTGAATGGCAACGTCAGGGCATCGGATGGCGGCCGAAGCGCCGCCGCCAGAAGCTTTGCGAACGTCAATCTGGGCACGGCTGCTTTGTCGGCCGGCACGGGCAGTCCATCCTCAACGATATGAAACAGGCCCTGCGTGGTGCGCCGGTCGTTCTTCGGATTATGGAGAACTCCCTGGGCCACGCGATAGGAATGCAGATAAGGGGACGAAAAGCTGTCCGCGCCCGGAGGCAATGACATTGCCCGCGCCAGCCCCGGGCGGTCAAGCGTAAAGGTGTTGGACGGCAACCGCGGCGTTCCCTGCGGACATATTCCGTCCAGATAGGAATCCAGGAACTCCTGCACGCGAGCGTCAGAGGGGCACAACCGGCCGGCCAGCAGTTGATCCTTCTGATAGTAGTTGCGGAGCAGGGGAGCCGCGATCTCAAGGAAGTACGGATCTGCGGTCGAGCGACTGGAGGGCTGCCCGAGAGCGACCAGTTTCAGGTTGATGTAACGAAAAAGCTGGTCCGTCTGTGCGGCGTTAGTTGCGGCTGGAAACGGCAAGTCCACGGAATGGTCCATTCACTACATTGTAGTGTAATAACCTACTTAGCGTGCCAGGCTAAGCTTGGGGCTAGAAGTCAGTGCGCGGGGACGCCTTGTTGGCCGTCTCTTTCTACAAGTTCTCGAGCACCAGCTTAAGGTAGTTCCAGAAGCTTTCCACCGACGATAAAGAGACAACATCTGGATGCCTGGGTATTTCTCGCCAATCACGCCACACTCCAAGCCAGTGTGCAAGAGCGAGCGTCTCGAACAATCCCAAACCCCTCAGCCCTCGTATTGCACCATCGTCATGAAGCCGTTGTCCATGTGCAATTGCTGGTGGCAATGAAGAAGCGTCGGGCCGGGATTGTCTGCCGTAAAGTCCACTTCAACTTGCTTTCTTGCAGGCACGACAATTACGTCCTTAACGACGCCTGCCGTTGCTTTACCGGCGAACTTCGCGAGTTCGAAGCTGTGCCGGTGCAGGTGGACCGGATGCGCTTCATCGCTCTGGTTATCGAAGCGCAGGCGGTACCGAGAATTGGCGCGTACGCGAATGGGATCCGTCTTCGGAAACGATTTACCGTTGATGGTCCAGTGATCCACCCAGCGATTGCCCGCGAATTTCTTGCGGAAGACAAGTGGCACGACACCACCCACAAGTTCAGGAGTTGCCGCCTCGCGTCCGAAAATCGTGTAGTCCCATGGGGCATTCGGCGGCGAACTCCACTGCGGCGCTCCGCCGCGCCCGGCATATTCCACCACGACACCCATTCCGGCATCCCGTACTTGATCGTTCGCCTCGCCGAGAATCCAGACGCCGGGTTGATTCATTGTGACGAGCGCATCTACACGCTCCGCCGGCCCCATCTCGATCACATCCACTTCACGCGGCACTGGCACAGCGTTTCCGTCCAGGCTGACGATTTTCAACTTGTGACCGGGCAAGGCGATTCGGTGCTGATCCGTGGCGCTGGCGTTCAAGATGTGAAGCAGCACCCTCTGACCTTCTTTAACGCGCACCGGATCGCCTGAACCGAGAGCGTGACCGTTAATCGAGTATATGGAGTAGGTGACCTCCAGATTGCCTTCGTCGCCTTGGCTGTCTAGATGGGGGTCCCAGCCGTGCAGGGCAAGAAAAACCTCGGCGTCATAATGGCCCAGTTCTTCTTTCGGTTCAATGTAGAGAAATCCGAATTGCCCTGTGTAAGTGGCGCGCTTCATATCCCGGCCCGCATGAACATGGCTGTGATACCAGCGGGTCCCGGAGGGACGCGGGACGAATGAATAGCGCCGCATCCCGCCTGGGGCCACCATCGGCGTCCCTTCTTCTTCAGAACCGTCCACATCGGAGGGGACGAATAAGCCATGCCAATGAACCAGCTCAGGAATCTTAGTTTCGTTGAATACGTCCACCGTGACCGGCTGCCCCTCACGCAGTCGCAAGACGGGGCCCGGAGCGGAGCCGTTGTATCCAGTCGTCTTGATGATTTTCCGCGGGGCAACTTCGATCTCGACGGGCGAGATGTGTATTTCTATGTCGGCTTTGGGATTGCCCGCGGTTTGGAATCCCATACACCGTGCCAACTCAGCGAAGGCTGTGGTTCCCATCAGAGCCAAAAAGTCTCTACGGTCCATATTGTTCCTAGGGCGCGTTCGCTGGCTGCGCAAGTGCCGAGGCTGCCGTTGGCAAATCCGGGCTAAGTACCTTCTCCACTGATTCAGGAATTTCACTCGCGTGCGTGATCACCATACCTCTTATCACTTGTGCGCTCCTGTCATCTCATTGATCAGAAATTAAAGCGATATCCCAGGATCATCTTGGCAATCAGGTGGTCCGTCGCGCCCGTGACGCCCACGCCGAGGCCGAAATTGATCTCCCATTGCGGCGCGATATTCAAATCAATCGCAGGGAGAATCTGGTGCTGCTGTTGCGAAACCGCATCAAATCCCGTCACCGGACCAACCGAACCGTAGTATTCCAGTCCTCCAGCGACTTTCGGCGTGAAATCGTAGCTGAATTTAAAGTTCGGCGAAAAGACAACTCCCTGGTTCACGCTCTCACCGTGAAAGGAGCGGTCCAGCGTGGGGTTCAAGGCCCAATACCATCGGCCGACTTTTTCATCCACGATGGGACGGATTTCCCACGTCCACGTGTCCACAGAGTATTGCCGTCTCTGGTAGCCGATTTCATTCGAGACGCTCACACCCACAGGCCAGTGCCATTTCTTCGGGACGGCAACGCGTGGCCGGATGTGATCACCTACCCATTGCCAGCCCTGTCCGTCGGTTATGGAAGTGAAAATATAAACGCCGCACTCGAACCAGTCATTGAATCCATGGGTAATTTCGACAGTTTCGTGTTCAGCGTGATTGGTGGGATAGACACCATCTGTGATCATTTTCGAGCCGTCGATCGTGAAGTTGCTGTGAAGTTCAACCATCGTGTGTCCTGGATCGACCAGGTCGGCCCCGTATACCTGGATTTCATAGTTGTCTTGAGCACCGGCGAGGGATGCCGCGAAGAGAACCGTCAGCAGGACCAGCCCGAGAAGGGAAGCGGGCGCAAGATCTTCCCACGTGGGTGCCATGCGAAGTCCGAGGCTTACTGGCCGGTTAAACTCGAAACGTTGCATGAGTAAGATTATCAGTTACATTCCAAAGCCCGGGGGATGGGGATATGGAAAGACGCTTCGCGTTTCCCACAGCTCCACACCCCCGACGACGACTACGGACAAAGGTCAAAAGAGGCGTTACACTTACATTCCCCTTGGTACAAAAGACCGGTCAGGTCGAGGGCGCTGCACACGTGAGTGACGTCTGGCGGTAGTGTTCTCGAACTAGGGACTGGTTTCAGGCGACCCGCCCTTCTTGTGCTTCGTGGAAAAGAGGAACTGCATCCCCAAGTAACCGAAAAATTGCGGCTGGCCACTCGCTGGTCCACGGAAGCTGCGTCCAGCCATGAACAGCAGCACGAAGTGCTCTCCCAGTTTGCAGCGGCCTCCGCCATCATAGGTGTTCCAATGATTGGAACCATTGGTGTTGGCGGTGGCGTACAATTCGCCATCCAACTCCAGTTTTTTACTGACATCCCGGCCGACAACAACTCCGGTAGCCCAGGCTGCGCCGGCTCTATCGGCGAACCAATAGCCGACTTCTGGATTAACCACGAACGGCCCGACCTTCTTGGTTATTTCGATGGGAAGATAGAACCTGGTGCCGTTGGCAACGAGTCCACGCTGCAGCGAGGACGTAGGATTGTTGAACTCGAGTTGGGGATAGGTCGAAATTTGTAGGCCCTTCTCATCATTGTCATAGAAACGCCACTTCACGCCCGCCAACGACTTGCCCAGGCCACTGCGAGTCGGGCCGTCGTTGGTTCCATCAACCAAATATGGCACCTGGTACTTGAGCTGGATTCGAGGACCCCAGCCGTAGTTCGCGTCCAGAATAGGGGCGTTGTAAATGCGCTCGGTGGGATGGCGCTCGGTGTAGGCGGCAACATTGATCTCCCAGTTGCCGTCGCCGGGAGTGCCGGGGTCGTCGCCAATGAAAGGGGGCCCTCCCTGCGCCGCCGCCGGCAGCGAGAGCGCGGCCAGCATCACGAGCAGCAGAGTGCCTGTCAATATGCGATCTGCGACCCTTAAGGTTCCCACGCAGTAATGCCAGCTAGTGATTTCAAATTTGATCAAGCCTACGATCAGCTTAGCCATTGCTGTGGTTTGCCGATTGCCTCGACTAAGTCCCGCAGAAACTCCGCTGTCCTCGCACCATCCACTACACGATGATCGGCCGAGAGCGTCAAGGTCATCATGGGACGGACGCCGGGACGAGCATCGGGACCAACACCGACCGGCACGACTCGGTCTGCGATGGCACCCACTGCAAGAATCGCGGCCTGGGGCGGAATGATGATCGCGGTGAACGCGTCCACTCCAAACATGCCGAGATTGCTGATCGTGAAAGTACCGCCTGCGATATCGGACGGACGCAACTTGCCACCGCGCGCCCGTTCCGCAAGGTCGCGCCGCTGCACCGCGATCTCGCCCAACGCGGATTTGTTGGCATTGTGAATCACCGGTGCCACCACTCCATCATCTACTGCCATCGCTAGTCCAATATTGATCTCGGCATTGGCACGAACGCCATCGCCAGTCCAGCTTGCGTTCATGCGGGAGTGCTTCTGGAGAACGCGAGCAACGAGCGCTACCAGGAGATCGGTGTGCGTGAGCTTCAGACCGTGCGATTGTTCAATCCGCGATTCTTCAATCGGCAATTTTTCAATCTCTGACCCGAGCTTCTGCCGCGCCTCGTTCAGTGCGCCCGCGTCCACGTCGCGGACGACGAAGAAATGGGGGACCGTCGTCCAGCTTTGCGTGGTGCGCTCCGCCATCAGACGGGAGATGGGACTGCCGCTGTCGACCGTAGCGGGCGGCGGAGCGGCTTTGGATTCCGGCGCGGCGGGAATGTCGGAAGCGAGGATTTCTCCGCCGGCGCCTGATCCGCGCACGTCGGCGAGATTGACGCCGCGTTCGCCGGCGAGACGCCGCGCTTTGGGGGAAACCTTGACGGGCTGGGTTGCGGACTGCGTGGCGGATTGCGTGGGAGGCGCGGGCTGACTTGCGGATGCCGCAGTTGACGCCGGAGCCGCAGTTGACGCCGGAGCCGCAGCTGCCGTCGTTTTTCTTCCCGACTCGACGGCGGCTTCATCCGCCGGAGGAACTTCTCCGGGGCGCACGATCCAGGCGATGGTTCGACCCACCGGCACTTCGGTCCCAGCCTGAACCTTGATTCCGGCAAGGACGCCGTCGCCAGGGGATTCGATCTCCATTACTGCTTTGTCGGTTTCGATCTCCAACAGCGGCTCGCCTTTGGTGACTGCCTCACCTTCTTTTTTCAGCCACGAAATGAGCTTGCCCGTCTCCTGAGCCATTTCGAGCGCGGGCATAACCACACTGATCGCCATAGTTAGACAGCCGTAGTAAGTAACTCAGTCAGATTGCCATTAGTCTGGAGGAGTCTTGTAGAGACGAGGTTTGCCTCGTCTCACCCAGCACATTCACTCAGTCGCCCACTCCAACGCGTTCTTGCCTGGAACTCGCCTCGATCATCTCGCGCACCCGCTTGCTAGGTTTGGATTCCGTTTCTCGAATCGCGGGAAGCGGACCATCCACCGTGAAATAGTGTCTGCCAGCAACCAGAAGCTCCTCGGCCGGGAAGCGCGTGATGACCTCGTGGCCAGTTTCGGTGACGACGATTTCTTCCTCGATGCGGGCAGCACTCCAGCCATCCGTCGAGGGCCAGAAAGTTTCCAGCGCAAACACCATGCCCGGCTTAATTTCGCACGGGTGATCGAGCGACACGAGGCGGCTGATCACCGGCTTCTCCCAAATGGCGAGGCCGATGCCGTGACCATACTGCAGCGCAAAGCAGGCTTCTTCGTTCGGGAAACCGAATTCCTGAGCTTTCGGCCACACGGCGGCAATCTCGGCCGTGGTGCGGCCTGGGCGCACAAGTTCAATCGCCGCGTCGAGATACTCTCTGCAACGCTTGTACGCATCGTTCATCGCGTGTGAGGCGTATCCAATCGTGAAGCAGCGGTAGTAACACGTGCGGTAACCCATGTAGGAATGGAGTATGTCGTAATACACCGGATCTCCTGGACGCAGCACGCGATCCGAGAAAACGTGCGGATGCGGATTGCAGCGCTCGCCTGAGATTGCATTCACCGCTTCCACGTACTCGGAACCGAGATCGTAGAGCACCTTGCTCACCAGGCCCACCGCCTGGTTTTCGCTCATGCCCGGCTTCATGGCGCGATAGAGTTCGTCATACGCAGCGTCGACCATCATGGCGGAGGTGTTGAGCAACGCGATCTCGTCACGCGTCTTGATCAGCCGCGCTTCCGACATGAGCGCCTGTCCATCGACGACTTTGAGTCCTTCTTTTTGCAAAGCGAAGAGGACGGGCAATTCGACGATGTCAACGCCTAACGGCTCCTTATGCAGGCCGCGCATTTCGAGTTCAATGCGAATTTTCTTCGCCACATCCTCCGCGCGACCCATCTCCGGCGTCATGGCGCCGCGCAACACGGAGATTCCAGCGCGCGACCGCTCTCCGAGCCAGGGACAGTGCAGTTGGTGGTGTTTCGCAGCCGATCCGAAATCCCACAAAATCGGTTCGTCATTTTGCGGAAGGAGCGTGAAGCGATTCGCCTTGTCCTGCGCCCAGGTACCGATATGGGTCGCGGTAATGTACCGGACATTGTTCATGTCAAAGCACAACAGCGCGCCCATCTCAGACTTAACTAGAAGCTCCTTGGCGCGCGCCAGGCGCTCACGCCGCAGGCGATCGAAGTCAACCCGGTTTTCCCAATCCACCGCCATCGTTCCATATGTGGGTAGAGCCATCAGAATTCTCCTTTAATAGTTGAGCGTGTTTTCAGGATCGTCTGCAGAGTGCGCGGGCGGCCTCAAACACGGTCTGCTCGGTCGGCACGGTTACATCTTCCAAAGGCGGCGAGAACGGAATCGGAACATGCATCGCACCCATGCGCTTGACCGGAGCGTCCAGATCGTAGAATGCACCTGTGGCGATCACCGACGCAAGTTCGGCAGTTACGCCATAGCGTTCGTAACCTTCGTCGAGAACGATTGCCCGCGACGTTTTTTTCGCCGAGTCAATCAGAGCTTTTTCGTCAAGCGGCCACATGGTGCGCGGATCGACCACTTCGGCGCTGATTCCGATTTGCTCCAGTAGCGTTGCCGCACCCAGCGCCACTTGTACCATGCTGCTGGTCGCGACCAGAGTGATATCCTCGCCCACGCGCTTCACATCCGCGACGCCCAGGGGAACCGTGTAGTCGTCCGCGGGCACCGCGCCTTTAAGCTTGTACATCATCTTGTCTTCGAAGAAGACGACTGGATTCTCGTCGCGAATCGCAGCCTTCAGCAGCCCCTTGGCATCGTAAGGCGTCGAAGGCAGAACCACTTTCAATCCCGGAACGTGGCAGAACCACGCATGCAGCGATTGTGAGTGTTGCGCAGCGGAACGGCGAGTCGCTCCCATCGTCGTGCGCATCACCATCGGCACTTTCCACTTTCCGCCCGACATGTAATGGACCTTGGCAGCCTGGTTAACCATCTGGTCCATGGTCAAAGTGATGAAGTCGCCGAACATGATGTCGACCACCGGACGCATTCCCGTCATGGCCGCGCCTACGGCGAGCCCGGTGAAGCCCGCTTCGGAAATCGGAGTATCGAGCACGCGCTCTTTGCCGAATTCCTCGAGCAAACCGGAGAGAACTTTAAACGGAGTGCCAGCCTCCGCGACATCCTCGCCCATGATGCAGACGGTCGGGTCGCGGCGCATCTCTTCGGCCAGCGCCTCGCGAATCGCCTGCGCGAATGTCAGTTCGCGATCAGTTTGCTCGTGAAGACGGGCTTCAGGCATACACGTCCTGTCCCACCTCGTCGACGGTCGGGTACGGCGCCGCCACGGCGAAGTCGACAGCCTTCTTCATCTCAGACTCGAGCTCAGCCTGTATTTGATCGAGCGCCGTCACGTCGGAGAGTTTCTGTTCGATCAGCCACTTTCCGAAATTCGCGATCGGATCCCGCGCCGTCTTCCACGTCTGTTCTTCCTGCTTGGAGCGGTAATATTCGCGGTTGATGTCGCCCACGTGATGTCCATGATAGCGATAGGTATCGCAGAGCAGGAATGCAGGACCGTCACCGCGCCGGGCGCGATCCACCAACCGCTGGGCGATGCCATGGACGGCGCGCACGTCCTGACCGTCCACGCTGGCGGCTTCCAGGCCGAAGGCCGTCGCCCGCGTCAAAATATCTCCGGCTGTGGTTTCCGAGTAATGCGTATATTCCGTGTAGAGATTGTTCTCGCAGACGTAGATCACCGGAAGCTTGAAAAGTTGGGCGAGGTTCATCTCTTCGTACAGCACACCCTGGCCGAGCGCGCCTTCTCCGAAGAAACACACCGACACTTGGCGGGTACCGAGACACCGAGCCGAAAACGCGGCTCCAGTGGCAATGCCGGCGCTGCCGCATACGATCGCATTCGCTCCCAGGTTGCCGGTCGCCGGGTCTGCAATGTGCATGGAACCGCCTTTGCCCTTGCAGTACCCGGCCTTCTTGCCCAGCAGTTCGGCGAACATGCGATCGGGGGAGGCTCCTTTCGCCAAACAATGTCCGTGACCGCGATGCGTGCTGGTGATGTAGTCGGTGCGCTCGAGCGCTTCACATACGCCGACCGCGACCGCCTCCTCACCGATGTAAAGATGCGCCAAGCCGGGCATCAACGCCCGCGTGTAAAGTTCGTTGACCTGCGCTTCAAATTGGCGGATGGTGACCATCTGCCGGTACATCCGGAGCCACAAATCGACTTTTTCCGAAGCTTCTCTCGGTTGTGCGGCAGTCGTCATTTTTGCACTTCCGTAGTTACTCCTGAAGTTACTCCCGACATGCGCGCCAAAACGTCGAACACCACGGCAAAGTCCAGCTCCTCCCAGCCCATGCCGCGCGCCGCGGTCAGGAACTCGTTGCTAACGGCGGTGGTGGGAAGGGGAACATTCAGCTTGCGGCCCAACTCCATCGCCAGCAGCATGTCCTTCTGCATCATGTTGACGTCGAACCACGCTTCTTCCGGTTGCTGCAAGACGAAGGGACCGCGATACTGAATCATCGGTGAGGCGATCGCGCTGTGCACCATCACATCCACAGCGACTTCGCGCGGAATTCCGCT
>Ga0116134_1000687_pt1 | contig 17427 bp, 19 predicted proteins | sample June2015DPH_19_5_FD_89737 | JGI IMG/M metagenome (GOLD analysis project Ga0116134, IMG submission 89737) | Peatland microbial communities from SPRUCE experiment site at the Marcell Experimental Forest, Minnesota, USA - June2015DPH_19_40 | ecosystem: Environmental > Terrestrial > Soil > Wetlands... | reverse complement strand
GATCGCCGCAAACGACGCTTCCGAGCGCAAAGGCGCCTCTCGCCTGGCCGGCAAGTCGATCGCCAAATCCTCCACGACGCGCGCCGGCCGGCTGGAGAGCACCACCGCGCGATCCGCCAGGAACGTCGCCTCCGCCGTTGAATGCGTCACGAACACGACGGTCATCCGGTGCAACAGCCAAAGTTCTCGCAACTGCTCATCGAGCTTTTGCCGGGTGATCTCGTCCAGCGCCGCGAACGGCTCATCGAGCAACAGGAGCTTTGGCTGCGTCACCAGCGCCCGCGCCAGCGAGACGCGCATCTTCATTCCGCCGGAAAGCTGGGCCGGATATCGCTTGATCGCGTCGGCCAATCCGACTTGCCGCAGCGCCTCGGCCGCCGCCGCCCGCCGCTCTTTTCCCGGCACGCCCATCAGCTCCAGCGGCAGCGCCACGTTCCGCAGCACATTACGCCACGGAAGCAGATGCGCATCCTGAAACACATACGCGATCTTTCCCTCGACCAACTCGACGGAGCCGGAAGTCGGCTGGTCGAGTTGCGCGATGATTCTCAAAAGAGTTGATTTCCCGCAGCCCGAGGGCCCAAGGATGGCGACGAATTCGCCCGGATGAATGTCGAGGGTGAGATCCTCGATGGCGACGAAGTTGGTGTCGAAAACCTTATGGAGGTGCTGAACGCGCATGCTTTGGCGATGGATGATAGCGAGCAGAGCCGGTGCGCGTCGCATTCTTGGACGATCGCCCCGGATTCTCCTACCATTACCCAAACATCGTGCCGGAGCGAAAAACCTTTTACATCATCGACGGCCATGCCCAGATTTATCGCGCCTATTTCGCGCCGTTTCGCGATCTGTCCAGCCCCGGCGGCGAGCCCACGAAGGCGACCTATGTCTTCACCCAATGGCTGCTGAATCTCGCGGAAAACCGCAAGCCGAATTACCTGGCGATGGTGATCGATACCGGCGACGGATCGGTTTTCCGCAGGGAAATCTTTCCGGAGTACAAGGCCAATCGCGAGTCGCCGCCGGACGACTTTTTCCCGCAGGAAAAGCGGATTCTCGACATCGTCCGCGATCTGGGCATTCCCATTTTCTCCAAGCCGGGCTACGAGGCGGACGATCTGATCGCGACGATGGTCCGCCGCCTCGGCGACCGGGGCTTTGAAACCGTCCTGGTCTCGAAGGACAAAGACCTTCGCCAACTCATCGGCGATTCCACGCGGACCTACGACGTGCAGGCGGACGATTTTCTGGATCGGCAGTCGATGCAAGCGAAATTCGGATATTCGCCGGAGCAGGCGATCGACGTGCAGACGCTGATGGGCGATTCGGTGGACAACGTGCAGGGGATTCCCGGCGTCGGCGAGAAGACCGCGGCCAAGCTGATCGCCACCTACGGCAGCGTCGATGGCGTCCTGCAACACGTGGACAAGCTCACGCCAAAATTGAAGGAGAATTTCCAGAAATACGCCGATCGCTTGCCGCTGGCGCGAAAACTCGTGACCCTGAAAAACGATGTTGAGATCGAATTCGATCCGGAAAAATGTCTGTTCAATGGGCTCAATGAAAACGCGCTTCGGCCGCACCTCCAGGAGCTGGGATTCAGCGTCCTGCTGAAGCGCCTAGGCGAGGATGACCAAGCGGCCGCGCCGTCGCCGGCCCCGAGCGTCAAGAAGGCGGCGGCGCCGGAAATGGGCTTGTTCGGCTCGATGCGGGAAACCGTCGCGCCGGCTCAGCCGCAATTGCCCGTCGAAACATGCTCGGATTGCGATTACCGGCTCGTTCAAACACCCGCAGAATTTCAGGCGTTCCTGCTCGAATTGAAGAAACAGGATCGCTTTGCCTTCGACACCGAAACCGACGCCCTGGGCGCGATGTCATCCTCATTGGTCGGCATGAGTTTCAGTTGGGAGCCGCGAACCGGCTGGTATGTCGCGGTTTCCGGGCCGCAGGATTCGCGATTCCTCGATCGCGACCAGACCGCCGCGCAACTGAAACCGATCCTTGAAAACGCGGGAATCAAAAAAGTCGGTCACAATCTGAAATACGATCTGCTGGTCATGCGGCAACTGGGGGTCGAAGTCCGCGGCGTGTCGCTGGATACGATGATCGCCGCGTTTGTCCTGGATTCCAGCCGGATGCAATACGGCATCGATCGCCTGGCCCTGGATTTCTTGAACGTTCGCAAGGTTCCCACCAGCGATCTGATTGGAAAAGGCGCTAGGCAGATTTCGATGCGGAACGTCGATCTGCCCCGCGTCGCCGCGTACGCATCGGAGGATGCCGACGTCGCCCTGCGCCTGGCCAATCTGTTCGAGCCCCGTCTGGCCCAGATTCCGTCGCTGAAAAAATTGTGCGATGAGATCGAAACGCCGCTGATCGACGTGCTGGTGGAAATGGAAGCCAACGGCATCGCCATCGATCCAGCCATCCTCAAGGAGCAGAGCCAGGTGCTGGGCGTCCGCATCGAGGAGCTGCGGAAAAAAATCTTCGAATCAGCCGGTTGCGAATTCAATCCAGATTCGCCCAAGCAGCTTCAGGACGTGCTGTTCAACCGTCTGGGGCTCAAGCCGATCAAGCAGACCAAGACCGGCCACAGCACGGATGTGGAAGTTCTGGAAAAGTTGGCGGATAAGCACGAGTGCCCCAGGCTCGTTCTGGACTATCGCAGTTTGGTGAAGCTGAAGAACACGTATCTGGACAACCTGACGGATTTCGTGAATCCCCGCACCCGGCGGATTCATGCCAGCTTCAACCAAATCGGCGCCGGCACGGGCCGGCTGAGTTGCAGCGATCCGAATCTGCAAAACATCCCCATCCGCACGGACGAAGGCCGGCGAATTCGCCTGGCGTTCGTGCCCGGCGATCGCCGGAACAATGTCCTGCTCACCGCCGATTACAGCCAGATCGAGCTGCGCGTGCTGGCGGACCTCACGCGCGAGCCGGCGCTGCTCAGGGCGTTTGAAGCCGATGAGGACATCCACAGCGCCGTGGCCGCCGAGGTCTTCGCAGTCCCCCTGGAAAAAGTCACCCGCGACCAGCGGGCCCAGGCAAAGATCATCAACTTCGGCATCGTTTACGGCGTGACCGCTTACGGCCTGGCGCGGCGAATCGACGGAATGACTGTTCCCTCGGCCCAGAAATTGATCGACGATTACCACAAGCGATTTCCCGCGATCCGGAAATTCCTCGACCAATGCGTGATCCGGGCCCAGAGCCAGGGATACGTCGAGACGATCCTCGGCCGGCGGCGGCCGATCCCGGAAATCAGCAGCGGCGTTCTGTCCATTCGAAATGCCGGGGAACGCATGGCGATCAACAGCGTCGTGCAAGGCTCGGCCGCGGACATGATCAAGATTGCCATGAACAGGATTCACCGCAGGATTTTGCATGAGCATCGCCCCAGCCGGATGCTGTTGCAGGTGCATGATGAACTGGTCTTCGAGACCCCCGCCGATGGCGTCGAGGCCGAGGCCGCGATGGTCCGAGAGGAAATGACCAGCGCCATGAAACTGGCCGTGCCCCTGAAGGTGGAGGTTGGCTGGGGGAAGAATTGGCAGGAAGTTAAATAAATTTCCATCGCTTCAAGCAATTGATTTCAAATGAGTTACGGCAAATGACGGGTGGATTGCCGATCGGTCGGCATTTTTCGTGACTGATGGCCCTCGCCTTGGGTATAGTCTTCCCTTTCGCCAAAGGGCTTTGCATGGGTGAGCCATCATCTGAAGAAATTCGCTTAGAAACATCTTCGCCGGAATTCCAGAGCGGCGAGGATCGGCGGCCGAAGATCGAAGAACCGCCCCCGGTTCGGCTGATCGCGGTGGAGGATTGCCAGCTCTGGGCCGTGGCCGGGCTGGAACGCGAATTGGACGAGTTTTACGTCGGCTTGCTCAATTTCGAGCGGGAATCGGCTGAGACGGAGATCGTCTACCGGGCGGAGAATCTGCGCCTGCGGGTCGCGGTACTGGAGCGTCCCCTGCCGCGGGAGGATTACCGCCCGCTGGCCTTGGCGGTGAATTCCCTGGGCGAACTGATGGGCCGGCTACACCAGGCAAAAGTCGAGTTCGTGCATCATTACGGTTTGGCGCCGGGGCAGGACAATCTGCTGATCAGCGATCCGGCCGGCAATCCCGTGGAGATCAGCGAAACCAGAATCGCGATTTAGAAATCCGCAGTCGCCGCGCCAGATATTCCGAACCCTCCAATCGCAACATTTAGCCCCCGGTCGCTGATCGGGGGTAATAAGCTTCAACGAGCCCGCTTTACTGCGACGACGATACCGGTGTCCCAATCGATCGGCCATGGCACGAGGTCGGGGCGGGCCGCCAGTGCACGGACGAGAGTCGGAACTTTCGGCGCGTGATCGGCCGGCCAGTTTGGTTGCGGGTGCAGGTCGTCAATCACGTAGAAACCACCGACCGCCAATAGGGCAAGTGCGTCATCAAGGTGATCGAATTTGCCGGGCCACGTGTCAGCGAAGATCAGGTCGTATCGACGACCCGCCAGACCCTTAAGGAATGTGCTGCCGGACTCAATGTGGAATCGCACACGAGGGTCATTCGCCAGGTGTCGACGCGCCACAGCGACGCAGGCAGGGTCGCTGTCAACCGTGTCGAGAGTCGCGGCCGCGTCCATGCCGTCGAGCAGCCAAGCGGTAGCCAAGCCCGTACCCGTGCCGAGTTCAAGTACCCGACCCGCAGGCTTGCTGGCGACCAGCGTGCGCAGCATCCGTCCCGTCGCGTCGGTCGAGGCCATGTTGAAACCCATGGCGGCCGTGTCGGCGTGAATGGCCGCTACCACGGGCGGAAACCTTGACGAAGAAAGCCCACGGGATGGCCAACCCGCGGTATAGTATGTCGATTGATGATCGATCTGATGAAACCGCACAACAACAGCCGGATTTAGTGTTCCGCGGGAAACCCATCATCGGAATCACCGGGGGCATCGGAAGCGGCAAAAGCACTGTCGCCCGAATGTTCGGGGAGATGGGTTGCCTGGTCGTCGACGCCGACGAACTGGTTCGCCAGGCGTACCTGGATCCCGCGGTCGTGCAACAACTGCAAAAATGGTGGGGGGAAGAGGTTATTGAACGGCCCGGACAGTTGAATCGGAAGAAAATTGCCGATATTGTGTTCACCGACCCCGGTCAAAAACAAAGACTGGAAGGGCTTTTGCACCCCAAGGTGGCCCAGCTTCGGCAAGAGCGGATGGCCGAAGCGGCCGACGATCCGCAAATATTGGCCTTTATTTGGGATACGCCATTGCTGTTTGAGGCCGGGCTGCGGGTGGGATGCGACGCGATTGTGTTCGTCGAGGCGCCCTTTCAGCAGCGTCTGGAGCGGGTTCAGCAGGCCCGGCATTGGGACGAGGCCGAACTACGCCGCCGGGAAAATTCACAATGGCCCCTGGACAAGAAGCGGGAAATATCCGATTATATTATCGATAACACCGCCAATGCGGAACATGTCCGCGGCCAAGTCAGTGAAGTGTTTTTCCGAATTCTCGCTAGACGATTACCGGAGTGAGCCTGACGCGAGCGGGCTATGATTGGGGCGGAGTGATTCACTGGGTTTGCCCTCAATGGCGACATAGAGTTTCTTCGAGCCATCGGTTGTTTCCGAGGCTATGATTGATTGATCCCCAAGGGTAAAGAACGTCGGTTCGAGGTGCCACCTTCCCGTTGATTGGATCGGTCATCCGCGTGTGTTAAACAAAATCCCTTACGGTGTTCGATCGGGATACAGCTTCCACGGCTCATGACCACGGCGGTCGGGGACGAACGCGAGGCTTGCGGGAACAAGACTGCCCGATTTCATTTCAGGAGGCCTTTCATGGCAAAGACAAGCAGCAGCCGTCCACGGCGGCCCAGCGGTTCGCATCATTCCTCAGGCTCCGAGCCCGAGGTGCGCGAAAGCAAGTCCGTCGAAACCGCGGTGGCGGTTGATTCCCCCGCCGAAGTCGTCGAGGAGCAGCGCCGACCCGAAGAGGCGCCCGGTCGCGGCAACGGCCAGCCCGCCGTCTCCGAAGATGTCGCCAACTTCGACGCCGAGACCAACGCCAAGTACGAGCAGGTCAAGGGCGGCAAGCTATACATCAAAGATCTCCAGGCGATGGACGTGCACAAGCTGCACGAGATCGCCAAGGATGAGGGGATTCCCGATTTCGTCGGACTCAAGAAGCAGGACCTGATCTTCCAGATCCTGCGCGCCCGCATCCGTCAGAACGGACTGATGTATGGCGAAGGCGTTTTGGAAATCCTTCCCGACGGCTTCGGCTTCCTCCGCAGCCCCGAATACAACTATCTCCCATGCCCGGATGACATCTACATCAGCCCCAGCCAGATTCGCCGATTCGGCCTGCGCAACGGGCACGTCGTCCAGGGGCAGATTCGTCCGCCCAAGGAATCGGAGCGCTATTTCGCCTTGTTGCGCGTGGAGGCGATCAACGGCGAGGACCCCGAACGCATCACGGATACAAGCAATTTCGAGGACCTGACGCCCCTGCATCCCAATCGCCGGCTCATGCTGGAGCACGACCCCAAGGACCTGAACATGCGGATCGTGGATTTGGTGACGCCTATCGGCAAGGGCCAGCGCATGTTGATCGTCGCTCCGCCGCGCACGGGCAAGACGGTTCTGCTCCAAAAGATCGCCAACGCGATCACCAAGAACCATCCCGAGGTGGTGCTGATCGTTCTGCTGATCGACGAGCGGCCGGAAGAAGTGACCGACATGGAGCGCAACACCAAGGCCGAGGTCGTCAGCAGCACGTTCGACGAGCCGGCTTCGCGCCACGTCCAGGTCGCGGAGATGGTCATCGAAAAGGCCAAGCGCTACGTGGAGTTCGGCAAGGACGTGGTGGTTCTGCTCGACAGCATCACTCGCCTGGCCCGGGCGTATAACACCGAAGTGCCGCACAGCGGCAAGATCCTCACCGGCGGCGTCGATGCCAACGCGTTGCAAAAGCCCAAGCGATTTTTCGGCGCGGCCCGTAACATCGAGGAGGGCGGCAGCCTGACGATCCTGGCCACCGCCCTGATCGACACCGGCAGCAAAATGGACGAAGTTATTTTCGAGGAATTCAAGGGCACCGGCAATGCCGAGTTGCACCTCGATCGCCGGCTCGTGGACAAGCGCATTTATCCCGCGATCGACATCAACTCCAGCGGCACGCGCCGCGAAGAACTGCTGCTCGATCCGAAGGAACTGGAGTTGGTTTACCGCTTGCGCCGCGTGCTCAGCGATATGAACCCGGTGGAATCGGTGGAACTGCTCAAAGGCCGGCTGGAAAAAGTGCCGAGCAATGCGCAGTTCCTGATGAGCATGAATTTGGATTGAGCCAAATGAATGGCTTAAGTGACCATGATCGGGAAGCGATCTCGCGCGTGGCCGCCAGTCATGGTGCGACCGATGTGCGGGTTTTCGGTTCCGTTGCACGGGGGCAGGCGGGTGCCGCCAGCGACATTGATCTTCTCATCAAGCTTGCCCCTGGTCGAAGTCTTCTCGATCTCATCGCGATCAAGCAGGATGTTGAGGATGCTCTCCATCGTGACGTGGACGTCGTCACGGAGGGCTCTCTCAGTCCCTACCTACGTGAACAGGTGCTCAGGGAAGCGATTCGCCTATAGGAGAGGTTGCCGATGAAGGGCGACGCGCTATACCTGAACCACATACTCGATGCCATTGACACGATAAATCGCTACATTTCCGTGGGCCAGAAGCAGTTCATGGCAGAATCACACTGGCAGGACGCGACCGTGCGCCAGCTTGAGATTATTGGTGAAGCGACGAAGAAATTGTCTGAACCGCTTCGGAAGCGGTACCCGGACATTCCTTGGCGACGCATCGCGGGCTTGCGTGACGTTTTGATTCACCGCTACATGGGCGTGGACTTGGACAGCGTCTGGGAAGTGGCGCACAAAGATTTGCCGGAGTTGCGGAGGAAGATCGAGGACATCGCAAGGGAAATGCCATGAACGGACGAAGAACGCCGCCACCGGAGGTCAAGACAGAACTCGGTAATTACGTTTACCTATTGATTGATCCTGGAACGGGCAGGCCATTTTATGTTGGACGTGGACAGGGGAACCGCGTTTTGAGCCACCTTCGCGCCGAAGGGGCTTCGCCAAAGGCGCGGAAGATAAGGGGACTTAAAAAGTCGGGGAACGCACCGGTTTTAGAAATTCTTCGATACGGCTTGGACAAACGTCAAGCATCAGCCGTGGAAGCTTCAGCTATCGATCTTTTGGGAAGGGAAACACTTTCTAATCAAATCCGAGGCCATGACACCCAGCACGGACGCAGACGGTTGGAGGAAATTGTTGCCGCCTGTTCCGTGAAGCCGGCTCACATCGATGAGCCGGTCGTTCTTATTAATATTCCCCGGAACTTTCGCGATGGAATGTCAGCTCACAAACTATATGACTTCACTCGCGCCGCCTGGAAGGCTAATCCAAAGCGGCATCGCGATGCGCGCTATGCGTTGGCTGTATTCCAGAGGATTGTAAGGGAGGTTTACAAGATTGCAGCTTGGTTGCCGAGCCGTTCGACCATGCGAATGGATAGCCCGAAAAAGGGAGAATCAAACCGTTGGGAATTCGTGGGAAATGTAGCCCCTTCGGAAATACGGAATAAATACATCAACAAATCCGTCCACGAATACCTTCCACTGGGTAGCCGCAACCCCATCAGATTTATCGAGGTTGGCAAACCGCGACGCGAAAAGCAGGATCAGGTAGCGGTCATTGGTCAATAGCTTGCTTTAGCGAATTGGCATACGATCACAAAACGGCGATGATCCAAAGCGATGTCAAACCTTCGAGAAGCTTGCCTCAGGGCCGTTATCGCACCGCCGCCGATTGGTGGGACGCCCTCGGCAAGGTTCCCTTCGATCGCATTGTTTTCGATCCTCCTCCGGGAACGGCCACGGAGAAGGACGTCACCCGCCTTGACGTTCACGAAGATCGCCTCTGCGAATTGATCGATGGAACGCTCGTGGAGAAGACGATGGGATTCGACGAATCGCTGATCGCGATGAGGATCGCTCAACTACTCTTAAACTTCGTCATGCCCAGAAAGTTGGGAATCGTGTCCGGCCCTGACGGAATGATGCGCATCATTCCAGAACGCATTCGAATACCCGATGTCGCCTTTGTCAGTTTCGATCGCTTACCGGGTCGCAAAACGCCCGGCGTCCCCATTCCCGATCTCGCGCCCGACTTGGCCGTCGAGGTCTTATCCGAAAGCAATACGCCCCAGGAAATGCAAATCAAGCTCGCCGAATACTTCGCCGCCGGTGTTCGATTGGTTTGGTATGTGGATCTGCCGACGCGCTCCGTTCGGGCGTACACCTCGGCGGATCAGGTCCAGCAGCTTTCCGGCGACGCAGTCCTGAGCGGCGGAAGCGTCCTGCCCGGGTTTGAAATCCCGGTTTCATCGCTCTTCGATCTGGTGTGATCCGATCTTGCTTCTAAATCGCGCGCATCATTTCGCCGATCCTCACAGGCCGCTGTAGGTGCATGCGGATTCGACCCATGCCCGATAAAAATGACGAAATACTTTTGGATGCCGTGTCGCGGGGCGTGGCGATCGTTTTGTCACTCCCCTCGGCGGGTATGTCGCGGGATCACAAATCACGATTCCTATGCGAATTGGAGGGCGGAATCCTGATTGCATCTCCCCATAGCGACGCCGTCCTAATCAACGATCTGATCGAAAGAAATGCCCCCTGCGGCGTTTCCTTCAACAGCGGGGCGTTCAAGATCGTCTTCACATCGCCAATCCGGCGCTCAGTGGAAGCCTGGCAACTCAATGACGATACGACGGTCGGCGCGCTTCTGCTGGGATTCCCCGCGGAAATCAAGGTGACGCAGCGTCGCTCCAATTACCGGGTGGACATTGGGCCCAATTCGGATGTCTCCGTTCGCGTTTGGCGCATTTCAAAAAGTGAATCGCTTTCGGATACGCCGGCCTCCACCAAGGAGATCCGGGCCCAAATCCGCGACATGAGCACGGGCGGGATGGGCGTGAAGCTGATCGGAAAGGACAACGCCCCGCCGAAAATCAGCGCCGAGGACCGCCTGCGCGTCGCCCTGGAGTACAACGGGACGTCCCTGATCATCGAAGGAAAAATGGCCTGGCCCCCCGCCACGCCGACGGGCAACGTGATGATCACCGGCATTCAATTCAAAAAACTCGAGGGGGATCTCGAGGGCCGCCAGACGCTCTCCCGGCTCATGCGCATCGTCGGCGAACTCCAGCGGGAGGAACTGCGGCGGATGCGCCTTGGGCTGGCCAAAAAAACTTCGTGAGCTGGGGAGTGCTGCCGGGCCTATAGCGCGTTTTCCTGCTGCACGATCACGTCGTAAATTTCCTGGGCGGTCTTCGACTGCCCCAGCGCCAGGCGAAATTTGTCGATGGTCATCAGCCGGCTGATTCGGGCCAGCGCGTGAATATGCGGCCCGGTCTTGTCCGGCGGCGAGGTGAGCAGCCAGATCAGCGATACCGGGCGGCCGTCGATGGATTGAAAATCGATCGGCGCATTCAGCTTGCCGATCGCCATCACCAATTGATTCGTTCCTCCGCACTTGCCGTGCGGGATCGCCAGGCCATTGCCGATTCCGGTCGTGCGCGTTGTCTCCCGCTCCAGCACGGCGTCCAGAACCGCCTTGGCATCCTGGATCTCGCCATTCTTGGCCAGCAGCGCAACCAGCTCGCCGATGGCTTCATTTTTTGTCTTGGCCTGCATTGGCACAAGGATGTTTTGCGGCTTGAGAATTTCGGTCAAACGCATTTCGTAACTCCAAGCTGACTCACGGTTCCGGCTTTTTTTCAGCGCGAAAGCGAAATCGTACCTTTGGCGATGGATCGACGCAACCGAATTGGCGAAATGATTGGGCCCGGGTAGTGTCCTAATTTGGGGATTTATATACAAAGTTACCCTGACTTTCGGTGATATTATTTAAATTTTTCACATCTAAACAAATTCTTTGATTCTGTTTTTAAGCCGTGTGGCAGCCGATTTCTTACCGGCATCTTTCATGCGCTTCGCCCAAACCACAACCTTGGGACGGTCACGCATATGAATAATCGTTTCGGTTGAAATCAGGTCAAGGTCGTGCATCTTGTGGCAGTTCGGGCACAGGATGATGAGGTTTGAAATTTCATTGTTGGCTCGGTTGCAATCAATGTGAGCCACTTCCAAAACGTCTTTAATTCCAAAGCCGCAATGGGCGCACAATTGCGGATATTTTTCAAATGCCAGCTTGCGATAATTCACGCGCTTGGTAGCCATGCGATTTATGGTTTCTTTGGCATTGCCTGCGATGTTTTCAGGATATTTTTTTTCCGGGCCAGCTTTAATGCCGCACGTTTCCCCTTGCCGCTGCCCATTGCAACGGCGGAAAGGATGCTGTTGAAATCGCCCTTGATTGGCGGAATGATTTTTTGCGGTCTGCTCATATCGGTTTTTGAATCAGTTTTTTGCAAGGCAATTGCGCGCTGTTTGCAACTCTCTCAACCACGTCTGAAAACACGCTCTGCATTTCGCTGGCGCGGCGGTTGAATCGCTTGATGAACGTGCGGATCGTGAGGTTATTCCGCTCAACGTGGCTGGTGCAAATCGAATGCAGGTCCATGTCGGTCAAGCCCGTGATTTGCCGCCTCTCCGAAGCGACCATCACGGGCGGACCATACCGGCCGGGTTGAACCGGCTCGGCAAATTCCTTGATGATTTGCCCATAGGCGGTGACATGCGCGCATTGTGCGCCAACGGACGCCGTCGCGCAAGCGCAATATATTGTTATTGTGCCAGATGCAATCAAACGGCGGGCCGAACGAGATTGGAATGTCCCCTTTCCACCTTCGCTGCGGCAAAAATGAATTCGCATTGATCTCCGGTTTAGGCGATCGATCGCACGACCCCGCCATCGACGCGCAGCGAAGCGCCATTTGTGGCCGACGACAGCGGGCTGCACACATAGGCGACGAGATTGGCCACTTCCTCCGGCGTGGCGAATCGTTGCAGCAAAGACCAGGGACGAGCGGTCTTGAAGAACTGCTTTTCGACTTCCTGCCGCGAGACCTTCTGGCTCCCGGCCAGTTGCGAGACCATCGCATCCACGCCCTCCGACGCGGTGGGGCCGGGGAGGACGGAATTGACGGTCACGTGGGTGCCGATGGTCATCTCAGCCAGCCCGCGGGAGACCGCGAGTTGGGCGGTCTTGGTCATGCCGTAATGAATCATCTCGACCGGGGTTTGCAGACCCGACTCGCTGGAAATAAAAATAACCCGGCCCCAGTTCTGTTTGAACATCTTCGGCAGATAAAACCGGCTGAGACGAACGCCGCTCATCACGTTGGTCTGGAAAAAACGATCCCAATCACGGTCGGAGATTTCCACAAACGGTTTCGGCTCAAAGATGCCGGCGTTGTTGACGAGGATATCAACGTGGGCCAGGGCGGCAGCGAGCTTGTCGCAGCCGGCCGCCGTCGAAACATCCGCGTCAATGCCGCTGACGTTTGCGCGCGGATGGGTTTTGCGGATATGGCTCACCGCCTCGTCCACGCGCTGGCGGGTACGGCCGTTGATCGTGACGACAGCGCCTTCGGCAGCCAGGAGTGATGCGATTGCCCGCCCAATGCCGGCGGTGGAACCGGTGACGAGGGCGGTCTTTCCGGTGAGTTGCAGATCCATGTCGCTCCTTTGCGGTGATGCGAATATGCTATGGTCTGAGCGGGAAGGGAAGTCAAGAAATCGTCTATGGAGCATTTGGAAGGACGACAATCCGTTTTGGCCGGGCTGGCGGCGAGGCAGCGACGATTTGAAGTCATCCTCCTCAATCAGGGGGCGCATGAGGAAGAAATCCGGGACGTGTTGGATGCCGCTCGGGCGGCCGGTGTGCCGGTGAAGAGAGTGGCGAGGCGGGAATTGGACGCGATGGCGCACGGGGCCACGCACGGCGGGGTACTCGCTTTGTGCTCGGCCAAGCCGCTGACAACGGCGGCGGAGTTGCTGAAGATTCTGGAGCGGGATCATTGCCCGCTGCTTCTGTTGATCGAGGGGGTGGAGGATGCGAGGAATCTGGGGTTTACCCTGCGCAGCGCCGAGGCCCTTGGCGCCCGGGCCGTGCTGATAAAGAAACATCTCTGGAACTTCGATCCGACTGAAGTGGCCAGGCCGGCGTCGGGGGCGTTCGAGAGATTGCCCCTCGTGCAGGTCGAAGACACGGAATTGCTCGAGAACCTTCGGTCGCGCGGCCTGCATCTTTGGGGATGCGTCGGCGGGGCCAAGCGAACCATTTACGACCTGAACCTGACCGAAGGCGTGATCCTCGCCATCGGCGGGGAGAAGCGCGGGCTTTCCGGCGCGGTGCGACGGATCTGCGACGGGATCGTCGCGATTCCCACGATGCCGGGGAAGTCCTCCCTTCCCATGTCCCATGCCGCGGCCGTGGTTCTTGCCGAGGCCAACCGCCAGAGGCTCGCCCGCGGAATCAACGGGTGACTTTGGCAGCCCGGCGCGTATGATTACGAGGATATCGCTTAGGGAGAATCCAGTATGTCCAAGGCCAATGTAGACCCTGCCGAATTGCGACGATTTGCCCAGGACCTGAATCGATTCAACAACGAGTTGCACGGATTGGTGTCCGGCTTGAACGCCAAGCTCCATGGCCTGGAAGCGACGTGGCGCGACCAGGAACAACGGAAGTTTACCGAGGCGTTCGATCAGACCGTCAAGGCCATCGGAACCTTCCTGGAAAACTCGGGTGAACACGTGAAGTTCCTGGCGAAGAAGGCGTCGGCCATCGAAGATTATCTCAAGACGCGATAAGTTTGCTCGCTTGTCAGACCGGAGCGCCCCATGTCCACCGCCGCGCGTGTTGATTCAACCGATGCCATCAAGGATTTCCGCGTTTACCTGACGAAGTTCCAGGAGTCGGCGAGCCTGGCTCTGGGCGATGCCGACTCGGATGTGAATCGAGCGGTCCGATGGCTCGAAGGCGAGGGGCTGAATCTTTGGCTGTCCGCCATCCGCAAGCGGCAGGAGGAAGTGGCCAAGGCGGAGGAAGCGTTTCGATTCAAGCGATTGTACAAGGATGCCAGCGGCTCGATGCCGTCGGCGATTGAAGAACAAAAGGCCGTTCAGAATGCCAAAAAAAGGCTGGCCGAAGCGCAGGAAAAGCTGGCGAGCGTAAAGAAATGGACCCGGCAATTGCAGAAGGAGATCGTGATGTATCGCGGCGGCGTGTCGCGGTTTGCCGGCACAGTATCCTCGGGCGTGCCGGCGGCGATTGCTCACCTGGGCACAAAGCTGGATGAACTCGACAAGTACATGGAGATTTCTGCGGGGCCGGCGGGCGAAGGCCCCGAAGCCGCCGCTGCCGCGGGCGGGGCCGTGCGCGAGGGACCGGGTGCGTCGATGGCCCGGGCGCCCGAAGAAGCGGCTGTGCCGAAGAAGGCCGAAGCCGTCGATCCGGCCGCGATCCGAGCGGGCGCGCCCTCAGCCCAGGCCACATTCGCCGCCAAGCCGGAGGAAAGAGGACCTGTCAAAACGTCCTGCGGGGTTGTCACGGCTGAGCAGGCCGCGAAACTGGCCGCAATCGCCGCCGCCGCGCCTCCGGGCGATGACGATCGGATCGTCATTTCGCCCGCCGTGATGGGCTCGGGCAGAATATATCTCCTGCGGCTCAGTTCGCCGGGCGCGAACTGGTGTTTGGGCTCGGTCGATGGGCCGGACTCCGGTGTGTACAATACCGTGACGGCAGGCGATCTGCGGGCAGGACGTCCCGATCTGGCCCCCTTGCTCAAGCTGCCCGCCGGCTCTTTGGCGATCGTCGATTCAAACGGAGTGTCGGTCGTCTTCAACGAGCGGAACGAAAACATCCTGCAACCACCGGAATCGGCCGGTGGCCCAATGACGTAAAGACCCGAAAACTCGGAGATCCCATGGGAATGCACGAAGGCCGGGCTCGGTTGAATAAATCCGTCAAGGAACTGATGGTGCGTTGGAACGAGACCAAGTCGCAGTGGAACGACGGCACCTCCCGTGCCTTTGAAACCAAATACCTGACTCCGATGGAGCAGGATGCCAAAACCGCCGTCGGTGCGATGGATCACATGGCTCAGGTTCTGCAGAGGATCAGGAGCGACTGCGAATAGTCTCGCCTGGGCGCGCTGGAGAGGTTACGGTTGATGGACTCGATTTTCGACGATAACGACCCGCTGCGATTCCTTTCCGAACAGGATGCCCCGCCCGAAGCGCCGCCGGAGGCTCCCCCGCCCCCTCCGCCTCCCACCGATGCCGAGATCGACGCCGAAGAAGCCGCCGCCGAACCCAAGACCCATCGCGATCAGCAGCGGGGAGCATTGGAAGACCTGTTGGAGTTGGCGACCGGGTGCGCCGGGCGGGAGGCGGCCATCGAGCGGCAATTCCAGGCCGCTTCTTCCGAAACGCAGGGCTCGGGCCAACGAAAGCTCTCCGACGCCGAGCGCAAATACAAAAGTCTTCAGGATCAGGTCGCCGCGAAATTTCAGGAAAAGAACTCGCAGATCGACGGGCATTACCAACAGTCCCTCGCGTCTTTGAAGGTGCACGATCAGAACCTGCGCCACCGCGCCCGCACGGAATACGACCAGGCCCAGCAGAAGGCCAAGAAAGACTACGATCAGGCGATCTGGCTCGCCGACAGCGTTCTGGAGGCGGCGGAGCAGAAGGCCGCCGAGGAGCTGAAGAAGGCGACGGAACTGAACGTCGCTCAGACGGAATTCCTGGATGCCAAGGAGCAGGACCAGAACGCGCTGCTGGTTCGCTACGGCCAGCGTCCGCCCCCGGGCGAGGCGCTGGCGGTGATCAAGGACGCCGAAGCGTCCGCCGACCCCGTGATCTCTTTCAATCAGCACAAGGAGGTCATCGAGGCGAAGATTCGGGCGCTGGCGGAACTTTCCGTGCCGCGGATTTTCGTCGGAGCCACGCCGGCTTTGATTGTCGTGCTGGCATTGGCGATCGCGGCGGCGATCCCGCAAGGCATCGCCGGGACGCTGACCCCGCAGTGGCAGTCGCTGGGGATTTGGGCCGGCGGCGCGCTGGTCGTCATGATCGTATTTTTGCTCGTGATGCGCTCGGTTGCCCGGAAACAGGTGGTCGCCGTTTACGCGCCCCTGCGCCGAGCCCTGGACGCGGCACGAATCGCCAACGACAACATGCTCAGCCAGGGGACGCTCAAGCATGATGACGATCTCGCCCATGCCAAGCGCCAGCAAAAGGGCGAATCGCAGGCGGCCCGGGACCGGGCGGCTCCGATTGTCGATGCCGCCACCAAAAAGCGCGACGCCGCCCTCAAGGCCGCCCAGGCGGAAGTCCAGGCCAAATCGGCCCAGTACGCCGCGCTGAAAAAGAAATCACTCGCCGAACTCGAGCAATGGCGCGCTCGAAAGCTGGATGAGGTCAAGAAACTGTTCGACGACGAAACCGTGAAACTGGGCGACCGCGCCTCTTCCACCCAGGCCCAGTTGGAGCAGCAGCACGCCGCCGATCGCGCCGCCCTGGAAGAAACCTGGAGCGATGGCCTGAAGAACATTCAGGAGCCGATCCGCGAGGGCGACGGATCTTATCCCACATGGAACGATCCAATCTGGGACAACTGGAAGGGACCGAGCAAATTCCCGCCGACGATCCGGTTCGGCCAGTTGCAGGTTGATCTGAAGTCGATGATCGCCGATGTCGCCAAGGACGCCCCGTTCACCCTTCCGTTGCCGGAAACGTTCAGCGTGCCGGCCCTGCTGGCATACCCCAAGCAGGCGTCGATCCTGATTCACACCGATCGGCCCGGCCGGGCCGACGCGATCCGCGCAATGCAAATGATCATGACCCGGCTGCTCACGACGATCCCGCCGGGCCGGGTGCGTTTCACCCTCATCGATCCCGTGGGGCTTGGTCAGAACTTCGCGGGCTTCATGCACCTCGCCGACTACGACGAAGCCCTCATCAGCAGCCGCATCTGGACCGATTCCGACCAGATCGATCAGCGCCTGGCGAATTTGACCGAACATATGGAGACGGTCATCCAGAAGTATCTGCGCAACGAGTTCGCGACGATCGACGATTACAACGCCCAGGCCGGTGAACTCGCCGAGCCCTATCGCTACCTGGTCATCTCCGATTTTCCGGTGAATTTCAGCGACGACGCGATGCGCCGGCTCAGCAGCATCGCCAGCACCGGGGCGCGCTGCGGCGTCTATACCCTGGTCATGCGCGACACGCGCGTCAGCACCGCCGGGGGCACGATCCATCTGGACGACCTCGAAGCCCACAGCGTCAATCTCATGCGCGAAGGCGCGCGATTCGTCTGGCGAGACCCGGTCTTCAATCGATTTCCCCTCTCCCTCGATCCGCCGCCGACCGACGATGAGTTGAGCAAAATCCTCCACCTGG
>Ga0116134_1000686_pt1 | contig 17430 bp, 15 predicted proteins | sample June2015DPH_19_5_FD_89737 | JGI IMG/M metagenome (GOLD analysis project Ga0116134, IMG submission 89737) | Peatland microbial communities from SPRUCE experiment site at the Marcell Experimental Forest, Minnesota, USA - June2015DPH_19_40 | ecosystem: Environmental > Terrestrial > Soil > Wetlands... | reverse complement strand
CGGCATGCCGAAAAAACCTTCCAGGGCGTGCGCATTGTCCGTCTTCCGACCATTCCGGCCAAGGCCACCGACACCATTGTTCATACATTTCTCAGTGTTCTGCACGCGTTGGGCAAGGGTTTCGACATCGTTTATTTCTGCGGGGTGGGAAACAGCCTGCTGTCATTTGTGCCCAGGCTTCGCGGGGCCAAAACCATCGTGAACGTTGACGGCGCGGATTTTGCCCGCGCCAAGTGGAGTGGCTTTGGGCGGTGGTGGCTGCGCCGCAGCGAGTTCTGGGCCTCACGCCTGGCGGATGCGGTCGTCGCCGACAACGGTTCGATCCAAAGGCGATACCAGGAACTCTATGGCATTGACACGGAATTGATTCCTTACGGCGCGAACACGGTGACGCAAAATCCCGGCGCGGAGTGGCTCAAAAAATTCCAGCTCACGCCGAAAAATTATTTTCTTTATGTTTCGCGCCTGACCCCGGAGAACGCGGCGGATCTGGCGATGGCGGCCCATCAGGCCAGCGGCACAAACCTTCCGCTGGTGGTCGTCGGCGACGCGCCGTACCAGCGAAAATTCATTGCCAAACTCAAGTCCATCACGGCGGAATCAAAAAATATTTTGATGACCGGTTATTTGTTCGGCGAAGCCTACCAGCAACTGAGCTTTCACGCCCGGGCCTTCCTGTTGCCCACGGCCATAGACGCGACGCGGCCGGTGCTGCTGGACCAGATGGGTTTTGGCAATTGCGTGATTGTGCGCGACACGCCGGGGAATTTGGAGGTGGTCGGGGACACGGCCATCACCTTCAGCCATTCCGACCCCGAAAAGAGCCTGGCGGCGGCCATTCAGAAGGTGGCCGCCGATGCGGCGCTGGCGGCGCGATTGGGGGAAATGGCACGGCAACGGATCCAAACCCATTACGATTGGGACGTGATTTGCACCCGTTACGAGGCGTTGTTCCAGAGATTGGTCGCGCAAAAAACCGCCTGAGCGGCTTCAGGTTGCCGCGGCGGGCCGGGGCTGGCGCTGCAGACTTTTCACCCGCCGTTGCCGCCAGCGGTCAATCGGATAATCCACCAGCCACAACAACAGGGCGGCCAGCGCGATTGCCCCGAGCAACAGCAGCCATCCCGGCGGGCTGGTCATGCCTTTTTTGCTGACCCCCGCCAGGCCAAGCAAAACCCACTTCACCAGGATGTGACAGATGTACACCGGATAGGACAGGTCGCCGACCCATTTCTGAAAACGGCTGTATTTTGTCCAGTCGAAGAGGATGGGCAGCGACAGGGCCACGAGCGCGACGCAGATGAAACTGCGGGGTGCCGCCGGCAGGAACTGGGAAAAGGCCAGTCCGCCGAACAGGGCGGCGACCATGGCGATTTTGAAGGGGCGGCTTACCAGGACTAGGAAGGCTGCCGAGTGGCGGCAGGCCAGCATCCCGAGAATGAACAGGAACAGATGAAACGGGAAGAAGAAGTAGCCCAGCAGATCGGCCAGGGCCGGATACACAAAAAGGCAGCTGGCGAAATAGGACACGAGGCTCAAGCCGGCCAGGATGACCAAATTTCTGGTCCGCCAGGAAATCAGCAACGGAACCACCAGGTAAAAAAGCAGTTCGATGCTGATGGTCCAGGATTGCGGCACAAACAGAAACCGCCAGGCGGGAACAATGCCCGACGGGTCGGCCCCCGCCGTCGGCAACCATGCCACGCTGGCCGCCGCAGTGTCCGGGCCCGGCAGATGGATTCCCTGCGCAATGTTATAGACAAAAACACAGACGGCATCCATGCCGACGACCGTCAACTGGCAAAGGCTGACGAAGAACAGTCCCCAGATCTGGCCGTGCCGCCAGGCGGTCTGCCAGAGCACGAGCCGGTCGGCGGGGTGGTGCAGGTAAAATGAGGCCGCCGCGTAAAACGCCAGGCTCAAAAGCAGGACCACATAATAGCAGGGATAAATGCGCAAAAACCGGTTGCTGATGAAAAGCCAGTAACGGTTTGGGTGGTCGGCAGTGTATTTGGTGGTCAAAATCAGCGCCATGTAAAAGCCGGAAATGATGAAAAACAGGCGCACGGCCAGATGACCACCGGTAAAGGTAAGGCCGAATATTGGCGTTGAATGTTCCGCGACCACCGCGGCGGCAAGAAGCAGGCGGAGAAGTCCCATGTCAGCGGTTCCTTTTCATTCCACCGTTCATCCCAGGGTGAACGGGCTTCATGGCCAGCCGGTTCCACCAGATGACCGTCGGTTTGGACACATCGAATCGAATGCGTTGCTCCGGGCTGGCGAGAGTGTAAATGGAATAACTCGTCGGCTGCAACGAAAAATGCCCGGCGGCCAGCCGGCGCAGGCGGTGATGCGCAATCCAGACGGGCTTGAGCGCTCGCACCCAGCGCGGCGCCATGCCCGCCGTCTCAATTTTTTCGCGGACGGCGTTCGGCTTGAAATTCATGTTCTCGCCGGTGTCGGCGAAAACGGAGGTGAAGGTGTCGCAGACGGCCATGGGCACGTGGTTTTTCATCAGGGCCACAAACCAGTGAAAATCGCCGAGATCGCGCCAGCGCGTGTCGAAGAAAAGGCCGCGTTCGTGGATGACGCTCCGGCGAAGGAAAACCGAACTGGTGAGAGCCGAAAAACGAAACCAGATGTGCTGCGGGTGCGGCACCAGTGAATGCCGGTGACACATGTATTGGCCGCGGCCATCCACGACAATCGTGCCGGCGAGGGCCACTTCAATTTCCGGATGGGCGTCAAAATAATCGCCCATGGCCCGGAGGGCGCCGGGCAGGTATTGTTCGTCGCAGTTGAGGTAGGCGAGAATGTCGCCCTGCGCGCGGCGGTAGCCGCGGTTGATGGCGTCATACATGCCGCTGTCTTTTTCAGTGAACGCTTTCACGCGCGGGTCGTGCGGCAGCCAGTCCTGCGTGCCGTCATCCGAGCAGGAATCCTGCACAATGTGCTCGAACTCCACACCCTGCTGGTCGGCCACGGAGGCGATGCACAGCTTGAGCCAGCGCGAATTGCGGAAACTGGGCGTGACGATGGAAAATTTCACGGGATAATTTTTAACACTCAGCGGCGTGGTTGGCAAATTGCTTCTCTCCCGCCCGGCCGGATGAATCCGGCGTTCTGATGCGGCAACGGTTGGGGCCGTACTGCGCGCACGCATTCCGGGGCCGTCTCTCCACGGTCAATGGTCTTTCCGACGGATCCTGATTTTAATGGCCCCGCGAACGTCGTGCCGGCTGACCAGAATGAGATAACCGCCCCCGCCGGCGCCGGACAGTTTCCAACCCAATGTTCCGGGTGCGTACTGGCGGATGGCGGACGTTACGTCCGGGTTTGCCATGCGGGGAAACAGGCTGACCTGCGCTTCAAACGAAGCCCGCACCTGACGGCCCAATTCCTCCACCTTCCTTTGCCGGATGGCTTCCCAACATTGATCCGCCGCCGCGGCCAGCGCCTGGACTCTCGCCGGTGTGATTCTTTTGTCTTTGAGCACCTGAAAGCCGTCTTGGCGCGGCCCGAGCGGGATCAAGCAGAGATGTTCCTCCAGCCAGCGCAGAGTCTCCTCCTGATACACCGGCGTGATCTTGATCGGCCAGTAATTCCCCTGGTAATCCAGCCGGTTCAAACCGGGCAGCACAATCCCCAGAGCGTCCTGAGAGCCGGAGAATTCCGTGGTGCCCGGCGGGTTCTCATAAGAAAAGAGGACTCGGGCAAGCTTTTCCCGGTCCCCGCCCGGAATATCCGTTTGCCAGAGTTCAATGGCGCGGCGGCGGGAACTCGAGGCCATGCCGCTGCGTTCATTGAATTCGATGGTGGGTTCCACCGAGATCACCAGGACCGGTCCCGCACCGTGTTTGGATACAAACGGTTGGTCCAGCCAGCCGCCGGCCAGATCGATGCGGTAAGGGATCTGGCATTTCCGGCGCAGGCTCGTGGTCGATCGTGCCGGCAGATTGGCCCGCGGATCGCGTTTCAGGACGACATACCGGATGCCCAGCCGCCGACAAAGCTGCAGCTTGGCCGGCGTGTTCCCGTCTTCATTGACCACGAAGTAGTCCGGCGAAATGCGGTCCAAGTCCTCCAGGAAATCCATGATCCCCAAACCTTTGTTGATCAAGCATGTTTTCACATGCCTTAAGGCTTCGAGCATGTATTGGCGTTCTTCCTGAGTGTTAATCGGGTAACGCCCCTTCAATTCTTTGACCGTATGATCGGAACCAATTCCCACATAAACATCCCCGTAAGCCGCCGCCGCCTCCAGAAACCGGACATGACCGCTGTGCAACATGTCGAAACAGCCGCTGACAAAGACCTTTTTCTTTCGCATAACTTTCAATCAATCGTTGGGGAGGCAGTTCATTAAAGGCGGTCCCACCAGATCACCGTGGGCTTGGGCACGTCAAAACGGACCCGCTGCGCCGGGCTGTCAAGGGTGTAAATGGAATAACTCGTCGGCTGGAGCGAGAAATGGCCGGCCGCGAGCCGACGCAACCGGTGATGCACCACCCAGACCGGGCGGAGCAGCCGCACCCACTTCGGCGCCATCGTCGCCGTCATCTCGATTTCACGCACCCCCTCAGGCGACAGGCCGAAGTTCTTGCCGGTGTCGGTAAAAACGGACGTGAAATGATCGCAGACCGCCATCAGCACTTTGTTTTTCAGCAGCGCCAGAAACCAGTGAAAATCCCCGACGGCGCGCCAGCGGGTGTCGATGAAGAGGCCGCGCTCCGCCACCACCCGCCGCCGCAGGAACACCGAACTGGTGAGGACCGAAAAACGAAACCACAGGTGCTGCGGATGCGGCACCAATGAATGACGGTGGCAGATGTATTGGCCGCGGTCGTCCACGACAATCGTGCCGGCAAGGGCCACTTCAACTTCCGGATGAGCGTCAAAGAAGTCATGCACGGCTTTGAGGGCGCCGGGGAGGTATTGTTCATCGCAGTTGAGATAGGCGAGAATGTCGCCCTGCGCGCGGCGGTAGCCGCGGTTGATGGCGTCATACATGCCGCTGTCTTTTTCAGTGAACGCTTTCACGCGCCGGTCCTGCGGCAGCCAGTCCTGCGTGCCGTCGTCCGAACAGGAGTCCTGCACGATATGCTCCACTTCAACGCCCTGCTGGTCGGCCACGGAAGCGATGCAGAGCTTGAGCCAGCGCGAATTGCGGAAACTGGGCGTGACAATGGAAAATTTCATGGCAGACCCTGGCCGCTACTCTTGTTTCCCGACATTCAGCGTCGGCAACGGCTTCCCGTGTTTGTCGAGCCAGGGCACAAGATCCTGCCGGCTGGCGACCTCGCTGCGAAGAATGGCCAGAATTAAATCGTGAGTCAGAACGGTGTTGATTTTTGGTGAATAGGTGATGGCTTCGTTTTTGCCGGGCGGTTTCACGATGAATGGCACGCGTGTGTCATGCCGGCCGTCATACGAACCGGAGGCGCCCCATGAGTGGTCGGAGCTGATGATCAGCCAGGTTTTGTCCCATTCACCGGAAGTTTCCATCGCCTGGCGGAGCTTTCCCAGTTGGAAATCGGCCAGCGCAAGATTTCCGAAGTAGCCGGTCGCTCCGGATGTGCTCCAGGAAGTGAATTCATTCTTGTCCGGCAGGTAAATGCCCGGCCCGTGCGGCGGGGGAAGATGCAGCAGAATCAAGCCGTAGATTGCGTTGGTCGCCAGTGGAAGTGATTGTCGCAGGCCACCCCGGCAGATGCTGATGTAAATCCGGTGATAATGGAATGTCCAGGCCATGCAAGCGATCTGCCGCCGCATCGCCGCGGTGAACGTTGATGCGCGGGCGGGTTCAAACGATGGAAACGCATACCACTCGCAATAATTCAAGCCATCACCGAGCACGCGATCGTAGGGGTGGTACCAGCCGACAAGGGCGGTGTTTACCCCCAACGTCTGCGCTTCGGCAAACACCGACGGCATTCTGCTCCAAGTGGTCTTCTCTTTCGTGTCGGCGAGTGTGCAATTCAGATCCGAGGAGTTCGCAATGGCGATATCCGAGATCCGCCGGCCCGAAATCAGCGCCGGCATCGAACTGATGGTGCTGTTGCCAGGGGAACAGGCATTAACACAGAAAAGCGACTCGTTGCGCAACCGGTCGAATTCCGGCAGCGACACGCTGGCCGGCCGTTGTTCAAACGCCAGGCGGTAGTCGGTGCAATCAAAAATGATCCACACCACGCGGGGATGGTCCACGCTGACCGGTACCGGCGGCTGCAAGCCCCGGTCGCCGGCGTGCTGGCTCAAGTGAATTATGGCAAGACACAACAATGTGGCTTTGCCCAGCGTTAAAAACGCCAATGGCGCCAAGATTCCCACCAGCACACCGGCAATCTTGGCAACGATGTCGTGCTGCCATACGACCAGTGCCAGAAAGACCGGGGTACAGACCATCATCACCGGCTGCTTGAAGAACACGACAACCTGGTGGGACAGGATGTTAAAGACCTGGGCCCGGCAAAAATCCATGGGAATCAGCAGCAGCGCCAGGAACGCCAGATGCAGTCCCAATCGGAGTGCGCGGTTCGGGAAACGCCGCCGGATGCACATCGCCAGCCATATCACCGCCGCCAAACCGAGGATATTCACCACCAGGGCCAGCAGCGACGGCGGCAGAACCTGAAGCCGGTTGAAGTAGCCGTAGTCCTGGTCATACAACAGGGTAAACCACGCGCCGGTAAAACACAGGTTCGCCAGCGACAACGCCACAATCCCGTCCTTGATTTTTTGCTTCAGCGGCTCCGGCAGCGGGATGGTGCCCTCGTAATGTTCCGCGGAGGCGCTCAATTTCCACCGCCCTTTCGCTTCAGACAATACATCCGGCGCTGCGTGCCCGGCAGTGCGAGCGACCGGACAATTTCAAAGTACGGCGTGCAAGCCTGTTCAAACATTGTTGCGTCCAATGTGGCATGCAACTCTTCCCGCCCGCGTGTCAGGCGGCGAAACATATCGTCCCGAGGTTCAATGAACTCAATCATAAGCAACGAATGGGTTAATTCGTAAGCCAGCCGCAGAATTTCTTCAAGCGGAATCCGTTCCGTCACCAGCAGATGGTGGATCAACGCCAGCATCAGCACGCCGTCGAACGCGCCGGTCGCGCGGTCGAGAAACGCAGGGCACTCGCCGTTCCGCCAGCCGAGCGCCGGGCTGGGGTGCGCCAGATTCACGACCAGCGGCAGAATGTTCAATTTTTGTTCGCGCGCGCGCCGCCAGATTGCGCCGGCGCACGCCGCATCCAAATCCACCGCCACCACTTCCGCGCCCGCTTGCGCCGCCAGCGCGCTGAAATGGCCGGTGTTCGCGCCGGCATCCAGCACGCGCGCCGGTTTGAACTCGCGCAACGCCTCGCTCACAAATTTTTCCTTGGCCGCAAACGCCGGGTCGTCGTAGCTGTGCGTGGCCATGTAATCCGACCACACCGAATTTTTTTGCGCGACCGGCTTGAGCGAATCCAGCGTTCGTTCCAGGCGCTTGAAAAGCGATTCGAGGATGAATCGCGCTTTTTCCGTGTTCGCCAGCAAATGCGGCTGGTAAATCTTTTGATCATCCGGGCTGGTCTTGCGCGAGAGCCAGGTAGGAATCGAAACGAGTGAAAGCATTCGCGGCTTGAATTTCTCCAACGGACCGCAAAAGCGGTAAACCTCCTCCGGTTCGATTCCATCCCGGCGGGTCGTGAAAATTTCCGCCAACGGCAAACCCCACCGGCGGTTGGCCAGCAGCGGCAGAAGAAACGTGCGGACAAATTGCGCCTCCGGCAGCCAGATCGGATCGCCGGGGTTGCGGCGTTCAAACGACAGTGCGTCAATGAAGACCGGTTCGCTGCCGCGAAACAAAATATTGTGCGGGGTGGCATCCTTCAACCCGAACCCGTCCCCGAGCGCGGCCTGGGCGAGTTCGAGCGTCAAACGACCGGCAGCCCAAAGCATTTCGGGCGGCCATTCGTGCGGATAACCTGGAAAAGGAATCCGCTCGTGCTCAAAGACCGCGCCCCTGGGCTGCGCGTGGAAAACCGGCGGCAACTCCGGCGATTCGCAAAGCGTGGCGGCTTCATTTTCGTTCAGGCGCCAGGTGGAAACAAATTTTTTCCGGGCAATGAACTGGCGCGCGCAATTGGTTTGCAGGAATTTTTCTAATTCAGAAACGGCCACCGCGGCGACGAAGCGCAGCACGCGGCCATTAAAGGAACAACAACAACCCGCCGGATCGCGAAATGATGGCGCGGACTGTGGCATTACCGGACATCAGATTTGGCTTTCATTGTTTCTTTGGCGGGAATTTCCGCAACGGGGGCCGAAGGTTTCTGACTGCGCCCGAACATTTTCCGAAACACACCCATGATCCACCGCCGTGTTTTTTTCAGGTAGAACAGCAAGCCGACAAAAGCCGCTATGATGGCTTGCCAGAGCAACGCACCCACGCCGGGATCAATATATGCCAGAATCAGAATGGTCATGAAATAATTTCCGAGCCGTTGGCTGTAAAGCCTAGGTTACAGCCGTTTCCCTGTCAAGATTTTGTTCGGAATTGTTCGGAATCGTTGCGCGATGGGAATGCGCCGGCCCATGCCGAACGCACGCGGCGACACTCTCAGTCCGGGCGCGGCCTGGCGGCGTTTGTATTCGCTGAAATTGATTTTGTTGATCACATCGTTCACGACCTGGGCGGGGAAACCGCGTTTTATAATTTCTTCCCGGCCCGAATTTTCGACAACGTAAGCCTGGAGAATGGCATCGAGGATTTCATAATCGGGCAGTGAATCCTGATCCTTCTGGTTTGGCCGCAACTCCGCGCTCGGCGGTTTGGTGAGCGAAGCTTCGGGGATGGTGATTTTTTCGCGGCCCGCTCGCGACGCATGGTCGGAGTTGACCCAGCGCGCGATTTTGTAAACGTCCGTCTTGAAAACGTCCGCAATCACCGCCAGTGCGCCGCACATGTCGCCATAAAGCGTGCAATAACCGACTGCCATTTCGGATTTGTTGCCGGTCGTCAGCACCAGCGCTCCAAATTTGTTCGACAGCGCCATCAACGTCACGCCACGCAACCGCGACTGCACGTTTTCCTCGGCTTCATTCGGCTTGGTTCCGGCAAAAACCTTTGCCAGTTGTTTTTCAACCGATTGAAAAACCGGCTCAATCGGCAAAATTTCATAACGGATGCCAAGGTTTTTCGCGAGCACCTCGGCGTCGCTCAAACTGCCTTCGCTCGAATACCGCGCGGGCATCGAGACGCCGAGCACCTTGTCCGCGCCGAGCGCGTCCGCCGCCAGCACCGCCACCAGCGCGGAATCAATGCCACCGGACAGGCCCACCAGGGCCGACGTGAACCCGCATTTGTGAACGTAATCGCGAATGCCGAGCGACAACGCGGAAAAAATCTGCTGCTCGCGCGGCGGAAATGTCAACCCCCTCACCCGGCTTTCAGCCACCCTCTCCCCGCCAGGCGGGGAGAGGGATGGGGCGAGGGGCGCTGAATTTTTTTCCAAATCCACCACAAAAATTTCTTCTTCAAACCCTTTTCCGAGCGCGATCACTTCGCCGCGCGAATTGAGCGCGGCACTGTGGCCGTCAAAAATCAATTCGTCATTCGCGCCGACCAGATTGACCTGGACCAATGGCACGCGCTCGTCGCGGGCCACCCGCTGCAGCATGGCGAGCCGGGTCTTTTCCTTGCCGTCGTGCCACGGCGACGCGGAAATGTTGAGGATGATTTCCGCGCCCTGCCCGATGAGTTCCTTGATCGGGTCGCGGCGATAAAGCCGTTCCGGCCAGAAATCCTCGTCGTTCCAGATGTCCTCGCAAATCGTGATGCCGAGTTTGCGGCCGTTGAACTGGAATGGCGTGGCGCCTTTGGCCGGTTCAAAATAGCGGTCTTCGTCGAAAACGTCATAGGTCGGCAGGAGACTTTTGTGTGTGCGCCAGATGATTTTGCCGTTTTGCAAAACGGCGGCGGAATTGCGGAGCGCGCGGCCGGGACGTTCGGAATTTTCGTCAACGTAACCGACGCACAGCGGAAGGGGCCCGATGCTTTTGGCGGTTTCGGCGAGCGCGGCCAGATTCGCGTCAATAAAATCGGCGCGCAGGAGCAAATCGCGCGGCGGGTAGCCGCACAAAAATAATTCCGGCGCGAGCACAAATTCGGCGCCGAGCGCGCAGGCTTTTTCATGGCCGGCAATAAGTTTTTGCCGGTTCGCCGCAAAGTCGCCGACCGTCGAGTTGAGTTGGAGCAGGCCGATTTTCAAGGGATCAAGATTATTGCATCCGTAAGGTTTCGCAATGAATTTGAGCGCGGGGCATTTGGTTTTGGAAAGGCGGCGCCGCGGTGGATGCGGCCGGGCGGCCCAAGCGGACTCGCCTTTTGCGTCATGACCGCGACGGCCGGCAAACGCCTTTTCACAATCAATCCCGGGTTGGCCCCCGGGACCTTCCGGCGCCTTTTCGGGCTGAAACCGAATCCGCCGAAAAGAACGCCGGATGGATTTTGATTGAGTAACAGCAGGACTTTTGTTATCTCAGAAACTGACATTACGCGCGAATGACCAACATTTCTGACAATCAAACATCAACCGGCTGGCTGGCGGATACAGCGGATTGCTGGCGGCGGCTTCCGAACAAGGGCCTTTTTTTTGCGCTGCTGGCGGCGTGGCTGGCGGTGTTTCATTTTTTCGGCAATTCACTTTTGGGTTACATTCACTCGCCCTCCCTGTTTACGGGCTTGTATGCGGCGTATAACAACCCCAATCCCGCCTCCGATGATGGTCATGGTAATTTCGTCCCCTTTTTGGTGGTGGGGCTGTTTTGGTGGAAACGCAAGGAACTGCTCGCGCTGCCCCTCCAAATCTGGTGGCGGGGGCTGCTGATTCTTGTTGCGGGAATGGTGCTGCACGTCTTGGGTTACGCACTTCAGCAGCCGCGCATTTCCATCGTGGCGCTGTTTACAGGCATTTACGGTTTGATGGGGCTGGCTTGGGGACGCGAGTGGCTGCGAAAAAGCGTTTTCCCGTTCTTTCTTTTTGTTTTCTGCATTCCCTTGGGAGGGCAGGCGGATTACATTACCTTCCCTCTTCGATTACTCGTGTGCCAATTGGTGGAAGCCGTGGCGCATTTTGTTCTGGGCATTGATGTGATAAGAATGGGGACACAATTATTCGATTCGTCAGGCACTTATCAATATGATGTCGCCCCGGCCTGCAGCGGAATTCGGAGTCTCATCGCGATTTTTTTACTGGCCACCATTTACGGTTTCATCACCTTTCGCTCTCCGTGGAAGCGTCTTTTGCTCATGGCCTCGGCGTTTCCGCTGGCCGTTTTGGGGAATCTGGCGCGGATGCTTTTCATCATTATGGCGGCGGAAATAGGCGGGCAGACGTGGGGCAACTACGTTCACGAAAGCAGCATTTTCAGTCTTATCCCCTATCTCCCGGCAATTATCGGATTGCTTGTGATCGGGCGCTGGATGGAGAAACGACAGAATCCGGGCAAAAAGGAGCAACCATGAAAAATCAAAAGTGGCTGATGCTTCTCATCGCGCTCGCGTTGATGGCGGGCACGGTCGGCGCGTTGACCCGGCTCAAGGCGAACCAAAGGCTCGGCCAACCGGGCATCAAAGCAACGCTGATTCCCGGCAGTGTGACGATGCAAATTGATTTGCCGGAACGCGTGCTCGACTTCACCTCCACCAATGTGCCCGAACCGGAAGTTGTTTTGGGTTATTTGCCCAAGGACACCAGTTTCGTGGAACGCTATTATTGGGCGCCGGATGGCTTCTGGGCCACCGCCACCATCATCTTGATGGGCGCGGATCGTACGAGCATTCACCGGCCGGAGTACTGCATGCCCGGACAGGGCTGGCGCATCGATGAAAAAACCGAAGTCGGCATCCCCTTGGAGGGGTCGCCGCCTCATGCGTTGCCGGCGATGAAATGGGTCGTCAGCAATTATTTTCAGACGCCGGACGGCCGGAAAACCGAAGTGCGCGGGCTGTTTGTGTTTTGGTTTGTCGCGGACAACGAGCAGACCGCGAGTTATGTTCAATTCCAGTATTATCTTCTCCGAGACCTTTTGTTCACCGGCGAGCTGCAGCGCTGGGCTTACATTTCGTATTTTACCATCTGTGCGCCGGGCAAGGAGGACGCCGCGTTTGAGCGCATGAAAAAATTGATTGCGGCCTCGGTGCCGGAATATCAATTGGCGCCAAAGGAAAAAGACATCGCCCGGGCCGGGTTGAAATTCTAAAAGATTTGAATACACGCGCACGCGGATGTTATTCTAAAAACACTGCAAATTAACAAACATGTTGCGACGTGATCGCCAGATTCGAACGCAAGTCCACCAATTGGCGGACGCCTGTCTGTTTGCGGTGAGCTTCTGGCTTGCCTACACGTTGCGCACCAATCCGCAAATCATCGCGTGGCTGAACCTTGACGTGATCCCGCCCGACATCTTTGGCAACGTGGGCTGGCTTTACTTCGTCTTGATTCCTGCCGCCCCACTCATTCTTGAATCCCAGGGCTTTTACAACCACCCCGTCCTTTGCCCGCGCAGGGACTTTCTCTGGCCGCTCTTCAAAGGTTGTCTCATCACGACCATTGGCTTGGTGCTGGTGATGTATGCCCTCCAATTTATTTCGCCGCGCGTCATGATAGTGTTTTTTGGGAGCATCAGCTTCAGCCTGATCTATCTGAAGGAGGAACTGGTGCGGCTGGCTTTGCGCAGCAAGTTCGGCCAGTCGCAATACCAACGCCGCTTCCTCCTCATCGGCACGCATGCCGAAATTGTGCGGCTTCGGCATGAACTGAAAGAACGATTGGACAAGAGCGTCGAGGTGGTGGGCGAATTGAGTCTCGGAGAAACCCCCGTGCAACAACTCGCGCAGATGCTCCACGAACATTCAATAAATGGGGTGATCATCAGCGCGCGCCACTCCTATTTCGATCAGGTCGAAAACGCCATCAAAACCTGCGAACTCGAAGGCATCGAAGCCTGGCTGGTCGCCGATTTTTTTGGAACGCAGATTTCACGCGCGCGCTTCGACGAATTGCTCGGCTATCCCTTGCTGGTCTTTCGCACGACACCGGAAACCTCCTGGCAGGGCGTCGCCAAGCAACTCATGGATTTTGTCGGTGCGCTGTTGTTGCTGGTGTTGTTGATTGTGATTCCAGTGATTCCCCTCATCGCGCTGGCGATCAAGCTCACCTCGCCCGGCCCGGTTTTTTTCCGCCAGCAACGCTCCGGCCTCAACGGCTCGCCCTTCACACTTTACAAATTCCGCACCATGGTCACCAACGCTGAACAGTTCAAACACGAGCTGGAGGCCATGAACGAAATGAGCGGCCCGGTCTTCAAAGTCACCAACGACCCGCGCGTCACGCCGATCGGGAAATTCCTCCGCAAATACAGCCTCGACGAATTGCCGCAACTTTACAATGTGCTCCGCACCGAAATGAGCCTGGTCGGTCCGCGCCCCTTGCCGGTGGACGAGGTGAAACGTTTTGAAAATCTGGCCCACCGCCGCCGCCTCAGCGTCAAACCCGGCCTCACCTGCCTCTGGCAAATCAGCGGACGCAATCAAATTTCCGATTTCAGAGACTGGGTGCGGCTCGACCTCGAATACATCGACAACTGGTCGCTGTGGCTTGATTTGAAAATCCTGGTCCGCACCATTCCCGCCGTGCTTATCGGCACGGGCGCAAAGTAAATGCCGGTTTGCCTTTGATGAAAAAAAAGAAACAACCCACATCGGTCGTCACCGGCGCCGCGGGTTTTCTCGGCTCGCACCTGGCCGATTTGCTCCTGGCGCGCGGCCACAAGGTCATCGGCATCGACAATTTCGTCACCGGCTCGGTGGACAATATTTCGCACCTCGGTGGCAGCCCGGATTTTAAATTTATCGAGCAGGACGTCACCGAATTCCTTTTTCTCAACGAGACGGTGGATTACGTCTGGCACTTCGCCTCGCCCGCCAGCCCGGTTGATTATCTCGAACTGCCGATTCAAACTCTCAAGGTCGGCTCGCTCGGCACGCACAAGGCGCTCGGCCTGGCCAAAATCAAAGAGGCGCGGTTTCTGCTCGCCTCAACTTCGGAAATTTACGGCGATCCGCTTGTCCATCCGCAAACCGAGGATTATTGGGGCAACGTCAACCCCCTCGGCCCGCGTGGCTGTTACGACGAGGCCAAGCGGTTCGCCGAGGCCCTGACGATGGCCTATCACCGCGAACACAAGGTCGAAACGCGCATCGTCCGCATCTTCAACACCTACGGCCCGCGCATGCGGCTCAACGACGGTCGCGTCGTGCCGGCGTTCATCAGCCAGGCGCTCAAAAACAAACCCGTCACCGTTTTTGGCAAGGGCCAACAGACGCGCAGTTTTTGTTATGTGTCCGATTTGATTGAAGGCATTTATCGCTTGATGATGAGCAACTACCACCTGCCGGTGAACATCGGCAATCCGACGGAATTGACGATGCTGCAATTCGCCGCACAAATCATCCGTGCCACCCGCTCGCGCAGCAAAATTGTCTTCAAACCGCTGCCGCAGGACGACCCCAAACAACGCCGGCCTGACATCACCCGCGCAAAAAAAATTCTCAACTGGGAACCAAAAGTCCCGCTGGCCAGCGGGCTGACGCAGACAATCAAATACTTCAAAACCAAAATTTGATCGCAAAATGCAGCGCCGGATGCGCTTGGCGATTTGCCGAAATCCGTTCACAATCAGTTTGTGTCCGCCAGCAAAATCATTTTTCGCGCCCGACAATTTGAATTTGTCTTCCCGCGACCGGCGCTGGTCATGGGCGTCGTCAACGTCACGCCCGATTCCTTTTCCGACGGCGGAAGATTTTTTGATCCGGCCAAGGCCGTCGCGCACGCGCTTGAACTGGTCGCGCAAGGCGCGGAAATTCTCGACCTCGGCGGCGAATCCACGCGCCCCGGGGCGGAGCCGGTCGGCGAAACCGAGGAATGGCACCGTGTAATACCGGTGGTCGAACAACTGGTGTCGCGTGTCAAAATTCCGCTTTCGGTTGACACGATGAAACCCACTGTCGCACGCGCTGCGTTGCAAGCGGGCGCCGGCATCGTCAACGACGTGGCCGCCAATCGCGAAGATGATGCGATGTGGAGAGTTGTGGCGGAATTTGGCGCCGGTTACATTTGCATGCACGCACAAGGCACGCCGCAAACGATGCAAACGAATCCGGTTTACGCGGACGTGGTTCGGGAAGTCGGTGAATTTTTTGGCGGGCGGCTGAAAAAATTGAACGCCAGCGGCGTGACGGCTGACCGGGTGGCACTGGACGTCGGCATCGGCTTCGGCAAAACGCCCGGGCACAATTTACAGTTGCTCGCGGCCTTGCGGAGTTTTACAACGTTGCAGCGTCCGCTGCTGCTTGGCGTTTCGCGCAAGTCGTTCATCGGAAAATTGCTCGGCACGGATTTAGCTGCACGTCTGCCGGCGTCGCTGGCGTGCGCGTGCCTGGCGGTTGAAGCCGGTGTGCAAATCATCCGGACGCACGACGTGGCGGAAACGGTTCAAGCCGTGCGGATGACGGAAGCCGTGCTGGCCCGGACAAAAAAATAATGTGGATTCAGCTCCAAAGCAGTTGGCGGCCCGCGCTGGAAATTTTAATCCTCGCGGTGGCGATTTATTACCTCTTCCGTTTTTTGCGCGGGACGCGCGGCTGGCCGGTGGTCATCGGTTTTGTCGTGTTGTTGCTGGCGCTCGCGCTGGGCACCACGATTCTCGATTTGAAGGTGTTGCGCTGGCTGCTCGGCACGTTCTCGGCGTTTTTCGCCGTGGCCGTCATGATAATTTTTCAACCGGAATTGCGCCGGATGCTGGCGGAACTCGGCAATTTGCCGCTCTTTGTCAGCGTGAGTGAACAGCGCGAAAGCATCGAGGTCATCATCCAGACGGTTGAACGTCTGGCCGACGTGAAAATCGGCGCGCTCATCGCCATCGAACAATCCATCCAGCTTCAGGAAGCCGTCGAGTCCGGCATCCGCGTGGATTGCGACGCAACGCCGGAAATGCTCGAAACAATTTTTTTCCCGAACAACGCGATTCACGATGGCGGCGTCATCATCAAAGGCGACCGTATTGCCTATGCCGCGTGCATTTTTCCGCTGACGCAGCGGCAGGATTTGAATAAATCGCTCGGCACACGGCATCGCGCGGCGATTGGGTTGAGCGAGGAAACCGACGCGGTCATCGTGGTCGTGTCTGAGGAAACGGGGATGATTTCGCACGCTTACAAAGGCCAGCTTGTGCGCGGCGTGTCGCTGGAGGAGTTGCGCGCGTTCCTGACTTCCGTGCTCGTGCAATCGGCCAAATCACGCCACGGCGTCGAATGGCTGCGTGCGCGTCTCAGTGAACGGCACAAGCCCGGTTCGGTCGTCATCACCAAAAACGAGCCGCGCCCGGCGCTCAAGCAAACCGCCAACTGAATTTTTTATGGCAATGCGCGATTGGGTCACAAAAGATTTGGGCTGGAAATTGTTCTCGCTGTTTCTGGCGGTGGCCATCTGGCTGACCGTTCATAAAATTTACGAAGAGCCAAAAACCGCCTCCGGGTTGGCGGTCGGGGACACGGTGACCTTTGGCAATTTGCCGGTGCTGGTCGTTTCGACCGCGTCGGATGTGCGTGATTTTCGGGTGGCGCCCGCCACCGTTGCCGTCAAGGTTGGCGGGCCGCCTGAGGTCATGGCCGATTTGCAGGCAAATCAAATTCATGCGGTGGTGGACCTCACGGACATTCAGTCCGCCCGTGATTTGCGCCGGCGCGTGGATATTTCGACGCCGCCCGGGGTAACGCTTGTGAGTGTTGACCCGCCCAAAGTGGGCGTGATCGTTCCGCCTCCGCCTGATAAAAAACCATGAGTTCCCCGAAAAAAATATTCGGTACGGACGGCGTCCGTGGCACGGCCAACGTCGAACCTGTCACCGCCGAGACCGCCCTCAAACTGGGCCGCGCCGCCGCGTACGTTTTCAAAAATCTTGAACGCCAGTCACGCGGTCGCGGCAAACACAAAATCGTCATCGGCAAGGACACCCGGCTTTCCGGCTACATGCTCGAAAATGCCATCTCCTCCGGCATCCTTTCGATGGGGGTGGACGTGCTGTTCATCGGCCCGTTGCCGACGCCGGGCGTGGCTTACGCGACGCGCAGCCTGCGCGCCGACGCCGGCATCGTCATCACCGCCTCGCACAATCCTTACGCCGACAACGGCATCAAATTTTTTCGCGCCGACGGCTACAAACTCGACGACAAAATAGAGGACGAAATCGAGAATTTGGTTTTCAGCGGCGAGATCGAAAACATCCGTCCAACGGCCGGCGCCGTCGGCAAGGCGGTCCGCATTGACGACGCGCTCGGACGTTACATTGAATTTGCCAAGGCCAGTTTTCCGCGCGGCCTGACGCT
>Ga0116134_1000685_pt1 | contig 17432 bp, 15 predicted proteins | sample June2015DPH_19_5_FD_89737 | JGI IMG/M metagenome (GOLD analysis project Ga0116134, IMG submission 89737) | Peatland microbial communities from SPRUCE experiment site at the Marcell Experimental Forest, Minnesota, USA - June2015DPH_19_40 | ecosystem: Environmental > Terrestrial > Soil > Wetlands... | reverse complement strand
TGCGCGCCGCAAACAACAGCAACTGCTGGATGCGCTGGTCGTTCAGCGAGCCTTGCGCTTCCTGGGTCAAAACCGTGTCGTACTTGATGCTCACCTGATTCGATCCCGGCTCCTGCGTCACCGACCGGATGCCCGCAATCGCAGACGACTCCAGCGGTTGATTGAGGGGCGCATTGCCGCCGCCCGATTGAAACGAGCCCGTCGCTACGCCATAGCCGCCACGTGCGGAAAGAAAGTTGTAAGTCGCGCCAATGCCTCCACCGAACCCCACGATGAAAATCGCCGCAGCCAGCGCCGGCGCCATGCGAATCTGCCGCAGCCACACTCCCGGCTCAAGAATCAGCCGGTGCCAGAAGCCTCCCGGCTGCGCCGTTTCCAGCGCTTCCTGCAGCCGCATCCGCGACGCCGTCAACAGGTTCGGAGTCGGTTCCACCACCGGCATTTCCGAAAGCGTCGCGTGGAACTTGCGCGCCGCTTTCAACTCAGTGGCGCATTCCGGACACCGCCCCAGGTGCTGCTCTACCTCGTAGCGGGCGTCGTCCTCCAGTTCGTTGTACACATAAAATAAAATATTTTGCCGCACCCAATCACATTTCATGTTCGCATCCCTTCGCGGAGACTAATTCCAAATTCATCGCATCTCCGCCAGCGCGGCCCGCAGTTTTTGCGTCGCGCGAAACAACGTATTCTTCGCCGTCTCTTCCGTCGTATTCAGCATCTCGCCCACCGTGCGCAACTTGAGGCCGTGATAGTGCTTCAACTCGAAGACCATCCGCTCACGAGGCGTCAGCCCCGACAATGCCACTCCGATCTTCCGCCCCAGCTCGCGCCGCATCAGATCGCGTTCCGGGTTCGCGCCCGAGCGCGCATCCGCAAACTGCTCCAACCGGCTGTACTCTTCGCCCGACGCGTCCACCGCCACCGGAGCGTCTTCCTTGCGCACATTCCGTTTCCGCAGATGATCGAGGCAGAGATTGGTGACGATGCGGTAGATCCACGTGTAGAAGGAGCACTCGAAACGGAAACTGCCCAGATTCTTGTAGGCCTTGAGGAAGGCCTCCTGATAAACGTCCTGTGCGTCCGACTCCGATCCCGTCAGATGCAGCGCCAGCCGCAGAACCGACTGATCGTAATGACGCACCAGTACCTCGAAGGCCGCGCGGTTGCCCTGCTGCGCCTCCCGGATCAGGCTCGTGTCGTCAATGCGGTTGCCCTGCGCTGCCAAGGAGCCCCTCATATTCGAATACGACGTGGGGTTCTGGTTACCGCTGCCGTGTTCCGCCCGCCTCGAACGGGAAGTTTCGCCAACCGGAATTGCCACTGCGTAAGAATCGGCCGGCATTGTCTGTCTCTGTCCCCTACAAGTGATCCAACCTCAGCCTTGCACAGAAATAGACGGGGTAGCAGCCCGAACGTTAGCAGATTATCAGGAGTTGGCCCTTGATTTGCTGGACAGTGGGAGACAGAGGTTAGAACAAGGCCTGTCAGTGCGCATCGAAGCGCAACCGCATTTCGTTCGTAGCCTCGAAGCCAAGCTTTTCATACAAGCGCCGCCCCTCGGCGCTGGCGTGCAAATTGACAGCGCGCAAGCCCCGCTGCTTGAGCCAGGCCAGGATGGTCAGCATGATTTGCCGCGCAATTCCCCGCTTCCGAAACTCCGGTTCGGTGTGCACATTGAGGATCACTGCCCGCTCGGTGCATGGATCCTTGGGACTCGCCGGCCACGGACAGAGCAGCACCCCGCCGCCACCAGCGACGCGGCCCGAGACGTCCAGCGCCAGCCAGTGGCGATAGGAACCGTCGGCCAGGGCCTGCGCCAGCCATGGACCTGCAACTTCCACCATCCGATCGAGTTCTTCGACTGTACCTTCACCCATGTCGCGAAACATCGACCGCCGGTGATGAAGAATGATCGCCGAATCTTCCGGCCCGGCCTCTCGAATCGCGAAGTCAGATTGCGTCCCACTCATAAATTGTCGTCCCGGGCAACGCGAGGGATCTGCAGTTGGCTCGAAGTTCGCGTCGCCGTGTTCGCAAGGCCCTCAAAAGGTACAATAAAACAAAGTCGAGGCTACCGGGAATTCATGTACGAAGTCACCGTCGAAGACACATTCGCCGCAGGACACTACCTGCGCAACTACAAGGGCAAGTGCGAAAACCCGCACGGGCACAACTATAAGATTCGTGTGACCCTCGCCGGCGCCGAGCTCGACAAGGCCGGCCTGCTGCTCGATTTCAAAGATCTGAAAGACGTGATGAAGCACGCCATTGACCGTCTCGACCACAAGATGATCAACGAGATCGAGCCCTTCACCGTCCTCAACCCCTCCGCGGAAAATCTCGCAAAATATTTCTACGACGAGACCAACACCAGCTTGAGCAAAGTTACCAGCGGCAGGGTGAGAGTGAAAGACGTGACAGTGTTTGAGACCGATACGACCACGGCTAAGTACTCGGAGTGATCGGGTCATCTGGCGATCGGGCCATCGGGTGATCGAAATTCAAAGACAGAGCATTTGCTTCTTAGATCACCCGATGACCCGATGATCCGATCACCCGATGGTTCACTTCCATGCAGATCACCGAAATCTACAAATCGCTCCAGGGCGAATCGACGTATTCCGGCCTGCCCTGCGTCTTCGTGCGTTTGACCGGATGCAACCTCCGCTGCTCCTGGTGTGACAGCGAGTTCAGTTTCCACGGTGGGCAAAAGATGGCGCTGCAGGATGTGCTCAGCGAAGTCGCCCGGCTGAGCCCGACCGGCGGACTGGTCGAGATCACCGGCGGCGAACCCATGTTGCAGGAGCGCGAAGTCATCCCGCTGATGGAGCAGCTTCTGGACGCCGACTATCAGGTCTTGCTTGAGACCAGCGGCGAACGCCCCCTGGCGCACGTCCCCCAGCAAGTCATCAAGATCGTCGACGTGAAGTGCCCGCACTCCGGCGAACCCAATACCTTCGCAATCGAGAATCTGAAAGCGCTCCACTCTCACGATGAAGTCAAGTTTGTCCTGACCGACCGCACCGACTACGAATTCGCTCGCGACTTCATCTTGAATCACGGGTTGGCAGAGCGCGTTCACGCGATTTTATTTTCTCCCGCGTTCGAGAAAGCTGCCTCTGGCACGCGAGATACTTCGCACTGCCAACTCGATCCGCAAGAACTCGCCGAATGGATCCTCGCCGACAACCTTCCTGTGCGCCTCAGCCTGCAAATCCACAAACTGATCTGGGATCCAGCGGCCAAGGGTGTCTAGCAGCCAATTGCGAAAGCTTTTAAGAGTTGTGCGGCTAAGAGTCCAACGCTTCCCGGCGCAATTTGCGGCTTTCGGCCAGGAGCGACATGGAGTGCATCAGGTTCTGCAGGGTGACAATTCCGACCAGATGCTGATCGTCCACGACGGGAATAATGCTGAGATTGCGGGCGGAGAGCTTGCGGAAGGCGGAGGCGAGCGACTCCTGCCTGGCGGCAACTTCGAAAATGCGGTTCATGACAGCCTGCACGTATCCGTTGCCTTCGGCGCGCAGTGCTTCGAGAATCTTTTGCCTGGAGACGACGCCAACCATGTCGCTGCCGCGCACCACCGGAAAATCGTCCTGCAGAGTGTGCACGGCCTTTTCGAGAGCGTCTTCCAGAGTGTCGGCGGGCGAGAGGGTGGCAAAGTCGGTGAGCATGACTTCTTCCAGCCGGACACTTTGCAGGACGGATTGAAATACCGCCGAGCGCTCCTCGAGTTGCGCACCGGCAAAAAGAAAGAAGCCGATCATCATCAGCCAATAGCCATCCCAGCGCGTCTCCGCGCGGCTGCTGAGCAGCATTCCGACCATGATCATCAGAATGGAAAAGACGTGGCCGATGCGGACGGCGCGATGGGTGGCTCGAACCATATCGACGCGGCGCGAAAAAAAGGCGCGCAAAACGCGCCCGCCATCCATGGGATAAGCCGGCAGCAGATTGAACAGGCCGAGGTAGAGATTTGCCCAGACGATGCTTCGCAACAGGGCGCTCGAATGGAGAAGCGGCCTCGCGGTAAGCGACAAGCCAGGCATGACCGCGAGCAAAACGAGCGCGGATAAACCGGCGATGAAAAGATTCACCAGCGGTCCGGCAGCCGCGACTCGAATGTCACGCTTCCAGGCGTTGATCGGATCGGGAATGGCGTGCGCCTCGTCCAGGATGGTGATGCCGCCGATCGGCAGCAGGATGATGCCCTTCGTCGGGATGCCCGAGCCGCGGGCCACCAGAGCGTGACCTAGTTCGTGCAGCACCACGCTGCCGAAAATGATGCCGACCAAGGCAAGTACGCGCAGGCCGGCGCTGGAATCCTGCGTGGCGACTTCGGTGCTAAACAAGAAGATCAGAAGAAAGAGGAACGTCAGATGGATGCGAATTTCGATTCCGAAGAGACGTCCGACCGGGATGGACCAACTGCGCATCGACATGCCTACCAGTATTCTATCTGCTTAGACACCGATTGATGCCGCGGAGATGCGAAAAGGCGAATCGGAAGGGCTGGGCCGGAAGGAACACGAAGCCTATCCTGTGAAGATACGGCTTGCCGTGTCTCCCGCGGCGAAGACGGGGCAAGCCCCGTCTCTACAGAAGAGAACCTATGCGAGTGATTGCGGGACAGTACCGGCGCCGGACGTTGCGGTCGTTGCCCGGGCTCGAAATCCGTCCGACGGCGGACCGACTGCGCGAGACGCTATTCAACGTGCTGTCGGCGGGCAATCCGGCCGCACTGGCGGAATCGACGTGGCTCGATTTATATGCGGGAACAGGCGCGGTGGGCATAGAGGCGCTGAGCCGCGGCGCGCGCATGGTGCACTTTGTCGAGTCGTCCAAAGCAGCCGCGGAACTGATTGCCGCGAACTTGAAATCTTTGGGCATTGAAGGGGGGATTGCGAGCGGCTTCCAGATCGTGAAGGCTGAGGCCGGGAAAGCCTTGCGGCAATTGGAGGCGGCGGGGAGGATTTTCGATTTCGTATTTCTGGATCCGCCCTACTCCATGCAAGACGAGTACGCCAAAACGCTGGCGGCTCTGGCGGAATCGACACTATTGCACGAGCGCAGCTTGGTGATCGCAGAGCATCAGAAGAGGTTTGATCCGGGAGAAGCGTTCGGAGAATTGCGGCGATATCGGAAGTTGGTGCAGGGAGATGCGGCGCTGAGCTTTTACCGGCGGGGTTAGCTTCGAGCCACGAGCCGCGATCGGTGGAGCGACGGGCGTCTCGCCCGTCCAGCAGTTCGGCGGCCGGGCGAGGACGCCCGGCTCTCCACTAGCGACATCGCTATAATCACTACGACATGGCTAACTTTCCACCGGTCGACGAACAACTGGCATACCTCAAGAAGGGCGCGGCGGAGATCGTCAAGGAATCCGAACTGCGCGCCAAGCTCGAACGCTCGCTCGCTTCAGGTAAGCCGCTGCGCGTGAAGGCGGGCTTCGATCCAACCGCGCCCGATCTGCACCTGGGGCACACGGTGCTGCTGCGCAAGCTCAAACATTTTCAGGATCTCGGACACACAGTCATTTTTCTAATCGGAGATTTCACCGGGATGATCGGAGATCCGACGGGACGCTCGGCGACCCGGCCTCCGCTGACGCGCGAGCAGATTGTGGAGAACGCCGAGACCTACAAGGCGCAGGTTTTCAGGATTCTTAGCCCGGAAAAAACGGTGGTGGACTTCAACAGCCGGTGGTTCTCGAAGTTCTCGGCCGAGGATTTCATACGTTTGACGGCGAAGTACACACTCTCGCAGATGCTGGAGCGTGATGAGTTCCACAAACGCTTCCATGAAGAGAAGCCGATTGCCATGCACGAGCTGCTGTACCCGCTGGCGCAGGGGTATGACTCGGTTGCGCTCGAAGCCGACGTGGAACTGGGCGGCACGGATCAAAGATTCAATCTGCTGGTGGGTCGCGAGCTGCAGCGCGCCTACGGGCAAGAGTCGCAGGTGGTGCTGACCACTCCAATCCTAGAGGGACTCGACGGCGTTAACAAAATGTCGAAGTCGCTGGGGAACGCGATTGGAATTCACGAGCCACCGCTTGAGATGTACGGCAAAGTGATGTCGATTTCCGACGAGATGATGTGGCGCTATTACGAGCTGCTGACGGATGTGCGGATGGACGCCATCGCGCAGATGAAGGCGGATGCTGCGAGTGGGAAGACGCATCCGATGGCGCTGAAGAAAGAGTTAGCGCGGGGGATCGTGGCGGACTTTCACTCGGCGGAAGCGGCGACGAAAGCGGCGGAGGATTGGGCGAAGCAGTTTCAGAAAGATGAAGTCCCGAATGATGCACCGCGGGTCGCAGTGAAGCTAGAGAAAATTGCTGTGGTTGGAGGAGCGCCCGAAGTTCAGCAAGAAGGTTCTACGCACTTTCCTTTATGGCATACCCAGATGGAGCGAGATGGGCAATTGGACCCGCAGAAAATCAAAGCCGTGAGGCTCGACAAAATGCTTTTCGAGGCAGGCTTTGTCGATTCTCGGACCGAGGCCGGTCGAAAGATCCGAGCTAGGGCTGTGCGTGTTATGGACAGAGTGATTCCAGTTCCCATTCTCTCTGTAATCGTGCCATGCGACCTACCCACGACTCTTGGTCGCCAGACGAAAATCGTATCAATTATCGAGTGAGCACCAGATCTTCTCTTAAGAGTTGATCAGGGGTGGCATTTTCTCGTGCCACTCCGTCGCTTGCTCGTAGGCATGCGCGGATTGCAGCAACACGTCCTCCCGCCAGGGAGCGGCGGCTAGTTGCAGGCCGATCGGCAGGCCATCTTTTGTGAATCCGCATGGAATGGAAATCGTCGGAATCCCCCAGACATTGAAGGGCCGCGTATTGCGCAGCATGATCAATTCTTGCGGACGCAACTCGTCAGGACGCTCGCGAAGATCGGCGATCACGGGCGGAGGAATCGGAACGGTCGGCGTTAGCAGCACGTCCACTTCCTCTTCATCAAATATTTTTCGGATGACGTGGCGGCTGGCCTGGAGGTCGCGGCTGGCACGGAGAGCGTCGGATGCGGAGATGCTGGCTCCGGATTGGATGCGCACCAGCGTCGCGGGCTGGTAGAGCTCGGGTGAGCGAGCTACGAATGACTCGTGATAGGCATAGGCTTCGGCGCTGGCGAGCGTGCGGTCGGTGGAAACTTCGATTTTGACCTCGCGAATCTCGGCGTGGAGCATCGCGAAGACCTCGATTGCTTTTTCGATTGCGTCGGCGACCTCGGGATGGAGATCGTCGAAGAAAAATGCCCGCGGCACGCCGATGCGCAGCTTGGGCGTGCGTTGAGCGATATGCAGGGCGATAGCGGCGACGAAATCCGGGACGGGAGCGTCAACGCTGGCGGGATCCGCTGGGTCGTAGCCGGCCAGCACTTGCAGCATCAAGGCCGCGTCATAGACTGAGTTTGCAATTGGGCCAACGTGATCGAGCGACCATGACAACGGGAGGACGCCGCGGGCGCTCACGCGGCCGTACGTCGGCTTGAGTCCGACGACTCCACAGTAGGCCGCGGGCAGACGGATGGAGCCGGCGGTGTCGGTGCCAACGGCGGCGAAGCCGAGACCGGCAGCGACGCTGGCAGCGGAGCCTCCGGAAGATCCTCCAGCGAGACGCGTCGCGTCCCATGGATTGTGGATCTCGCCGAAGAAGCTGATGATCGCACTGCCTCCATAGGCGAATTCGTGCAGGTTCTGCTTGCCCAGAATGATTGCGCCCGCGGCGCGCAGGCGGCGCACGATTTCGGCGTCTTCCTCTGGAATGCGACCTTTGAGTGGTGTGCTGAACTGTGCGCTGGCGGCGGTGGTGCGGACTCCGGCAATATCAATAATATCTTTGAGTCCGATGGGAATGCCGTGGAGCGGGCCGCGCCATTCTCCGCGGAGAATTTCCTGCTCGGCACGCCGGGCTTGGTCGAGAGCGGAATCGGCCGTGACCGTGATGAAGGCGTTGAGCGTTGGGTTGAGCTGGTCGATGCGCGCGAGGCAATTGCGGGTAAGTTCAACGGGCGAGATGGAGCGGTCGCGAATTTTTCGGATTAGTTCGTGGATGGTAAGAGACACATGATCCTCGATACAAATCTACCCTGCTTTGGCCGTTCGTTGCGCAGCGCGCTTGGCGAACCATTTCACAACAAAATAAACAACTGGGCCGGCGGCCAGAGCCCACGGTCCCCAGCGCAGGGCGATCGGATCACTGTAACGCAGAACGACGTAGGTCATGGCGAGCGGCATGGCGATCACGTAGACGAGTCCGAGATTGCCGCCGGGGATGCGGAAGGCTCGCGGCAAATCGGGCTGCTTGCGGCGCAATCCCCAGGCGGAGAGGACGGTCATCACGGTGGTGGCGGCGCGGAGCCAGACATAAATGCTGATCAATTCGCCGAGCGAGTGCAATGCCAGCGCTGCGTAGATCGCAGCGGAGATCAGGATCGCGATCCAGGGCGTGCCATAGCGCGGATGGCGGCGAGTGAGGAACGGCGGCAAGTATCCGTCTTCGGCGAGCGCGAACGGCATGCGGGTGGTGGTGAGCACGGTGCTGTTGAGCAGCGCCACGTTGCCGACCATGGCGGCGATCGTCATCAGATTGCCGAGCCACGCGCCGCCGATGAGCAGAGCGGCGGTGGAGAAGTATCCGTCTTTCCATTGTTGCCAGTTGCCGAGCGCGGCTAGAGCGGCGAACGTCGGCAGAAAATAGGTCGCGATGGAAAGCGGCACAACCAGAGCGAGTGCGCGTGGATAGCTACGTTGCGGATTTTCGACTTCCTCGGCCACGGAAGAGAGCTGCTCGTATCCGGAGTAGAGCCAAAGGCCCAGCGCGAGGCCCACTCCGAAAACTTTGGAAAATGGCTGGTTCGGCGGCACCAGCGGCACAAACGGATTGTGATGCCACTGGGCGAGTCCGAGGACGATCATGGCGATCAGGGGAATAAAAATAAATATCTCGAAAACGGTGGCGGCTTTGCCGACCATCTGAATGCCACGAATGTTCAGCCACGTGATAAGCGCGATCAGCGCGCAAGAAACGAGCCAATGCTTCCAGCCGGCGATCTGCGGCAAATAGAAAGACAGGTAGTCGGTGAAGAGCACGGCGTAGGAGCCGCCGAGAAGGAATGAGGCGGACCAGTTCCACCATCCGGCAAGAAATCCCCAGAAATCGCCGAAGGCGGCGCGGCTCCAGCGATAGAAGCCGCCTTCGACGGGCATGGCAGTGGTGAGTTCGGCGGCGACGAGCGACACCGGGATGCACCAGAAAAGCGGGATGAGCAGGTGATAGAGCAGAGTCATGCCCGGTCCGCTGGTTGTGACCATCGCTTCGAGTCCGAAGGGGCCTCCGGTGGTGTAGGAAAACATCACAAAGACGAAATAGAAAAGGCTGGCCTTGCGGACGGTGGAAGTCGGGGATGAGCTGCGGGCGTTCTCCATGAAGGAAGCTTCAGCCGTGGCCGCTGAACATGGCGGCTAGTGTACAGGAATCTGGCCGAACGTCCTCGCCGACATCTGGCTGGTTCTTCGGTTGTAGAGACCGGGCTTGCCCCGTCTTTTTTCGACACGGGAGGAGACGCGGCAAGCCGTGTCTCTACGGGAGATCACGCGCCGGAGGCGGATCGCGCCGCTGGCAGAGCGCAGCCATGGTATCGAGCGCGTCCTTGGTGACAAAGGTGGCCGCTTCATGAACGGCGCTTCCTGACAACTCGGAGGGCTTGCCGACAAAGTCCATGGTCATGCGGACGCGCGTGCCGCCTTTGAGATCGGGACCGAAGTAGACGTTCTGTTCCGCGGTAACGCTCAGGCCGTGGTTGAGCAGGCTAATCGAGTGGGGTGGATTAATGGACGTTACGACGGCGGAAACAGTGGCACGGACGGGCCGAACTACGACATAACGCAAGCGGCTGCGAACCTGCCAGGGAGCGCCCTCGGTCCACAGAGCTGCGTCGTAAATTCCGCGGTGAAGCAGGCGGTCGAGGTCCTGAAAGGCCTGGAACGCCGCGTCCACCGGAACCGGGACGATAACGGAGTACTCCACGCGCGGCAGCATGGAACGACCCCCACAAGTGTGGGCAATTATGCACCTATTCCTAGCGGAAGACAAGGGTGAACACTCGCCTGATTCGCCTGTTCCATGTCGAGCAACTCGCGCTTGATGTCGAGACCGCCGCCGTAACCGCAAAGTGAACCGCTTGACGCGATCACGCGGTGACAGGGGACGACGATGGCGACGGGGTTCCGGTTGTTCGACATGCCCACGGCACGGTAAGCGTGCGGATGGCCAATGGCTTGAGCGATGTCGCGGTAGCTGCGGGTTTCGCCGTAGGGAATTTCGAGCAGCGCATGCCAGCACGCGAGTTGGAACTCGGTCCCGCGAAGATCGAGCGAGAGGGAGAACCGGCGACGCTCGCCCGCGAAATATTCTTCGAGTTCGCGGATATAGGGCGCAAGGGCTGGTTTGGATTCATGCAGTTCGGTCGTACCGGGATTCAATTTCTGCATGCGGGCTTCGAATTCGAGTCGCACTAAGCCTTTTGTGGAGGCGGCGAGGAAGAGTGGACCAACCGGCGAAGACGTGCGGACGTAGAACAGAGTTTCCATGACGCGAGGAGGATAGCACGATGTCGGGCTGATGTTTAACTTGTATTAGTTTGAGCTCGACCCTGCGGACAGGGATGGCAGGTTTCAGGTATCGGACACCGATCCGGGGGATTTTGGGTGTAATCGGGATGTTATGCCAATTCTAGAGACACCTTTCGTTTGGCAGAAGAAGTGCTTAAGTCTAGGTTGAGGGTCGAGTTTTTCTAATGTTGTCCCAACTCTATCTGTCAATCGATGCCCTGAGTACTCCGATCGTCAAGCGGTTCGCTGAATTGTCAAAGGCGGTTGGTCTTCAAGTTTTTGTCAGCTCGCACTTCTTCGATGTCTGCCGCGCATCCCAAGTCATAAGGATCGGGACTCGCCACTGGTTCTATCTCGATGACATCTTGAACAGTTTCGACTATTACTACGGAGCGGTCGAACCGGTCGAACTGGAAGGAAAGAGAATCGTCGATTACTCCCTACCCGGCTTTCACGTTCTAAAAGACTTTGGCCTTTTCCCTGTCTTTTTGCCTTCGATCGCTGAGCCCTTCGTGACATGCTCGCAGTATCTGGACTTTGCCGAGCTTCGCGAGGGCGACGTCGTGCTGGACCTGGGCGCATATTGTGGAGTAACGAGCATCGCGTTTGCCGAAAGGGTAGGCAAGAGCGGGAAGGTCATCGCGGTCGAAGCGGACCCCGAAAATCAGCGCGCCATAGAAAAGAACGTGACGCTGTACTCCCGGCTTGGCGGTTCAACAATCGAACTTGTACGGGCCGCGGTCTGGAAGGACTGCGACGGGATCAGCTTCTCTTCCGAGGGAAACATGGGAAGCTCTGCTATAGAAATCGTTGGTATTGGCCGAGGTACCGTGGTTCAGTCTCCCTCGATCACTCTCGATGCGATCGCCAAACAATTCTCGCTCTCCCGTGTCTCTTTCATCAAGTGCGATGTGGAGGGCGCGGAACTGCACATCTTCAATTCAGATTTCCTCCGCACGTTCCGTCCGAGAATCATTATCGAGCCCCACATCGTGAACGGCGCGCTGTGCCACGAAGCAGTGTCCAGCCGATTGCGTGCTCTCGACTACAACACAGAGTGCATCCAGCAAACCGGAGTCACGTTGCCGCTCGTCTGCGCCACTCCTACCGCGTGAACTGTCAAAGCCCCAATCATGCTCCGTCCCGCGCTCGTTGTTGTTGAAATCAGGCCTTTGCATAAGTTTGCGCCGTTTGATCGCCCCTTCGTTGCGCCCAGTGGAAGTCAGGCGAAATTAAGTAAAAAAGGCCTCCCGCTTGCACGGGAGGCCTTTTAGGGGAAGGGATACTTCTACCTACTTCTGCTGCGGTTGATCCTGAGTTGTGCTGGTCGAAGCAAGCTGCTCCAGATTGTTCTTCAGCAGGCTGACTTCAACGCGGCCGCCGATGATGCGCTTCGGCTTCGCATCGCTGGCCGAAGCCGGGGTCGGTGCATTGCCCATGCCCACGAGGTAAATCCGGTAGATCGGAATGTCGTGGTTCAGCGCGAGATAGCGGACGACCGACTCGGCCATCTTCTGCGAAGTCGAGATCGCCACCTGTCCATGACCCGACGAGAAGCCCTGCACTTCGACGACGTAGCCGCGCTGGTGCTTCAGCGGAGTCGCCATTTCATCGAGAGCGTTCTTGGCGTTCTGGCTCAGCACCGTCTGTCCGGGCTTGAAAAGAATTTCGGTCTGGGTCGCGGGCTGGTACTGATCGATGTTCGTGACCACCTGCTCCACCGTGTTCAGACGGGTGTGCGCCTGTTGCGCGGTCTGCTGCGCGGCCTGTGCCTTGTTGCCGGCCTCGATTGCATGCTGATCGGCTTCGTTAGCCTTGGCCGATGCTAGCTGGATTCCCTGCTGCGCGCGCGCATCGGTATCCTTGATCGCCCTGGTGTTGGAGGCGGTCAGTTCATCGAGTTCGTTGATGCGGTCGCGGATGGGCTGCGTCTGCCGCGCAACGTATTTCTTGCGCGCGAACGGGTTCACGCGACCCCAGAAGCCTTCGCGAGTTTCCGGTTGCAAGGGATCTTTGCCGGTGGCGCTGTCGGCCTTGGTGGCCGTCTGGGCCGTGGGCTGAGTGGTCGCAGGCTGAGTCTGGGAACTGGAACTGTCTTGCGCGAAAACTGGCACAGCCAGGATTACGGCCAGCAGCAAAGCGAAGATGGTGCGGTTTTTCATTTTAAACTTCCTCCAAGTGGGGAGTGGGAGATCCACTCCGGACGCCTTACGGCGCGATTTATTTGCGTCGTTTCGATAACAGATCCATAAACTTCTTAAGGCAAGCGCCGACGCTACGGCTGCCTCAAAAAACTTGTCTCAAAAAGCCTGGCCGTATCACCGGCCTGCATTTGTATAAACAGTTTGCGTGCCAAATGCCCGGGTGACGGGCGCGGAATGCAAGTGCTTTCTTTTCATAGATATTGTATCGTGTCGTCTCCCGCCGCGTTCCGCCTCCAGCGGTAATTTTGGCGGCAACCGATATAAAAACTGCGTGTTGCGGTCTCCCCGCGGGGAATCCTTGAGAAGCGGAATCAGCGAAAAAATGAGCAAAGTTCACCGGGGGATCATCCACTAAGTCATGCGACGATTAAATATGCGACGATTCAATATGCAACGATTAAACATGCGACGACCATCGTTTGCTCTGCCTCTCCTTGTGCTGGTATTCCTTGCTCACGCCGATTTTGCTCACGCCGAGAAAACTCGTTTCGATCTCACGCAATTGAAAGCGCCGTCGGGATTCCACATCTCAGTTTTCGCCGAAGACGTGGACGGCGCGCGCATGATGATCTTCACGCCGGGCGGCGTGCTCCTGGTCAGCGAATCGGGCGAGGGCAAGGTGGTCGCGCTTCCCGATCCGAAACACATGGGCAAGGCCGCGCGGACGGTGACTGTTCTCAGCGGATTGAACGAGCCGCACGGGCTCGCGTTTTACGAAGGCAAGTTGTACGTCGCCGAGAACGACAAGGTTCGCCGTTATGACTGGGACGAGGCGAACCTGCGCGCGTCCAATCCGAAGACGCTCACCGATCTGCCGACCGGTGGCGGGCATTCGACGCGCAGCCTCTTGTTTCACGGGGGCAAGATGTATGTCTCGGCCGGATCGAGTTGCAACGTCTGCATCGAAAAAGATCCGCGACGAGCGACCGTGATGGAATTCAATCCGGATGGCAGCGGCCAGAAGATCTTCGCCAAAGGCCTGCGCAATGCCGTGGGGTTGGCGGTGAATCCGAAGACTGACACAGTTTGGGTCACCGTCAACGGCCGCGACTGGCTGGGCGACGATCTGCCGCCGGAGACAATTTATGATCTCGGAAAAGATGGCGGCGATTTTGGCTGGCCCTATTGCTATGGCGACCGCGTTCCCGATTCGAACTTCACTAAGGCGGGAGACGATCGCTGCCAGGGCGTGATCGAGCCCAAGGTGCAGATGCAGGCGCACTCCGCTCCGCTGGGTCTCGCATTTTATGATGGGTCGGAATTCCCCGCCGAGTACCGCAACAATATCTTCGTCGCATTTCATGGCTCGTGGAATCGCAGCGTTCCGACCGGATACAAAGTTATACGCGTGAAACTCGACGATAAAGGCCAGCCGCAAGGCGGCGCGGAAGATTTCATCACGGGATGGCTGGCGCCCGGCGAGAAGCAAAAAGGCCGGTGGATGGGGCGTCCGGTGGGGATAGTATTCGGCGGGGACGGAGCGATGTATCTGAGCGATGACGCCGGGGGCGCGATTTACCGGATCACGTACGCAAAGTAGTTTGTCTCCTCCTGGGCGGCTGTCCCTACGCGCCGCAATACTTCTCATACTGCTGGTAGATGAACGGGTCGGTCATGCCGGCGATGTAATCGCAGATGACGCGGGGCAGCGGCTCCTGGGCGGCTTTTTCGCGGTAGTTACGCGGCAGGTCATCGGGCTCCTCCATCCAGTGGGCGAAGAGCTCTCCGGTGATGCGCTCGGCGTCTTCTTTTTCTGCGGCCAGCGCCGGGCTGTAGTAAAGATTTTCGTAGAGAAAGTCTTTCAGCCGGCGCCGCTCCTCTTCAACGGGCGCACTGAACGCGGCCAGCCGCTCGCTATGGCGGCGAACATCCTTCAGAGAATGCACGCCCGCCGCTTGCACACGTTGCGCCGTGTTCGTTATCAGGTCTCCGACAAATCCGTCAAAAATGCTTTTCAACGCCTCGTTAAAGACCAGCTTCTCGGCCACATTCGGGTACCGGCTCTTTGCCTCGCGATAATGGCGTGCGAACAGATCCACGCTGTCCGCAATCTGCTCGACCGTCAGCAACCGGGCTTCATAGCCATCGTCTAAATCAGCGGTGCTGTAGGCAATCTCATCGGTCAGATCGATAAGCTGCGCTTCGAGCGGCGGCCGCTGATCGAGCAGATATTCGGCGAGCTCGGGATAGTCCTTGGCGTCGTAATCATGCGAGTGCTTGATGATGCCCTCACGAACTTCGAAGGTCAGATTCAAGCCGCGAAATGATGCATAGCGGAGTTCGAAGTCTTCGACCAGGCGTAGCGCGTGCAGATTGTGATCGAATGAAAGCCCATGTTGGCGCATGGCCGTGTCGAGCGCCTTTTCTCCGGAGTGGCCGAACGGCGGGTGGCCGAGGTCGTGCACCAGGGCGAGCGCCTCCACCAGATCGCTGTTCAGTCCCAGTTGGGCCGCGATGGTGCGCGAGATCTGCGCCACCTCAATCGTGTGGGTCAGCCGGTTGCGGAAGTGGTCGGAGTAACGGCGGGTGAAAACCTGCGTCTTCGCTTCCAGCCGGCGAAAGGCGCGAGCATGGACGACGCGATCACGGTCGCGTTGAAAGTCGTTGCGGTAGGGATGCGGCGGCTCGGGATGGCGCCGCCCGCGGGACTCGTCCACGCGCACCGCATAGTCGGCGAGCATGCAAAGAGTTTAGCAGCGTTTGCGGCCGTCGGGATTATTCACCGCCGAGACCGCCGAGAAGACCCTTTTATGGAATTTCCGAGCTCCGAAGGACGGAAACGAAAAATAAAGACCTTCTCTGCGATCTCGGCGTCTCGGCGGTGAATCCCTTCTACTGCTTTGCTTCCTCTTCTTTGGCCAGCTTCATCTTCGCGGAATCGAGTTTCTTCTGCACCCGCACCGCGTCCGCCGGATCGACCTCAGCGGCAATGGTGCGGTTCCACTCGGTGAGCGCGCGCTCCCAGTGAGTCGCGGCCAGCTTCAGGCGTCCGGTTTTCTGGTATAGATCGCCCAGGTGGTCGTGAACCGTGGGATCGGTATTGATTTTTTGCGAAGCCTTCAGCAGGTTGTCTTCCGCCAATTCATATTTTCCCAAGCGGAAGTAGGCCCAGCCCAGGGAATCGAGATAAGCGCCGTTGGCGGGATCGAGATCCACAGCGCGCTTGATGTATTCCAGCGCTTCTTCGAGCTTCATGTTCTGGTCGGCCAGCATGTAGCCCAGATAATTCAGCGCCGAAGCATGATCCGGATCGCTCGCCAGCACCTTCTTGAACTGTTCTTCCGCTTCGGCGTAGCGCTTCTCCCGCTCAAAAGTGGAGCCCCGGAGAAACCAGATGTACTCCTTGTCGTCCGCCTTCGTCGATAACTGCTCGGCCTTGTCGAGCGCCTGCTCGGCATCGGTGAAACGGCGCAGCCGCGTGTTCATCTGTGCGAGGGTGATATAAACCTGGCGGTCGTCAGAGTTGGAGTTGGAGTCGCCCTTCAACATCGCGCGGACGTCTTTGAGCGCCTTGTCGGGCTCGCCCATATCGGCCTGCTGCGCCGCGAGCACCATTTTCAGATCGCGGCTCGTGGGCAGCTTCTGCACCGCTTCCCTGGCGGCATCCGTGGCCTTCTGCCATTCCTTGGCTTCGCGCCAGGTATCGATGATCTGCTGATATCCGCGCTCGATGTTCTCATCGCCGCCCAGGGCGACAATCTCGCGGAAGGTCTCGTTGGCGACCTGATTGTTCCCCTGGTCGCGGTAGATCGTGCCCAGCCTTTCCAGAAACACCGCCCGATTGCTTTTCTCCCCGTTCGAGTATTTGCCACCGGGCTTCTCCGATTTCTTCAGCAGGTCGCGCATGATCGGAATGGCTTCGTCGTAGCGCCCCTCCGCCTGGTAGATGGCGGCGATGTTGTAGGGGACTTCGACCGAGTCCTGCACCATAGTCTCGGCTTTTTTCAGATTGTCGAGCGCCAGATCGAACTTGCCCTGCTTGCGGTAGATTTCAGCGATGCGCACGTAGGTTTGCGCATCTTCCGGATTCGCGTCCGCGATCACCTTGTATTGTTCGAGAGCGGCATCGGGCTGGCCGTCGTTCAGCAGGTTCTGAGCCAGGCCGCGAATGGCGTCCAGATTGTCGCGGTCCAGTTCAATCGCGTGTCGATACGCTTCGACCGCGTCCTTGTACTGCTTTTGCTGCTCGTAAGTGTAACCGAGCGCCGAATAGAGCTTAGCCGAGCGCTCCGTGTTCGGCACCGAACTGAGCACCTGAGTGGCGCGAGCCGTGTCGCCCAGTTCGTTGTAGAGATAGGCCAGGGTAGTGATCGCCTCTTCGGAATCGGGCTCGAGCTTGACTGCGGTTTTGAATTCGCTCTCCGCTTTTTGCAGATCGTTATTCAAACGATACAGCCGCCCGAGAAGCAGGTGGTCATCCATGCTGTCGGGCTGCAGGCGGACGATCTGCTCATACTGTTCGATTGCCAGTTTCAGCACGCTCTCCGAACCGCTGCCGGGCTGCATGTCGCCGAGCGAGCGCAGATAGATTCTTCCGAGCAGGCGGCGCGCTTCCAGGTTGTTGGGATTGCGCTTGATGATGTCCTGCGCCTCAACCACGGCGTCGCGAAT
>Ga0116134_1000683_pt1 | contig 17458 bp, 16 predicted proteins | sample June2015DPH_19_5_FD_89737 | JGI IMG/M metagenome (GOLD analysis project Ga0116134, IMG submission 89737) | Peatland microbial communities from SPRUCE experiment site at the Marcell Experimental Forest, Minnesota, USA - June2015DPH_19_40 | ecosystem: Environmental > Terrestrial > Soil > Wetlands... | reverse complement strand
ATGATTCGGATATTGATCTTGCCGTCGCCGCCGAGAACGATTTTCGGCAGCAACTCGGCCGTGTACTGCTCCGGCAACTTCACGCCCGCGCCGTCCACAAGCCAATAGTATTGCCCCCACTTCACCAAGGCGGCGGGGGCGCGGTAATCGCAATCGATCTCAAGGGTGTCCCCCGGATTCCGGTCGTACATCCGTCGGACCTGCTTCACGCGCTTGATCCACGGGTTGGATGTCAGGGCCTTGTCGGCATCCACCAGCAACTGCCGGTCGAATGCCGAGTGCAACCCGATCGGCTGCGTGGATTTGATTATCTCCTCATTCAAGAAATCGCTCATCCAGGCGGGCCGATTGGCCAGGACGACCTTCGGCGGCAGGGTTGGGAACGCCAGGCGGCGATCGACGTAAATCTGGCTGATTCGAAACAACGAGACGATCCCCGAAGCGAAAATGATGAAAATCATCCCGTGTAGCGCGATGCGCCAACGGAATTCGCGGGAGGCGGAAGATTTCCGGCTCGGCGCACCGGCCGACCGCTTCGCTTTCGACATTGATATCCCCATTATCGGACGTTTGCAGCGCGGGACGTTACCGGTTTCAATCCCGGCCCGCGGGAATGGGCACGGCGAACCAGCCGGTCCACTAGCGGTCCGAATTCGATGCCGGCGTGTCTGGCCGCCTCCGGCAAAAGGCTCTTGGGCGTGAAGCCCGGCAGGGTATTGATCTCCAGCAGATACGGCTGGTTGGCGGAGTCGAGCATGATATCGATCCGCGCCAGGTCCCGAGCCCCCACGGCCGCGTTCGCCTTCGCCGCCAGTTCGCGGCATTGCTCGACCACGCCGCGGGGCAGACCCGTGTCGAACCGGTGTTCGGTGTCCGCGGCGCGGTATTTCGCCTCGTAATCGAAAAATTCGCGATTGGGCACGATCCGGATCGGAGCCAGCGGCTTTTCCTCCAGAAGTCCGACGGTCAATTCAACCCCGTCGATATATTTCTCAATCAGCGCGGCCTCGTGCCGGCTGAGAACCTGTTGCACCGCCTCGATGGCGAGTGCAGACATCTCAGGCGGGGCTTTGCAGACGTAAACGTCAATGCTACTGCCGCTGTCGATGGCTTTGACGACGCACGAGCCCGGCGCGGGACTGATCGCCTCACCCCGGCGAACGACGCGGTAGGGGGGCGTTGGAAGGCCGGCTTTTTCCCAGACCTTTTTCGTCTGAACCTTGTCCATCCCCAGGCGCGAGGCTTTGGAAGAGCTGCCGACGAATGGCAAACCGCGATCCTCGAGAATCTCCTGCAATTCGCCGCTCTCCCCAAAAGCCCCGTGCAGGACGGGAAAGATGACATCCGCCGCCCGATCCAGCCCGGAAAGATCGCTCGGCGAAACATCGCTTGCGAAAACGTCGTGGCCCATCCCCCGCAGCGCATCGATGACCGCCCGCCCGCTGACAAGGCTCACCTCGCGCTCCGCGCTCGGGCCGCCATACAGCACGGTGATCTTCATGGAGTGCTCTCAATTGTCATTTGTCAATTATCAATTGTTCACGGCCAGATCTGAACTTCGCTTTCCAGGTGAATCTGGTTGCGATCGAAAACTTTTTCGCGAATCAGCTTGATCATCGTCAGCACGTCGTCGGCCGTGCAGCCGGGATGCGCGATGATGAAATTGGCGTGCTTGGCGCTGACTTCCGCTCCGCCAACGCGCAGCCCCTTGAGGCCCGCCTGATCGATCAGCGCGCCGGCGCTGAGCCCGCGCGGATTTTTGAAGATGCATCCGGCGTTCTTGGTGTTCAACGGCTGGGTGTTGCGCTTGTACATCCAGATTTCCTTGGTCTTGCGCAGGATTCGCTCGGGTTCCTCCTCCTCCAATTCCAAAGTCGCCCCGAGAATGAACGGCGCCGAAATGTTGGTGCTGCGATAGTCGAATACAAGCTCGTCCTTCTGCCGGGAATAAAGATGCCCATGAGCGTCCAGCAATTGGACGCTATGGACGATTGACCCGATGTCGCCAAACTTTCCGCCGGCGTTCATGCGGATGCCGCCCCCGATCGTGCCGGGGATACCGGCCAGACACTCCACGCCGGCCAGCCCTTGCCGGATCGTGCGGAGCACCAGCTTCTGCATGTCCACGCCGGCGCCGACTTCCAGAAAATTCTTGTCGCGAAGCTGGACGCGATGCCAGAAATCCCCATCAAGCCGGAAAACCGCACCATCCACCCCCGCGTCGCCTACCAAAAGATTGGCCCCAAGTCCCAGGACATAGGTCCGGATGTTCCATTCGGCGCAGCGAAGGGCCGATTCCTGAAGTTCCTCGATCGTCTTTGGCTGGATGAACCAGCGGGCCGGGCCGCCAATGCGATACCACGTGTACCGCGCCAGCGGAACATTCTCCTCGACGATCCGGTCCAATCCTGAAAATGGCTGAGAGAGTTTTAACATATCCATCGCAATTCAGCGGTCGCACGTGATTCCGGCTGGTCCCCGTTTCAAGCGCGTCGCAAGCGACGCCGCTAAACGAAATCCGTCGTCAAACCGACGTTAAATCCCTCCCGATTTCCCAGATGTTTCCCGCTCCCATCGTCACGATCAGATCGTCCTCTCTGGCGTTGGTTTTCAGATATTCGACAATTTGCGCAAACGACGCCAGATGCACCGCCTTCTGACCGTTCGCCTTGACGCGATCCACCAGATCGGCGGAGGTGACGCGCTGCCGCTCGGCCTCGCTGTCGCGAACAAAATAAATGTCCGGCACGATCGTCTCGTCGGCCAGCACGAAGCTGGCGGCGAAATCCTCCAGCAGAGACCGGGTTCGGCTGTGCTGGTGCGGCTGGAAAACGCAGATCAGCCGCACCGGGTCAAATCGCTCCCGCAACGCCTTCAGCGTCGTGCGGATTTCCGTCGGATGATGCCCGTAATCATCCACCACCGTGGCGCCGTGATACCGGCCCATCACCGTCATGCGCCGATCCACGCCGGCAAACCGGCACAGCGTTTCGATCGCCTCGCCGGCGTCTATTCCGCAGGCCGAGCACGCCGCGGCCGCCATCGTTGCATTCATCAGGTTGTGCTCCCCGGCTATCGCGAGGTGGAGCGTGCCAACCGGTCGGCTTCGATACGATACTTCGCCGCGATAGCAGCCATTGTCAATCCCCAAAACGCGTGTGGACCAAATAAATTCCTGGCCCACCGCCGCCAGTTCCACCGGCGTCGAAAGCCCGCTCAGCGCCTGCATCACGTGGCGATCCTTGCCGTTGGCGATGATGATCCCGTCTTCGGGCACGCGCCCGGCGAAGTCGCGGAAGCTGCCCACGATCTCGTCGATGTCCTTGTAATAGTCGAGATGGTCCGGCTCCACGTTCGTGATCAGCGCGATCTTGGGCCGAAGATTGTGGAAACTCCGGTCGAATTCGCACGCCTCAGCCACGAAGATCTTGCCCTGGCCCGAATGACTTGAGCCCCCAAGCTGCTGAACGGTCCCGCCGATGACGAAGCTGGGATCGGCCCCGCACTCCCGCATTGCGAAGGCGATCATCGCGCTGGTGGTCGATTTTCCATGTGTCCCCGCCACCGCCACGCCAAATCGCTCGCTCATCACCATTCCCAGCATCTGGGCATATTTCACGATCTTCAGGCGCAGCGCGCCAGCGGCGATCATTTCGCGGTTGTTATCGGGCACCGCCGCCGTCCGAACCACCAAATCAATTTTGTCGCTGAGCAATTCTCCGATTTGGTCCCGCGAAATTTTTGCGCCCCTGCGGATCAATTCGAAGGTTTGCGCCCCCGGGCGGGGCTCCGATCCGCTCACGATCGCCCCGGCGTCGATGAGCATCCGGGCAAGGCCGCTCATCCCACTGCCTCCGACTCCGATAAAATGCACCCGTTTGCCCCGGAATTGACTGGCGGCGGACGAATCCATTCGCGTCTTGCTGAACGTCGCATCCATGCTATCTCTTATCGTACAAACACCGCCGCCGACTTTCTAGAAGCTATACTGGCACAAATGCAAATCGCACCCTGGCTCGTTTTCGCGCTTCTCGGCGCGGTCATGGCGGCACTGGCTGGAATCTTTGCGAAGATCGGCACGCAAGGGATCGATTCCACCTTCGCAACGGCCGTCCGAGCGGTCGTCGGCACACTTTACGTTCTGCTGGTGACGACGATCCTCGGCAAATGGCCCCAGGCAAGGTCCCTCAGCGCCAAAAGCGTGATCTACATGATGCTCACGGGAATCGCCGGCGTGTCGTCCTGGCTCTTTGAGTACCATGCCCTGACTCTTCCCGGCGGTCTGATCTCGAAAGTGGCGGCCCTGGATAAGCTAAGCGTTCCGCTGACCGTCGTCATCGCCGTGTTATTCCTCCGAAATGAAAAGCTGTTGCCGTTGAACTGGCTTGGCGTCGCGTTGATCGTCGCTGGGGCATATCTCGTCGCATATAGGCCGTTTCATGCATGATGCGGCAGGTGATCGGCGATTCCTAGAACCGAACGCTCACACCCGCGACCGATTCGACGGTATCGGACGCCTTGTTCAGGCCGAAATTCACCCCCATATCCAGCACGACATTGTCGTTCCAGGGATACGTGAACCCGACATCCAGCGTCTGTTGCGCTTCCTGATGGCTCTCCGTGCTCACATGCGACCAATATTCGAGGTAGATATCGAAATTCCAGAAAAGGACGCGATCGATGGACGCCGAGTTCTGCCACCCGGCCACGTCCCCGCTGTTCGTCGAATTGCGCTCCCAGGAGAACGTCGGCTGAAGCCCCAAATGAAAATCCGCCGGCAAATTGATCAGGAACGGCACGCCGACGAACAATTCGGGATGACCGTTGCCGAGATCTTCGCGCGCCGTGGGAATCTTGAATTGCGGCTGAATTCCCAGGGCCGTATCCCAAACATCATCTCCGCCATCGTTGCCCCACAAATTGAGCTTTCCGCCCACCACCAAATCACCCAAGCCGCTTTGCCGGGATGATTGGTTGTCGAGGTAGTCCGTGTTCCTAACAAAGTCATATGCATCGACGGCTGCGTTCACTTCGAGGTCATTCAGGACGCCGAGCCGGAAGTTGAATTGTCCAAGATCGAGCGCCTCGGCTCTGGCGTTTGCGCCCTGGTACTCATCCCGATAGTAGACATAGTCAAAAACTCCGGTCTCGATCTGAAGATGACCGGCATCGATCGTGTGAGGCGTGTTCGTTTTGTCGGGCCGGTCGGTATCCATGCCCCGCAGTTCGTTGCTCGGAGCGGGATTCAGAAGCGAATACTGCCATTTATTCGACGGTTGCGTCGCCGCTTCCGTCGTTGGAGCTGGATCGGCGAGAGCCGCGCCGCTGCAGGCGATCAGCAAGACCGCGATCTCCGCGAACGACCCAATCGCCGATCGCCTTCGGGCGTTTAGAAGATTCGGCATGATCGATTCTTACCTGGCTCGGATCAGGAGTACGGGGATGTCGATGTTGTGTTGCACCCGGGTGGCTGTTACACCGAAAAAAATATCGGCCAGCAAGCGATGTCCGTGCGTGCTCATCGCCACCAAATCACAATGCTTCTCATGGACCCATCGGACGATCTCGGTCGCGGGCTCGCCGTAGGCGAGAAAGGCGTCGGCGGGAATACCGATGGTTTGGAATTCCGTTCGGATCCGCTCCAGATACGCTTTGTCTTCGGTGATCTCCGGGCTGACCGCATCCGGTCCGAAGGTACGCGCCGCCCAGCCGTCAGCCACATGAAGCAGCACGACTCGGCTGCGCAGGATCAATGCCAGCGCCTTGATGTGGTTGATGATCGCGCGATCCGTCGGCGTGGTATCGAGCGTCAATAAAATGGTGTCGTACATGATGTTCCTTGCGTGGCGGTCGACGATCCGCGGGCAGATGCCTTGTCCGTTCATCCTCCGCTGATCACTTGCCAAGCCTGCTTGATCGAATCGGGCAAACCGTAGATGTCCATCGCGGTGATGAGCAAGGCGCTGCCCCATCCGGTGATCAGCAGGAACCAGCCGTTACTCCATTTTCCCATCCGCTTGCGCGAGCTCGTGAAGTGCAGCAGTGGGAACATCGCCAAGGGCAACTGCAGCGCCAGCACGACCTGGCTGAGATTGAGCAGGTCGTTGATGCTGCTGTTGCCGCGGACGCCGATGATGAAGATGGCCGGCAAAATGGCCAGAGTGCGAGTGATCATTCGGCGAAGCCACGGAGCGATTCGCCAGTGCATGAACCCCTCCATGACCACTTGCCCGGCAAGAGTGCCGGTGATCGTGCTGCTCTGGCCGCTGGCCAGCAGCGCGACGGCGAACAGGAAGCTCGCCGCGACCGTGCCCAGGAGGGGCGCAAGAGTGAGATAGGCGACTCGAATCCAATCGGTGTTGGCGTCAAAGGCGTACGTGTGGCCGCCGGAAATCGCGCTGGTCTTGCCAAAGAACACCAACGCCGCCAGAACCATGATCGCCGCGTTGACGAAGAACGCGATGGTCAGGGAAACCGTCGAGTCGATGGTGTTGAAGCGGATGGCGCTGCGGATGGATTTCTCGTCGCGCTGCAACTTGCGGCTCTGCACCAGGGCCGAATGCAGATACAGATTGTGCGGCATCACCGTCGCGCCGATGATGCCGATCGCCAGGAAGGCCATTGTCGTGGTGTCGTTGGGATAGCCGACCCCGTGGAGACTGGGCCGGATCATCGCGCGGCCCATCTCCATGAAATTCGGCTGGGTCTGCGGCAGAATGAATATCTCGATGAAATAACAACCCGCGATCGTGGCGACCAGCAGAAGGACCACGGCTTCGATGGTGCGCATGCCGAATCGCTGCAAAGCCAGGAGCAAGAGCACGTCGGCGCCCGTGATGATCATCGCCCATAACAGGGGAATGTGAAACATCAGGTTTAACGCCACGGCGCTTCCGAGGGCCTCCGCCAGGTCGCAGGCTCCTATGGCGACCTCGCACAACAGCCAGTTGGGCCAGCGCGTCCACGTCGGGTACCAGTCCCGGCAGCATTGCGCCAAGTCCTTTCCGGTCGCCACGCCCAGCCGGGCGGAGATCACTTGCAGGAAGATGGCCATCAGGCTGGCGACGCCGACGACCCACAGCAGGCGGTACTTATATTCCGCTCCGCTGGAAAGATCGGTGCTCCAGTTGCCCGGGTCCATGTAGCCGACGCTGACCAGGATGGCCGGACCGACAAACGCGCGCCATTGCCGCCAAAACCCGGCATCGTGCTCCGGAACATTCACCGAGTTGTGCATTCCTTCGAGCGAAAGATGGCTGACGTTACCGCCTGCCTGCGGATCCGTCGCGGGATCCGGCGGTATAGTCGCTGGGCTTTGCATCGTACGCCTTTCATTCTATTCGAATACTTGGTTGCCGTATTTTGACTACTCAAAATTAAAATATCGGGCAGTCCCATAATTGTCAATCGGCTCCCGTGTCGATATGCTTTAGCCGGCAAAAGGAAGGGCCCGATGGCGACCAGCACCGTCGAAAACTACATCAAACGAATCTACATGGAACAGCCGCAGGCCGGACGCGGTCTGGTAACGCTCGGCCACCTCGCGAAAATCATGAATGTCGTGCCCGGAACCGCCACCACGATGGTCAAGGCCCTCAGCGAATCCGGCCTGGCCCGCTATCGGCCCAGAGAGGGCGTCCGCCTCACGCACGCCGGCGAAAAGCTGGCGTTGCACGTGCTGCGCCGGCATCGTTTGATCGAGCTGTTTCTGGTCCGCGTCCTCGGCGTGGACTGGTCGGAGGTCCACGCCGAGGCCGAAGAACTCGAGCATGCCATCAGCGACAAGTTGCTGGCGCGGATCGACGAAGTCCTGGGCCGCCCGGCGTTCGATCCGCACGGCGATCCGATTCCCAGCGCGGCGGGGAAGTTATCCCGCTCGCGCGTTCAGCCGCTGATCGCTTGTGGCACGGGGACGCGAATGCGAGTCGCCCGGATCGCGGATCAGGATCCGCGCTTCCTGCGCTACGCCAACAGCCTCGGCCTGGTGCCGGGGGCGAAACTTCATCTCAAGGATCGCGACGCGCTGGGGGATTCGATTCTCGTGCAGGTGAGCGGCCGCAAGCCGCTGAACATGGGTTCCTCCGCCGGCGCCAAAATCATGGTCGAGCCGCTGCCCAAACCCCGCGGAAATAGAACGGCCTAGTTTCGGCCTGGTTTGCGGGAGGCGCCGCCGGCGGACCCGCCCAGTTTGGCGGCTTTCGGCAACGGAACCGGCGCGGTGGCTTTTCCGGATCGGTGACGGGCCAGAAGCGCGGCTTCCTTCATCGAGGCGTTGGTCGCCGCCCGGCTCAGCGCGGCCCGCGTTCGGGCCATCTCCTCGGGCGTCCGATAGATTTGCGCGATGCGCTTGAGCATCGCCTCGTCGGGGTTCGGCTCTTCGCCGCACGACTCGCAGAGAAGGACGTTGGGATCGAACGATTCTCCGCAATGGATGCAGCGCCCATCGGCCCGTCTCGCCGCGATCAGGCGATCGCGCTCGCGCTGACGAATCAGTGCCTGCGCCGCCCGATACGCCACGGCAATCAATCCCAGGATCACGATGACCGGATTGATCGTGCTGAGCAAAACCACCATTAAAATCCAGACGCCGACCGCTCCGAAGAAAAATGCATAGACTTGCAACGGCGGAATTCCCAGCCCGTTGCGGTCGGCCGCTTCGTTGATGTACGTGAGGATTCCAAACGCCCCGACGAACGGCCAGACGGTCCAGCCGTGGGCCACGATGATATTGGTCACCGCCCCCGCGACGATCATCGCCGCGACGATAATATGCGAAGCGCGCAGATCGAGCCGCGCATATTCGCGCAAAACGCTTCCGATCCGCGCTTTGATCCATTCTCCGGCCATAACCCGTTTGCCAGAGTCTACCTTTTCCTCGTCCATTTGCCCGAACTCACCGCTTGACATTAGGACAAGGGCGATCTCCCGGTTACAATCCCGATGGCATATAATGGCGGACAGGTCATGAAGGAACTGAAACTCAAAATTTTCGGCTGGATTGGCATCTGCGCCGCCGCTTTTTCCGCGGCGTCCCACGCCGGGGTGGTTGCGCCGACCACGCACCCGTCCGTATCGGTCATTCGACAATGGATTCCCTCCGGCTTCCACACGATTCGGGACGTGCCCTATGTCCCGCACGCCGGCCGATCGCAAATGCTGGATGTGTATGTTCCGGATGTGGCCACCGCGCCCCGGCCGGTGATGGTCTGGATTCATGGCGGTGGGTGGTACAGCGGAGACAAATCTTCGCCGCCGGGAATGGGGTTGTTGTTGCGCGGCTATGTCGTGGCGAGCATTAATTATCGTTTATCGCGCGACGCGGTTTTTCCCGCCCAGATTTATGACTGCAAGGCCGCGATCCGGTTTTTGCGAGCGCACGCGAGGGAATTCGACATCGACCCCGCTCGCATCGGCGTATGGGGCTGCTCGGCCGGCGGCCAACTGGCGGCCCTCCTTGGGACCACGAACGATCGAATTGAATATGAAGGCAACGAAGGAGCGCTCGGCGTTTCCAGCAACGTGCAGGCGGTTTGTGATTGGTTCGGCCCATCGGATTTTCTCCGGTGGAAGGACCTGAACGTTCCCGGCGCGAAGGTGGTCAATCAACTTTTGGGCGGCTTGGCAGCCAACCACGATGCCGCCGCGAGATTCGCCAGCCCCGCCGAGCAGGTGGGACGTTCGCCGGCGGTCCCATTTTTGATCATGCACGGGGACCAGGACAAGCTCGTCCCGCTTCAGCAAAGCCAGATTCTCTATGAAAGACTACGCAGGGCTGGAGCGTCCGTGAAGCTCGTGGTCCTCCCGCGCACGGGCCATGGCACTGGTTGGTTCAAGAGCCGCGATACCCTGGCAACGGTTTACGACTTTTTTGATCGGTGCTTCAAGAAATCACCGGTCCGCGCCATTGCCACGACACGACCTTGATTTCCCGTTTCCATCCGGTATGGCGGCGTCCGGTTCCGGCCCTAACAACCACGTGTCCTCGGCCGCCCAATTGCCGAAGCGTTGAGCCATGTATTTTCGCAGGGGGCATGTACAAACCAGCATGCGCCCGGACAAACGCACGAATTGGCAGGGTGGCTTGCTCTGTTCCAGGCATTCCAGGACGTCAATGTCGCGGTGATACCGCCCCTTGCACAGATCCGTCAGGGCCGAATCAAGACAGGCGAATTTCTTAAGGCAGGTCACCTGCGACCGCAATTTCTCAAGATGCTTTCGTTCTTCCGCTGTGATCATGGTCGCTGGCCTTCCGGATCGTCAGTGACCTCCCAAGAGCGTCTCACCTCGATCGGGATTTCCAATTTTGACCTTCCGCCGACCGCCATGGCGAGCCGCTGTTCATGATGATACCTCGTTCCCGTGCTCCGCCATAGCATATTGGTCTGAAGTCACCGAAAAGCGCGCGTCCGATAAGTCGAAAGCTGACCTCATCCGTTCTCCTACAGTCCGCGCCAAGCTAGCCGATAACACAGGATATGCTTGAAGCGGACAAAGTTATTTCGTCGGTCGACGTCTCAACAGAGGACCAAGCGCAGTTTCGCAAGGTCAGACGACGTCTGGTCGAGCAGTTCTCCAAACAGGCGGCGAGCACCGGCGATCCCGCGCACGACGCGGCTGCTCGGAAAGCCATCGAGCAGGAAATTCCCCACGCCCTGCGGGCGCAGGATGCCTCCGTGCCCGAGGCGGTGCGAACCGAACTGGTCAGCGCCATCCTCAACGAACTGTTTGGCTTCGGCCCGATTCAACCGCTCCTGGACGACCCGACCGTCACCGAAGTGATGGTGAACCGTGCCAACCGCGTCTATGTCGAGCGCAACGGCAAGACGGCCCGGACCCCGATCACGTTTGATGATGATGACCATGTCAACCGGATCATCGACCGCATTCTGCAGCCCCTGGGAAAGCACCTGGACGCCAGCAATCCGCTGGTCGATGCGCGCCTGCCGGATGGGTCGCGCGTGAACGTGGTGATTCCACCGGTGGCCATCGCCGGGCCGTGCATCACCATCCGAAAATTCAGCCGCACCCGATTGGGCATGGACGATCTGGTACGCTTCGGCACGCTCACGCCGCAGGTCGCCGGTTTTCTCAAGGCCTGCGTGCAGGCGCATTTGAACATCGTGATCTGCGGCGGCACCGGCTCCGGCAAGACGACCCTCCTCAATATTCTCTCCGAATGCATCGGCGCCGATGAACGAATCGTGACCATCGAGGATGCCGCGGAATTAAACCTGAGCCAGGACCACGTTATCACCCTGGAGTCCAAGCGGGCCAGCGACGCCGGGGGCGAGGTGACCATCCGCGAACTGGTTCGCAACGCCCTGCGCATGCGTCCGGAGCGCATCGTGGTGGGCGAGTGCCGCGGCGCCGAATCCCTGGACATGCTTCAGGCGATGAACACCGGCCACGACGGCTCGCTCACCACGCTCCACGCCAACAGCCCGCGCGACGCCATCTCCCGCATCGAAACGATGTCGCTCATGGCCGGAATCGATTTCCCCGTGCGGGTGATCCGCGAGCAGATCGGGTCGGCGATTCATCTGCTCGTCCATCAGTCGCGCATGCGCGATGGATCGCGCAAGGTCACGTATGTAACAGAAATCGCCGGCATGGAAGGCGACAAAGTCCTCATGCAGGATCTCTTCCGCTTCAAGGAAATCCCCACCGCCGCGGGGGCAACCGTGCAGGGAAGCCTTCAACCCATGGGCCTGCGCCCGCAGTTCATGCACAAGTTCGAGGCCGCCGGCCTGGTCGTGCCCCCGGAAACCTTCTCGCCCAACGCGGTGGCCAAGTACCGCAACGCCGCCGCTTGAGGGATCGCCAGCGCGGTTGAACCGCCAGATCATTTTCAGAAACGATTGTAGCGGCCCGCCGCGGCGGGTCCTCATCGCGCCGCATCGAACCGCCCCGCCAAATGCAACCTGAAAATGCCCTATTTCACGGCGAACCTGAAAACGCTGATGGAATAAGCGGGGAACTCGTGCAGAAATGACGGCCCGGCATCGTCGATGTCGGCCGATTGCGGAAAAATCTTCCGCGGCTCCTCGATCGTATTCACATCTTTCGGCTGACCCGCCAACACCTGCAAGGACGCGCTTCTTTCCACCTCGGTTGCGCCATGCAAATCGATCTGAATCCGCTGCGGCGTTGAAGAGGCGTTCACCACTTTCAAAATCACCTGCCCGCTGGAGCCCACCCTGCTGGCCGCGGCATACACCGCCGCCGGCGGCGGGAGGGGCGTGTCCGTCGCCTCGGTAATCAGCTTGCCATCCAGATAGCACTTGATGTCCCGGCCCTTGACCCCTATGCGGATGTCGTACCACCGATTCGGATCAATCGTGACGGCCGAAGCGGGTCCAAACTCTTCCTTGTTTCCGTCAATGGTCCGTTCCAAAACGGTGCGCGTGTTTCCCCATCCACCGAGGTTCCACCAGATGAAGCTGTTGCGGCCGCGGCTGTGAAACAGGACGAGGAATCCCTCGCTGCCGCTGATCTTGCGCGCTTGAAGGCTATAGGTATAATCCGTCCAGTCGTTGCTGCCAGTGGTGATCTGAGAACCGTCCTCCGCCGAGGTTTGGGTGAGAACGGCGTCATTGACGTGCCAATCGCCCCCGCTCCGCCGCCACCCCCGCATTCCCTGGGAAAGATCGGATTGGAAGAGGACCCGATCGCCCTCCGTGACTTTCATGTCCTTGAACTGCGCGGTGGTATCCCACGTTCCAACCCCGATTCGACCGAAGGGCATCGGCGCCGGCGGCTCCTCATGCGGCTGCTCATGGATTTTCACCGGCAGCGCTGTGTCGCCGAGGTTCTGGGAAAACATTTTCTGCGCGTAATAGGAAGCCGATCCAAAGCTGCTGAGGGAGTCATAGCCGATGAGATTCGTCCCCCATTGCCTGCCGCCCTTGTTCACGTTGACCAGCAGCGGGGCATACGCGGACATAATGACGACGTCGGAATTCCGCTCCAACCCGGTAAGCCACGCGGCATCGGCAAGTGCGGCAGTCAAATTCGGCGTGGGGGTCCCTTCCACGGTGGCCCATTCGCCCACAAAAACTTTCGGCTTCGAGCGGTCGTATTTGTCGTAGTGACGCGTGTCCCGCTCCATCGCCTGGGCCGAGCGGTAATAATGGTCATCCACTACATCCGCAGCCCGGCTGCGGACGGGCATCGTCGCGATGAGTTTCAGATTGGGATACTTCGCCTTGATCGCATCATGGAACTGCGCAAAACGCGCGTCATAGGTTTCCGAGTGATCGAACTGGTCCTCGTTGCCGATCTCGACATATTCGATCTTGAACGGCGCCGCGTGTCCATCCTTCACGCGCTCCCGTCCCCATTTCGTGCCGGCGTCGCCGGTGGCGTATTCGATCTCGTCCAGCGCGTCCTGCACGAAGGGGAGCAAGTCCGGCCCCGGATCGACGTGCTGCTGAGTCAGGGAGTATCCGGCATACACCGCCAGCAGCGGTTCCATGTGCAGGTCTTCACACCATTCGAAAAATTCGAGCAAGCCGAGCCCATCCGATGAACGGTATTTCCACGGGCCTTGGTGGCCGGGGCGCTGATCGAGGTCGCCGATCGTTTTCCGCCACGCGAATCGCTGGTCGATCGTATCTCCCTCCAGATAGTTTCCGCCGGGAAAACGCAGGAATGCCGGATGCAGATCCGCCAACATTTGCATGAGGTCGATGCGGTTGCCGTTGGGCCGGTCGCCAAACGTCGGCCCAATGAGCGACACCAGATTCAACCACACCGACCCCTTGCTCGAGGCCAGGATCACAAACCGGGCATCGGCCAACGGCTGGACATTGCCGGTGACGAGCTTGACTTCGTATCTCTTCCATTTCGTCCCGAGCCAAAGCACGGAGCCGGATGCATACACGGTCGCGCCGCCGCCGCTTTGAATTTCGACGGCCAGCGGGCCGGAGAATCCACTATCGGCTTTGGCGAAAAAGGAAGCGCGATATTGCGAATTCGGCCGGACAGGGACGCCCCAATATCCGTCGTTGGCGACGCCGACGCGCTGGCCCTGATCGAGGGAAGAAATATCCAGCCGGAGACTTCGGGTAAGGACCGTCGCTTCGATTGGATTGTCTTCGTCCAATGCGATCTTGGCTTGCGCGCTGCCGCTGCCGACAACCGACCAATGCACGGGCTTGCCCGCGTCGTCTTTGAAGATGCGGTTTTGGATCAACTCGGCGTAAAGCCCGCCGTCGTAGGAGTGATTGATCTCCTCGGTCATCAATCCGTAAAGCATCGGGCTGATTTTGATCCCCTGCTTTTGCAGATCGACGGTCAATCGCCCGGGCGCGACATCGGCCCCGGCAGCAATGGATACCGAGCAGATCACCATTGCAAAGATCGTTAGGATTCTCATCCCAAACTTATCGTCCGTTTTCCGACAGCGCCTTCGCCACCGCGCCGATGACCTGCTTGGCGTCGCCGAACAGCATCAGCGTCTGATCCAGGGTGTACAACTCATTATCGATGCCGGCAAACCCCGGATTCATCGTGCGCTTGATGGCGATGACGGTCTTTGCCTTGTCGGCATTCAAAATGGGCATTCCGTAAATCGGCGAACTCTTGTCGTGACGAGCCGCCGGGTTCACAACGTCATTGGCCCCGACCACCAGCGCGACATCCGTCTGCGGAAAATCCCCGTTGATCTCGTCCATTTCCACCAGCTTGTCGTAAGGAATCTCGGCTTCGGCCAGGAGGACGTTCATATGTCCGGGCATCCGCCCGGCGACGGGATGGATCGCAAATTTCACCTCCACCCCGCGTCGCGTCAGTTGGTCGTAAAGCTCCCGCACCTTGTGCTGGGCCTGCGCGACGGCCATGCCGTACCCCGGGATGACGACAACCAACTGAGCGGCCCCGAGGATTTCCGCCGCTTCCTCCGGACCGGTGGAGCGAACGGTTTTCTTTTCCGCCGACGCCGCCGACGCCTGAACTTGTCCGAATGCGCCGAACAGCACGTTGGCGAAGCTGCGGTTCATCGCCTTGCACATGATGATGCTGAGAATCAGCCCGCTGGCCCCGTCCAGAGCCCCGGCGATGATCAGCAACTTGTTGCCCAGAACGAATCCCATCATGCTCGCCGACAGCCCCGCGTAGCTGTTCAGCAGAGCGATGACCGTCGGCATATCCGCTCCACCGATCGGCAGGATCAGCAGCACGCCGAATGTCAGCGCCAGCAGCAGCAATACCGGAAACAACACCGACCACTGCGGATGGACGATCAGCACCGCCCCGCAAACGACGGCGGCGCCGAGAAGGGCGAAGTTGTACAGGTTCTGATTCTTATACGTCATCGGGCGGGTCGGCAGCAGGTCCTGCAGCTTCCCGAATGCCATCAAGCTTCCCGTGAACGTCAGCGCACCCAGCAGAACTTCCAGGCAGAGAAAGAACATGATCAGCGACGTCGGTGGATGGTTATGCAGATCGAAAAGGAAATAGTGGGCCGTGCCGACAAGGGCCGCCGCCAGCGCGCCGAACGCGTGCGACAGCGCGGTTCGCTGGGGCACCGCCGTCATCGACATCCAAATCGCCATCGGCGCACCGATCAGCGCTCCGATCACGAATCCGACGATGATCCAGTCGTAGGTGATGATGTGCCCAGTCATCAGGGCGCCGACGATCGCGATCGTCATTCCAAGTTCCCCGGCCAGGTTTCCTCGCCGTGCCGTCTGGGGAGAACTCAGCCACTTCAGCGCCAAAATGAACAGCGACGCCGCGAGCACGTATGCCGTCGTGGTGATGACGTTGACGATCACCGACTGTTCGTCCGGTCCAATACTGGCCAGTGTGGGGATCATGCTTTTTGTTTCTGTGCGTCTGTCGGGCCGACTCTTCGCTTCTTGAACATCTTGAGCATCCGATCGGTGATCATGAATCCGCCGATGACGTTCGCCGACGCCGAGGCGACGGCGGTGGTGCCGAGGATTGTCGAGAGCGTCGTCTGATGAGCCCCCGCCAGCTCAATCGCCGCGATCACGCTGATCGCCGATATCGCGTTGGTCAGCGACATCAGCGGCGTGTGCAGCAGCGGGCTGACCCGTCGGATCACCTCCAGGCCCAGGAACGCCGAGAGAATGAAAACGTACAGATCCGATGCAAAATCAGGCATGATTCAGCAACTCCTTCATCCGCGGATGAACCACCTGTCCGCCCTGACACAGCAGGATGCCCGCGATGATCTCATCCGATGGATCGATCTTCACCTCGCCCGCCGTCGTCAGAATCAGCTTGAGCAGGTTCGCCAGATTTTGCGAGTACACCTGGCTCGCGTGGAAGGGGACGGTCCCGGCGACATTGGTGATTCCAATGATCGTGACGTTGTTCTTGCGGACGGTTTTCCCAGGCTCGGTGGCTTCGCAATTGCCTCCGGTCTCGGCCGCAAGATCCACGATCACGGCTCCGATTTGCATCTGGGCGACCACGTCCGCGGGGATCAACTTGGGCGCGGGCTTGCCTGGGACCGCGGCCGTCGTGATCACAATGTCCGATTCGATGACGACTCGGGCCAAAAGTTCACGCTGCTTTTGCTGCTGCTCGGGCGAGAGTTCCTTGGCATACCCGCCGGCGTCCTGGGCGGAGCTGGTTTCCAGCGGCAATTCGACGAATTTCGCGCCGAGGCTTTGCACTTGTTCCTTCACGGCCGGGCGAACGTCGTACGCGCTGACGAGCGCGCCAAGCCGGTGCGCCGTCGCGATCGCCTGCAATCCCGCCACACCCGCCCCGATCACCAGCACCTTCGCCGGCTGCAGAGTTCCCGCCGCCGTCATCAGCATCGGGAGAATCTTCGGCGCGCATTCGGCCGCCATTATGACCGCTTTGTATCCCGCGATATTCGCCTGCGATGAAAGCACGTCCATCGCCTGGCCGCGCGTGATTCGCGGCAAATATTCCAATGCCAGCGCCGTGACCCCTTGCTTCGCCGCGAAGGCGATAAGATTCGCATTGCGATACGGCGACAACATGCCCGCGAGAATCGACCCGCTCCGCATCTGCCGAATCTCAGCCTCGGCTGGCGGCCCGACGACCAGAACGATGTCGGCATCGGCCCATGCGGTTGCGATCTTCGCACCGGCGGCCCGGTACGCGTCGTCGCTGTGCGATGCCGCCATCCCAGCCTGCGATTCAACCACGATTTCCACCCCGGGAAGGCCAAGGCGCTTGATCGCCTGCGGCACCAGCGCCACGCGCGTCTCGCCGCTCGCCGATTCATTGGGCACAAAGATTTTCATGCGTCTCTGTCAGTGATTGACCCGATGCAACTCGGGCGCTGTTTATAGTTGTTCACAACATGGAAAGCGATCCACACTGCCCCTTGCAGTTTGGCCGCATCGTCGCATAGTGTGCGCAAGGCGCGACTCCAACGCAATAGGGACGCGGCCAATCCCGTTCGGCACGGCAATCGCGGCGTGATGGCCAGCGATCGTTGAATGTGCATTTT
>Ga0116134_1000682_pt1 | contig 17466 bp, 14 predicted proteins | sample June2015DPH_19_5_FD_89737 | JGI IMG/M metagenome (GOLD analysis project Ga0116134, IMG submission 89737) | Peatland microbial communities from SPRUCE experiment site at the Marcell Experimental Forest, Minnesota, USA - June2015DPH_19_40 | ecosystem: Environmental > Terrestrial > Soil > Wetlands... | reverse complement strand
GACGCTGTGAAACGCCGCCTCGAAGGCATGAAGCTGGGCGGCTTGATCACGGCCGCCGTCGGCATCGGTGTCATGGTGCTTCTGCGCGGGATTGCGAACGATGAGGGACCGGTTTATCTCGTCGGCCTGATTCCATTACTGATCGGGGCGGCGCTGCTGGTGTATCCATTCATCCTCGCGCCTAAGGGGGAGGCATAAGAGAACACGCTCGCCGGCGTGCACTGTGATGGCGTGCACTATAATGAATCCGTTGGCAGCCGGACCGGACGGTCGCTGTCGCACCGGCGTCCCCAGCGCGCCCGCTTTTGGCGTGCCGGGGTGGCCGCGAGACAGAGGAAAGTCCGAACTCCGCAGAGCAGTGTGCCGGATAACGTCCGGGACGGCCGGTTGAAGCCGGTTGGACGGAAAGTGCCACAGAAAACATACCGCCCGGGCCGCAAGGCTCAGGTAAGGGTGAAAAGGTGCGGTAAGAGCGCACCGCCGACGCAGTAATGCGGCGGGCAGGGCAAACCCCACACGGAGCAAGACCAAATAGGGAGGGATTTCCTGGTGAGCCTTCGGGTTTCGCCGGGGACGCGTGCCGGCTCGGCGCGCCACAACCTCCGGGTAGGTCGCTTGAGCCCCGCAGTAATGCGTGGCCCAGAGGAATGACCGTCCTGCCGGCAACGGCAGACAGAATTCGGCTTACAGGTCCGGCTGCCACAGATTTTTGTTAGTCCAGCATGTCCTCTGAAAGCGACCGCACGCTGATTCCCTTCGACCCCGGCCTCTGCCAGAACTGCCACCACGCGCGCCGGATCGAGTCCGATCGTGGGTCGATTTTCTTCAGGTGTGAACTTTCGTTTGAGGATTCGCGGTTTGCGAAGTATCCGCGCCTTCCGGTTTTGGTTTGCAGCGGCTATCGGCCGAAGTAGTCGCCAGGTCTTAGTCCCCATGTCTTTGCCAGCCGTTCCGATCGACCCTATAATTGAAGTTCGAGACGAGTCCACGGCCCCGACCGTATCTCTGACTCGTGATTTCACCGGCTACTTGATTGAACACCAGTCACTGAAGACCAAGGAGAACTTTATGTCCGCACCCAGCCGTCGCCCGGAAATTCGCCGCCGCCGCACCCGCGCCGAAAAAATCGCCAAGCTGCGCAAGCGCCTCGCCGCTGCTTCTGCTTCCACTGACAAAGACCGCCTCAACGCTAAGCTGCATCGTGCCGGTCTGGTTTCTCCGGGGAACCCGTTGGTCAAGAGCGCGTAGAGCGGCGTCAGCGTTGCCGGAGTGCGCACCCGTGACGCGGCAAGCCACGTCCCTGCCTAGAATTCCACCGTCACAAATCTCGCCGGGCTCTTACCCACATTCGTCAGCGTGTGGGTGTAGCCTCCCGGCAGCCACTTGACATCGCCAGCCTTGAATTTTCCGGGCATCGGACCCGACCCCTCGACGTCGCTGCGCAGATCGAGATCTGTGGCCGCGACCAGCAGATGCGGACCGTCGTAATGGCGGCTGGGCACGGTCGCACCGGGTTCGAGGTTGATTTCGGATACGCGCACTCCATCTTTCACGAAAAGAATTTTGCTGCGCCCGCCCGGGAAAATCTTTTCGCCGCTTTCCTCCGGCCAATGGGATGGCGTCTGCCGCAATTTTTCATCCTGCATCAACTCAATCGTCACGTTGCGGAAGGGCTGGTCCGAGAGATTCTTGGCGACGTGGGCGAAGTTTCCCGGCGTAAGCCGCGTGTCGCCGTCGGTGAACTTGACGTCCACGGGCGGTTTGCCCTCGACTTCGTTAGAGAGGTGAGCATCGCCAAGTGTGACGAAAACATAGTCGTGGCGATGGCGATGCATGAGCGTCGAAGTGTGCGGTGCGACCTCGATCTGGAAGACGCGTACGTATTCGTTTTCCAGCACAAGGTGGTGCGAGGGTTCAGCGGTGATCTCGACTTCAGTCGCGGTCTGCGCAGCCGCGAATGGAACCAGCAGGAGGAAAAACAGTAGGCGTTTCATGGCGGGGAATTGTAGCACCGGAGGAGTTGTAGCGGCGCGAGGTATCCGGAACTACAGCGGAGAAGGCTGGCCCTACGCCGCTGTCCCTGCACAAATTCAAGCGGAGTACACGATCTTCCCGCCGACAATTGTTGCCACTACTGTTCCCGTGAGTTGCCATCCATCGAAGGGCGTGTTCTTCGATTTCGAGCGGGACTTGTTGACATCGAAGGTCCACTTCTTTTTCGGATCGAAAACAGTAACGTCGGCGACCGAGCCGCGGACGAGCGATCCGCGCCCGCGAAGATCGAAACAGCGTGCCGGACCGGCAGTGAAGAGTTCCACGATGCGGGCAAGAGGGATGCGCTTCTCGCGATGCAGCCTGGTGATCGCCAGCGCCAGCGCCGTTTCCAGTCCGGTGATGCCGAACGCCGCGAGTTCGAATTCCATCTCTTTTTCGTGAGCGGCGTGGGGAGCGTGATCGGTGGCGATGGCGTCCACCGTACCGTCGGCGAGCGCGGCCAGGATGGCTTCGCGGTCGGAGGCCGACCGCAGCGGCGGATTCATCTTGTAATTGCTGTCGTAGTCACGCATGTCCTCGTCGCTCAGCGTGAAATGGTGCGGCGTAACTTCAAAGGTGACGCGCGCTTTCGCGCGCTTGCCCCGGCGCACACTCTTCAGCGCGTCCGCCGTGGAAAGATGCGCGACGTGCAGGCGCGCATTGGGAATGTGCATCGCAAGCTGCACGTCCCGCTCGACGATCGAGGCTTCGGCCGCCGCAGTCATGCCGCGCAATCCGAGACGGAACGAACGCGCCCCCGCGTGCATGGAGCAATTTTCGGTCATGCGAGTGTCTTCGGCATGTTGCACGACCGGGAAATTCAGCTCCCCGCCCAGAGCCAGCGCCTCGCGCATAATGCCGTCATCGAGGATGGGCTTGCCATCGTCCGTAACTGCAATTGCTCCGGCACTGTGCAGTGCGCGGAAATCGGTGAGCGTGACTCCCTTGCTCGAACGAGTCGCGGCAGCAATGGCAAATGCATTCACGACCGCGCCACGTTCGGGCTGACGAAGCCACTCGATCCACTCCACCGAATCGACAACCGGCACAGTGTTGGGCATGGTGCAGACAGAAGTGAAACCGCCAGCCGCGGCGGCAGCCGTGCCCGTCGCGATGGTCTCTTTGTACGCCTGCCCGGGCTCGCGCAGGTGCACGTGCAGATCGATGAAACCCGGCGCGACGATGAGCCCGCGGGCATCAAATTTCTCGTCCGCGCCTTTGATCTTGTTGGGAGCAGCAATTTCGGCGACGCGGCCATCCTTCAGCAGCACATCCATGGGCGCGTCGATGCGAGCTGCCGGGTCGATGAGGTGGCCGCCCTTGATCAGCAGACTGCTTGTGGATCGTGAAGTCACGTCAATCCTTGAATTCCACAGATTTTTTACCACGGAGTCACGGAGACACAAGAAAACGAAATCACGCCTTATTGGTTTTGATTTTCTCTGTGTCTCCGTGACTCCGTGGTAAATCGATCTTCATCGCATCTTTCCCATTGCCCGCGCCAGAATCGCCATGCGCGTGGGCACGCCGTTGCGCACTTCCTCCAGGATCCGCGCCTGGGCGCCGTCGGCAACTTCGCTGGTCAGTTCCAATCCCCGAATGATCGGGCCGGGATGCATCACAATGGCATCCTTCTTCGCCATCTTCAATCGCGCCGGAGTCATCTGGTAGCGCGCAATGTATTCCGGGAGGTCGATCTTCATGCCGGAGAGGCGCTCTTTCTGCACCCGCAGCAGCATGACCACATCGGTGCCGCGCAAGGCGTCTTCAATATGGCGGGTCACGCGCACGCCGGGCGCGAGCGTCGTCGCAATCTCGGGCGCCAGTTCCAGCGGACCGCAAAGAATAATCTTCACGCCGAATTTGCTTAACAGGTGGCACGCCGATCGCGCCACCCGGCTGTGAAAGATGTCGCCGACAATCGCGATCTGCAGGCCTTTGAAAGTCTTCTTGTTGCGCAGAATCGTATAAGCATCGAGCAGCGCCTGCGAGGGATGCTCGTGCAGTCCATCTCCGGCGTTGATGACAGGCACGTCAATGTGCTGCGCCATCACGTAGGGCGCACCGGCATTGGGGTGGCGGATGACGATGATGTCGGCGCCGACGGCGCGCACCGTGTATCCCGTGTCGAGCAGCGATTCGCCTTTCTCGATACTGGAACCGGCCGCCTGGATGAGGACGGTGTGAGCGCCCAACGATTTCGCCGCGATTTCAAACGAGCTCCGGGTGCGGGTGGAAGCCTCGTAAAAAAGGAGAAGCACCCGCCTGCCCTTAAGTAGGGGCCGCGGCTTGTCCGGATTCATGCGCCGGGCAAACTTCAAAATTCTCAGGATCTCGGCTGCTTCCAGGTGCTCGATGCCGAGTAGGGAACCGCGCGCTGGATTCATAATTAACTTGTGATTTCCAATTTGTAATTTGTGATTAAGAACCGCGCAATGGGCTTTTCGATTACAAATTACAAATCGCAAATTACAAATTGACATGCTGCTTTTCCATCAGCAGCACTTTCTCCGCGTCATCCACTTCGCGAAGTTTGACCTCAATAATCTGATTTTCCGTCGTCTGCACCGTTCGTCCAATGAAGGCGGCTTCAATGGGCAATTCGCGATGGCCGCGATCGATCAATACGCACAACTGCAAGCGCTTGGGGCGGCCCGCGCGAAACAGCGCGTCCATGGCGGCACGGGTGGTGCGTCCGGTGTAGAGCACGTCGTCGACCAGCACTACCGACTTGCCCGTGATGGGAATCTCCATCTCGGTTTTCTGTACCACGGGCTTGGAGTCGAGGGTGGAAAGATCGTCGCGATAGAGGGTAATGTCGAGCGTGCCGAGTGCCACCGGTTTCTTTTCGATGCGCTGAATGATTTTCGCCAGCCGTTCCGCCAGCGGAACGCCCCGGCGCCGGATGCCGACCAGCGCCAGATCTTCGACGCCATTATTTTTCTCGAGAATCTCATGAGCCAGCCGGATCAAGGTGCGCTCCACCTCGGATGCCGACATCAACTGCGCTTTCTGATGGATCTCGAAGGAACGTCCTGGCGCGCGCGAATTCATAAACGCTGCATCATACGCGTGCGGAAAGATCAGAGCAAGGCCGGATCCGAAACCCGCGCCGATTGTGATGAACTACACGCGGGTGTTGCGCGGCCGCAGAAACAGCGAGGCCAGCGCACCGCCAACAGAGGCGAGCACCACGGTGACAATCATCCCAAAAAAGAAGGTGAACGCCAGCCCCGACGGGGTGAACAGGTTGTGGATGCCGGCCTGAATGTCAGGGTCCGCCGCGTTGGCTCCGAACCTTTGCGCGACTTTCAGGATGGCATCGACGTATTCCTGCTGGGCATGAAAAACAAAAATCCGGATGGTGATCAACAGAGCGTTAATGGCGAAGGCGACGACGCCCGCTGCTCCTCCGACGCGCGCGCCGAGAGCGGAAGGAAGTGCGAATTCATTTTCGCGGCGGTAGAAAAAGACGCCCAGCGCCCCAGTCAGCACGATGCCGAGAAATGGGATCATGCCGATGAAAACGCCAAGCACACCGGCCTTGAGCGCGGCCCGAACGGCAATTCCCCTGTCGATTGTTCCGGCCATCGTGCTTCCTGATGGCCGCGCCTGAGACGAGGCCAGCCTCGCCTCTACGGGAATCTCCGGAGAAAGCTCGTCCGGCGCGGGATTCAAGCCCGCGGCATTCTCAGCATCGGGAATCGCCACCTGCACATGGATTTGAGGAGCGCGGCATTGCGGACAAAACGGCCGCCCGTCCTCGACCGTGGTCCCACATTGTTGGCAAGAGTGCTCCACGTCTTTGAAGCTAGCGCACAACGAACCGGAGAGCAAGGCAAGGCCATTGAATCATTGATTCATTACGTCATTGAATCATTGGCTGATCTGGTAAGGAGGGACGATTCAATGACTCAATGACTCAATGACTCAATGTCTCAATGCCTCATTCAGATCGTGTCGTCCGAGCCCGAGTGCATGCGCACATAAACCAGGGCAAAGCGGGTTCCCGGGCTGTGGGGCTTCACGGCAACGACGTGCTGGTTCCCCTCCGTTCCCACCTTCAACTCGACCGAGTCTCCGCTGCCGCTATTCCCACACGACACCGGCTTCGACATATCATCCTTGCCGCCTTTAGTTTCTACGCTACCGCCGTGCCAGGCGCCGCGGCACTGGATGGGCTTGCCATATTTCTGCAGCTCTTTGTCGTAGTAGGCGATGATTTTGTCGGGAGCGTCGTCGGAGACGAACTCTGCGGCCACCACTTTCAACGAGAATCCCATCACCGAAAGATTTACATTGGCGCTCTTCTTGTCGTCGCTGTCGTCTTTCGGTGCGGGCTTCGCGCCGGGATACAGCGCCAGCCCAGCGTCGCGGATATCGGCTTGATCGCTGACGTGCAAATCACCCAAAGGAGACTTGATGTCAACGTGCTTTTCGCCATCCTTGCTCCTGTCGTTCGTATTGATGCTGCAAGCGGGAAGCACCGAGAGCGCGGCCAACAGCGCGCCCAGAGAGAGTCTTACGATCACGCTACGGTTGAACGTCTCACGGCTGAACATTCTAACGCTGAACATGGGAGGAACCTCCTGAACTCGGTCGAACTGAACTCGGTCGAACTGCGTTGGGCCGGGCCGGCCGCTCGATCCCTTCGCCTCGGGATGCGATGCCCGGGATCGTAACCGGCAGATGACCACCGATCGGGATTTCGCCGAAGATCGCTTTCACGGCAGCGGTTTCCGACACGGTCGCATTGGAGAACGCGCACACATAATTCTGGATCGCGGGGAAATCCTGCACTACATACGGATTGCCCATGGCGAGTACAACCGTACGCTCGGCGGCGCGTTCGAGAATCGCGCCGAGCAAAGATCCTGTAGCCTCGTCCATGGCAACCGTATTCTTCAAACCGCCTCCGGCGTCGCGCGCGGCCTTGCCCGCAGTCGGGATCGCATACACCGCAGCGATCACGTGCTCCGCCGCTTCCACCGCTTCGATCGCAGACGGCTTCATGCCCGCGGCCGAGCGCGCATCGACGTAGATCATCCGGGCGTCAGGCACGCGGGCTAGAAACTGGCGTTCGAGCATGCGTCCGGAGTCGGTGCGCAGGTCGTCGGAAAAAATCACCACTACGAGACGGTTGCTCACCTCTGTCAATGATTGATACGGAAGCCCGGCCACAGGAGTTCCAAAAGACTGCAGCGGGATTACTTTGCCGTTGTCGCGGATGAGGGTAATGGCTTCGTCCGCAATGCGCTGGCCGGCGGCCAGGTTTTCCGGTTTCGCAATCTCGCTCGCGAGTCGGCCCGGGTCCACCAGTCGCGCCTTGTTCAAACCGAGAGAAGCCTTAAGCTCCAGAATCTTGCGCACAGATTGATCGAGCCGCGGACGGCTGATTTCGCCGCTACGCACCGCTTGCAGCACCGAGCGGTAGCTGGCGTCGAGATCGGCCGGAATGATCAGCATGTCATTGCCCGCTTCGAAGGAGTCGACCGCGGCCCGGCCGATATCCTTCGCGTAAATGCGCGTCAGCCCCGCCATGTCGAGCGCGTCGGTCACGACCATCCCTTTGAATCCCATTTCTTCTTTGAGCAGTCCGTCCACAATCGCCCGCGAGGTTGTGGCCACTCGGTTGGGCTCGGGATCGAGTGCGGGAACGGTTACGTGTGCCACCATCACGGCGTCGACGCCTGCCTCAATCGCGCGCCGGAACGGCGGCAGCTCAACCGCATCCAGGCGCGCCCGGTCGCCCGTGACTTCAGCGAGGCCAAGATGCGAATCGGCAGCGGTGTCGCCGTGTCCGGGAAAGTGTTTGGCCGTCGTCAGCATGAAGCCTTCGTGAGCGCCCCGAATGTATGCCGCCACGAAATCGCCCACCTGCTTCGGGTCTTCTCCGAACGAGCGCGTGTTAATGATGGGATTCGCCGGGTTGGAATTCACGTCGGCAACGGGAAAGAAATTCCAATGCACTCCGACGGCCCTCGCTTCGAGCGCCGTGATGCGTCCCAAGGCTTCGGCATTTTCCGTTTTGCCCGTAGCTCCAAAAGCCATCGCATGCGGAAAGACAGTAGCGCCATTCAACCGCATCGACACGCCGCGCTCGAAGTCTGCCGCCACGATAAGGGGCAGCTTGGATGATTTCTGCAGCCGGTTGAGCAGCTCGGCAGCGACATCGGGTTGGCTCTTGAGCAGGACGGGGCCATCCACCGGAACGCTCATGACGAGCGCTCCGATGTGATATTTGCGGAGGTTGTCGCGCATCTGAATATAGAGGGGGTCGGCGTCGTTCAGAAATTGCGCTCTCACCCAGATCGCGAAAAGCTGGCCGACTTTTTCTTCGGGCGACATCTTGCGCAACGTCTTCTCGACCCACTTCTGTCCGGCTCTGTCGACATGGATGGGACCGACTGGCAGAAAGCGGCTCTTGTTCGTGTCTTTATCCCTAGCAAAGCAAAGCGCCGCGGCCAGCAGGAGCGCGATCGGCAGCAAATGTCGGAGCATGCAATTGACAATAGCAAAAACGCACATTTCTTGTAGAGACGGGGCTAGCCCCGTCTTAGGCTGCTGAGAAGCTGGGGCTTTGTATCAGGGCATCGCTTTAGCGATGCCGCAGAATTCTGTGAAATCAGATGCCCCTTTAGGGGCTGGACATCATCCCGTGCTGGGGACGTGGGGGCCATCCTCAGTTTCTCTCAAATGTTCCGTTCGACAATTGCAATGCCTTCCGCCTGGATGGCCGGCTCGTCGCCGAACCCGGCCAGCCAATGCACATCCGGTTCTCGCCGGAACCACGTGATCTGGCGCTTGGCATAGTTGCGATGCGCCTGCTGCGCCGCGCCGATTGCCGACTCCCGATCCAGTTCGCCGCGCAAGAATTGCATCGCCTGCTTGTATCCCAATGACGCGAGCGGGCGCGCTTCGTCGCCATACTTTGCGAGAAGCCGTTCCGTCTCGGCGATCAGTCCTTCGTCAAACATCTTCGCAGCCCGCTGGTTGATGCGGGCATAAAGAACTTCGCGCTCGGGATTGAGGCCGAGACGCAGAATGCGAAAACCGCGCAGCGGTTCACGCCCCTGCTGCCAAAGTTCAGTCATACTTCGGGGCGAGGTTCGGGGCGAGGCCAGGCACACTTCGATCGCCCGTATCACCTTCGGAACGTCATGGGCGTGAATGCGGCTCGCCGCCGAAGAGTCGAGACGCCGCAGGATGCGATGCAAGTACTCGGTCCCGCACTTCTCGGCGCGAGCACGCAGTTTGTTGCGCAGGTCTTCGTTACGCAGCAGCCCGCGCAAAATGGGCAGATGCTCGGTCCCGTGCTTCTCGGCGCGAGCACGCAGTTTGTTGCGCAGGTCTTCGTTACGCAGATCTCCGTAGGGCAGCTCTCCGGATCGCTGCGGGCCCGAAAAAAGTCCTTCGAGAAGAGCGCGGAGATAGAGACCGGTTCCTCCGCTGACGATAGGCAAGTGTCCGCGCTGCTTGATTTCACCTAATACCTGCCGCGCCTGGCGCGCATATTCTCCCGCGCTAACGTTGGCAAGCGGATCCACGCAATCCAGCAGGTGATGCGGAACTTCCGCGCGCTCGGCCGCACTGGGCTTGGCCGTGCCGATTTCAAATTCGCGGTACATTGCAACCGAGTCGCAATTGACGATTTCTCCGCCGAAGTGCCGCGCGATCCTGAGCGCCAGAGCTGTCTTCCCGCTCGCTGTGGGACCAAGCACGACGACGACCAGCGGTTCGCGATCTAACCCAGGCGGCTTCGGCAACCCCGGCAGCTTCAGCGCGCGTTCCAAGGAATGTACCGCCAGTAGCGGATGATGGTGAGAATGAGCAGCAGAACCGCCATGAGAAGCAGTCCGGTGGCTTCGGCGGCGTAGATGGAATGGCGGTGCTGATGCTTGTCGTCCTGATGCTGGTGGTCGACCGGCTTGGGCGGAACGGGGGCGTTCACGGCGCTATTGTAGCCTTTTCGTGCCTGGATAGTCGTTGGTAGTGTCGATCCAACCTCGCAAGTGGAGCGTCGGGCGTCCCCGCCCGGCTGGACGGGCGAGACGCCCGTCCCTCCACCGGCTCACGGCGAACTCCACGTTTCGGGCGGTGTACACTACGGGCGCGCCGTCATGCCGATGCCTCCCTCCAGCAGCGAATGCAGGCTTCTGCGCTTTGGCGTCTTTGAAGTCGACCTGGCCGCCGGAGAGCTGCGCAAAAACGGCGCTCGCATCCGGCTTCAGGAACAGCCGTTTCAAGTGCTCGCTGCCCTGCTGCAGAATGCCGGTCAAGTGGTCACGCGCGAAAACCTGCGCGAAAAAATCTGGCCTGCTGATACCTTCGTCGATTTCGATCACAGCCTGAACACCGCCGTGAACAAGATTCGCGAGTCGCTGGGCGATTCCGCATCGAGCCCGCGCTTTGTCGAAACCCTGGCCCGCCGCGGCTATCGCTTCATCGCCCCGGTTGACCGCATCGCAGCAGCAGCAACAACATCCGCGCAACCAGGCGCGCAGGACAATGCTCTGCGGCAGAATGATCCCGCAACCCCGCCGAAGGCTGAGATCGCGCTCCATCCCGAACTGCACGTACCCATTCCCCGGCGCGGATTGGTGCGCGCGCTTTTCGCACTCATTCAGGTCATGTATCTCATCTTCTACCTGAGCGGCCTCGCTCACCTGCGCGATGTGGACCGGGTCGCCAGCAGCTTTCTCCCGGGCTGGCGAGCGCTGTTCATCGTGGGCACAGTCTTGGTGACCGGAGCGGTGGGAATCCCGCTGCGGCTCTATTTGCTGTCCGCGGTCGCCTTCGATTTCCGCAAGCTGGCCGGGACATTCGCCCGCCTATTCCCGTTTGTTCTCGCGCTGGATGAGCTCTGGGCTATCGCGCCGTTCCTGCTGCTGCCGCAGATCGGCGTGGGCCTGGCGTTCGCCGCGACTGCAGCTTTGCTGTACGTTCCCTTCTCGGAGAGAACTCTGGTCCGCCTGGCTTATCAACTGCAGAGCTGAGATCTCTCTGGATTTCTCTGCAACTTCCCTGGTTTTTGTGCCTCTTTCAGTTGCTCCTGAAAAACGAACGGAGCGGAAGGTACTTTGTTCATTTCCGCCCCGAATCAGCGCATTATCGGCTGCAGGCCGAAAAGCGCGCAGCCTCAGGGAGTGACCGTGAGGAACAAGGGCGGAGCCTCGCAATCGGTCGCTGGCGCATGGAAGAAAAACATGGCAGCGGCGAGGTAGCGCCTCATTGGCCCCGTGTCGACACTGGTTGCCAGGAATTGCGGACGAGTCCGTAAGATCTCACTGCTGGCCACGTTCGCGCCCTGCGAGTCCGCCGGCCCCTCAAGAAAGACCGCAGCCAGCCGATCCCACTGCGATAGCCGGCCTGCCTCTGCCTTAGTCGAGCGAGGAATCTGCGGATCCGTCTTGTGGCAGTCGGGCGAGTTGTCCGGAAAATCGACATACAACTTCAGACCCAGGTACTTCGTCGTATCGCGGAATGCCGTACGGGAGTGGGTGTGGCACATGTCCTTCGGATCGTCGGGTTGCGCTGGCTCAATCGCAAACCGAATAGTTGGGGTCTCGAGCTGGAAAAGCAGCGGGTTGAACGTGCCGGTATCCGGAGTGCCCGCCAATGAGAAGCCGTTCAGACTGCTGACGTTGTAGCGGAACGACACGTGGGTCGCGTAAGCCTGCTCCGTCGAAGCATCGGGGGGATAGCTGGTACCGACGCGACTACGGATTCTCCTGGCGGCCACGTATGCCTCGGGCTTGGGAAGTCGAATCACATAGCGCCCCGACTTGTCATCGAGCGCGTGTTGCAAGCTCTTGGCGTCGATGTTCGCCTGCGCAAAGCTGGGATCGAGCGCCCCCGAAAAAGCAGGGCCATGGGCCGGGACGGAAAGATCGTAAACTCCCGCTGCCAGCGCCGAGTCATTGGAGGCGGCTACGTAAAGATCGCGATGCAGTTTAGTCTTGGGCGCGAGCGCCAGGACACTGTTGGCGTCTTTCGGGTCAGCAACGAAGGCCCACGGACCTTCGAAAACTACGAACACTTTCTCGATGCTGGCAACCGCGGACTGGGTCGCGGCTGGAGCTGCTTGTTTTTGGGATTGTTGACACGCGCTGAGGAAGAGCATAGCCAGAACAGCACTGGCCAGCGCAACCGTCATGCTGGTGAAGTAGCTGCGGGTTTTCATTGGTTTCTCCTGTTCTGCTTAAGAGGTTAGGGCCGTCCATACGCTGCAAACGCCGACCAGTAGTAGGGATGAGATGTGCGCGGATTGGCCAGCATTTTCCGTGAGGTCAGGCGGGCGGCCTCGGAAACGGTCTGGCCAGACAGCGCATTGTGATAAAAGTCCTCCACGAATCCTCGGGTTTCGGCGGAGTCCACTGCCCACCGGCTCGCCACCACGTGCGGTACGCCCGCACGGAGAAGAGCATCCGTAACGCTGTCGAATCCGCCTGAGCCGCCGCTGCCGGATGCAGTGCTGCAGGCCGAGAGCACCGCCAACTGCAAGCTTTGCAGGCGTAGTTGCCGCACCGCGGCTGCGTCCAGCAGGCGGAGCGTGTTCGCTTGTCCGTTTCTCCCTTCCACCACCAATCCCGTCCCTTCGGGAGTGGCGAGCGCATGTCCGGCAAAGTGGAAAACTGCGGCTCCGGGCAGCTCGCTCCGCAGCGCGCTGAGCGTGGCTTCTGCGCCCTTGAGTACGCGCGAGGAATGAAAGTCGCTGGCGACGGCGTCCGCTTCCCCGGCCACATCGGGCAGAGGGATGAGTCCATCCGCCGGCGATGAAGCGGTGCTGCCAACCACCAGGGCCGGCAAGTCCGCCGAAATGCCGGTGTCGCTGCGCAGCCGCGCCTGCGAATCCTGACCCAGCGAATGCACCATGGGCGCACGTTCCACCAGATAGTGATCGTTCGCATCAAGCAGCGCTTCGAAGGGCACTCGCGCCAGCCACCCATCCGCCTCAATCACCAGCGTGCGTCCCGGCGCGAGTTGTTGTTCCACCGGAGCGATAAGCGCCCCATACAGGCTGCGTGCGTCCCGGCGCAACGCGCTCAGCTCTGACTTGGGATCGGAAGCCAGGTCGTGAAACCTTTCCGCTAACTCTTGCAGGCCCTCCGTAGATTTCGGAATCCAGCGCGCATTAATGCCACGGTCGTCATAGACCCAGATCGCCAGTCCGTCTGGCACTGCAGCATAGGCGAGCACCGTCTCTTTAGCCAGGAGAGGAAGGCGAGACGCCAGCCGCGACAGGTCCGGCATCGGCGGGTTGGTCATAGTTCGATACTCGGTTCGATAATCGGTTCGATATGCGGTTCGGTCCGCGTAAGAATCTGCAGCCACCCGCTGGGGCGCTCCCAGGTACCACTCATACGTCTCGAACGCATCCTGCGAACGGCCCTGCGCCATCTCTGCTTCGATAAGTGCGAGATAGGCCGGGGCGGCATCCTTGCTCCAGCGCGTACGTTCCGCTTCGGACCTGAGGGTCGTAAGGCTCTGCTCCGCTAAAGCCAGTGCTGGCCGGAGGGCTTGCTCGGCTTCCGCCTCCCGATGCCTGCCCAGTTGCAACTCGCCCAGCGTGGAATAAAACATCTGCACGAGATAGTTGTTGGAAAGCGGGCGGACTTGCTCCTGTATGTCCGTCAGACGCGCAATGGCATCATCGAACTGGCCCTGACGCGCCTCCAATCGAGCCCTTCGGATCCCGTTCTCCAGAGCATCGTTGCGACTCGCCTCGGTGCGCGGCGCAGCCGCAAAAAGCCGGGCCGCCTCGGCGTATTGCTGCTCGGCAATCTCAGGCAGACGGGCTGCAGTCGCCGCATCAGCCATCGCATTGTGCGCCAGGGCACGCAACAGCAGATTTTCATCCGGGTCGATCAATGCCACCGCTTCGCGCCAGATGGCCACCTGCAGGTTCGGCCGGCCGGCAGCTTCGGCGGCATCAGCCAGCCCCGCGTAGAGGCTGTGCCCACGCCGGCCGGGAAACTGCCCTGACCAATAGCGCTCCAGGCCCATCCTGCTGGTCGCCGAGGCGCCCGCTTGATCGCCGGTAAAGAGCTTGTCTTCGGCGGCGAACAACACGGCCCGCAGATAGAGGGCTTCGTACCCACTCTTCCGGGCAAGATCCATGGCGCCACCCGTCGCCTGTTCATCCGTTCCGATATCGCCCATCAGAAAGGAGCAGACGCCCTTCTCCAGCCCCAGCTGAATCTGCAGCCAAGGGTAGGAGTCAGAGTATGTCTCCGATTCTGTCAGCGCGGTGATGGCCTGCTGCCGGCAAGCTTCGCTCCGTCTCGTCATCTGCGCCGCGAAAGTCCGCTCGAACTGCGCGCGCAGCACGCCCGCCCGGTTGCCCGACGCGCGAAATAATTTTTCGGCAAGATCAGCCTCTTCGTGGGAGACGCCATACTCGCCGGCGTCATTGGCTTGGACGGCACGGGCCAGCGCGGTTGCCGCTTGCGAAAAATGTGGCGCCGAGGAACCGCGCAGAAGATCAGCCAGCCACTGGTCGCCGTGTTGCTGGCGGGTCAGCTCCGCCAAAAAAAAAAGCGCCTGCGAGGCGCTCGAATCCGCATCGGCCCTGGCCGCGGGAAAAGCCTGTGGCAACCAGGAGCGCACCGCTTGGTGCAGATATTCCTCGATGCGCTGGTCGGCTGCGGATGCAAGGCTTGCGCTGGCCGTAGCGCCCATCTGGGCGGGAGACAGCAGCGGCATCGCATGGCTGCCATGTTCTTTCAACTTTTCCCGCACCGCGTCGGCCCGGTTGCGAGCTTCGTCTGCCCACTGCGAGCCCGCATCCACGCGCAGGTAATGCTCCCAGTCATCGAGCGCCTGTTGATAAAGAAACTCGTGTTCCGCGACGATGGCGCGATTAAAAAGCGCAACCGAATCGTCGGGGTGCAGCCTTAAGGCTTGGCTCAGATACTCGTAAGCAGCGCCGAAATCATCTTTCCGGTCTTCCTGCTGGGCGCGCTGGAAGTAAGCGGTGGCCAGATCAGTCAGCAGAGCGGGCGAACCCGGGTTCAATTCCAGGGCGCGGCGCAAGGCTTCCACAGCCGCGTCGTACTTGCCTTCCAGCACGTCCGCCTGCGCCTGCGCCTGAAGCCACGAAGGATCGGAGGGATGGGATTCCAGTTGGCTGGCAATCAGCGCTTCCGCTCTTAATAGCGCCGCCGGCCGGCTGGTAAAGGAGGCTGCCGGTCCGCGCGACACGCGCAGAGGCGCATAGTCGGCGCCTGCAATCCTCAGTTCCAAAGTCCGCTTCTCGGTGTATGCGCTGGCCAGCAGGCGGTCGGCTGCTGCGGGCTGGTTCTGATGGACTGTCACCCACTGGACTATCGCCCACGATCCCACGCCAACCACGGCTAAAAGAGATGCTCCCGCCATCGCCAGACGCGGAACCGCCAGCCATCTCTGCCACCACGGTTTGGATTCCGCATCCGGCGCTGCATGCGGAGTTCCGCTGATTCGCTGGGCCAGTTCCAGTTGCCACTCCAAGCTCGCGCTCTCCAGCGTCGCGATCTGCTTCTGCTCCGCCTCCGTGATCTCCCCGTTCAGATCGATCAATTCCGCAACCGCCCCGTGCAGCAGCGGACCACAATAATCACAGCGGCTGGCATGTTCAACGTAGACAAGCGTCTCATGGGGCGGCGTCAGCCCCCCGGCAATCTCACGCCACACCGCCGGGTCCGGACAATCGCTCTGGCGCGGTGCCGACTCAGCCGGTCTCATGCTCTTCAGTTGGCGATCCAGCAACGCCAGCCCCTCAAATTGCTCCCGGCAGGTCGGACAGACGGCTAAATGAGGATGCCCATCCACCGCGTCCAGCACGGATTCTTCACCGCAACGGGATTCCTCCAGCAGTTTTGCCAGCTCATCATTCCCGATATGCCCGTTGGGATTCTCTTCCAAAACTAACTCCCCAATCTCTTAGAACGATTTTGCCGACTCAGAACCTTCACTTCCCGGTGCGGACTTGAACTCAGAATGTGACCGCGGATCATAACCGCCAAACGCATGAGCACGCTTTCCACCCCCTCTGTGGTCAGTCCGATCGATGGGATGGCTGCAATCTCGCTGGCCGTCAGCCCTTGCCGGTGGCGAAGCCAAAAGATCATGCGCTTTCTATCCTGATCCTTCCCCGCCGTAACCTGTCTCAGCGCCTTCTCGATCTGCTCCAGCTGAAGTCGCTGGCTCACCGCATCAAAGCCGTCGGCGCCAGCCATTCTTGGCTCCATTTGGATGGGTTCGATGATCGCTTCCGTTTGGCCTGCTCCCCGCTTTGCGGCCAGCGCAGACTTGAAATGATCGTGGACGACATTGGCCGCAACCACCTTCAAGAATCCATAAATGGAATCTTCGTGCCGCGGCTGAAACTGCCGCAGCAAACGGCTATCGTTTTCGCAGAGCTTCAGGTAGGTATCCTGGATCAGGTCGTCTAGTTGCGAACGTGGCGGTTCGCCCCAATGGCGGGCGGTCCTCAGCACGGCGGCGGCGATCACCATCTGAAATCGCCGGATGAACTCGGCCCATGCCCTTTCGTCTTTCGAGCCCGTGCACGCTCTGACCAATTCCGTCGACGAGAACTTAGCGTAGCGCCCCAAATGTCCACTCCAGGTTCGGGTGGATTTTACAACACTCTCGCCACCAGCATCGCTAAAAGATCGATTTGCTAGCCGATTTACTCTAGCAGCCCGTGGTGCACGCAGGATTTGTATCAGGGCACGCCTTCACCGGCTGCGGAAAAGGTCCGGTTTCGTATCAGGGTATCGCTTTAGCGATACCGCAAGTCGTTTGAAATCAGACGCCCCTTTAGGGGCTGAGGCGGCGAAATTCACTTTTTCCGCAGCCTCTTCAGGCGTGCCGCAAGTGCATTAGCATCAATGCGCCTTCAGGCGCTGGATTGGGCGCTGGAGTTACCCCAGCCTCCTATGCCAGCAGTTTCGCTGCTTCCTTGGCGTAGTAAGTCAGAATGATGCTCGCCCCCGCGCGGCGAATGCTCAGTAGCGACTCCATCATTACCCGCTCCCGGTCGATCCACTGGTTCCGGGCCGCCGCCTCGATCATCGCGTACTCGCCCGATACCTGATACGCCGCCAGCGGCGGGTCGAAACGGTCCCGGGCCGCGGCAATCACATCCAGGTACGGCATGGCCGGCTTCACCATGATCATGTCCGCACCCTCTTCAATGTCTAACTCGATCTCCCGCATCGCCTCGCGAATGTTCGCCGGGTCCATCTGGTAGGAACGGCGATCGCCGAACTGCGGCGCCGAATCCGCCGCCTCGCGGAACGGTCCATAAAAACCGGAAGAGAACTTCGCCGCATAGGCGAGAATCGGCGTATTTTCGAAGCCCGCCTCGTCGAGCCCCGCGCGAATCGCTCCCACCCGTCCATCCATCATGTCCGACGGCGCGATGATGTCCACGCCCGCCCGCGCCAG
>Ga0116134_1000681_pt1 | contig 17468 bp, 14 predicted proteins | sample June2015DPH_19_5_FD_89737 | JGI IMG/M metagenome (GOLD analysis project Ga0116134, IMG submission 89737) | Peatland microbial communities from SPRUCE experiment site at the Marcell Experimental Forest, Minnesota, USA - June2015DPH_19_40 | ecosystem: Environmental > Terrestrial > Soil > Wetlands... | reverse complement strand
TCGGGCCAGCCGCTTTGCCGCAGCAGCCGGAGCGCGAGGTAGGACCGGAAGCCCGACGCGCAGTACACCAGGAGCGCGCGGTCCCGGGGGATCTCCCCGAGCCGCTGGCGCAGTTCGGTGTGCGGGATGTTCAGCGCGCCGGGCAGGTGGCCGGGACCGAACTCGGCCGCGGTCCGGACGTCCAGCAGCACGGCCCGGGGGTCGGGGTGGAGCAGGTCGCCGGCCCGCCATAGGGCCAGGGTGCCGGTGAGCAGGTTGCCGGCGACCATGCCGGCCAGGTTGACCGGGTCCTTGGCTGACCCGAACGGTGGTGAGTAGGCGAGTTCGAGGCCGGCCAGGTCATCGACGGTCAGGCCGGCCCGGATGGCGGTGGCGATGACGTCGATCCGCTTGTCGGTGCCGTCGCCGCCGGTGGCCTGGGCGCCGAGCACCCGCCCGTCGGGGGCGAACAGCAGCTTCAGGTGCAGCGGGCGGGCGCCGGGGTAGTACCCGGCGTGGTTGTTCGGGTGCAGGTGCACGGCGTGGTGCGGGATCCCGGCCGCGCGCAGCGCCTTCTCGCCGGGGCCGGTGGTGGCGGCCACGGCGCCGAACACGCGCACGATAGCGGTGCCGAGAACCGGTGAGCGCCGTCCGCCGCGGCCGAACAGGTGGCCGGCGGCCGCGCGGCCCTGCCGGCTGGCCGGCCCGGCCAGCGGCACGAGGGCCGGGCTGCCGGTGACGGCGTCGGCGACCTCGATCGCATCACCCACGCCGTAGATGGACGGCACCGAGGTCCGCAGGTGCTCATCGACGATCAGGGCGCCGCGGGCACCCAGCGCGAGCCCAGCGGCCGCGGCGAGCGAGGTCTCCGGCCGGACCCCGGCGGCGAGCAGCACCAGGTCGGCGGGCACCTGGGATCCGTCCGACAGGCTGGCGGTGACGGTGCCGCCGGCCGCGTCCCGCAGTGCGGTGACCGACGTGCCCAGCCGCACCTCGACGCCGGCCCGGCGCAGTTCCAGTTCGATGCTGCGCGCCATCTCCGGGTCCAGGGCCGGCAGCACCTGCCCGGCCAGCTCGACAACCGTGACCGCCAGGCCGCGGTGCCGCAGCGCCTCGGCCGACTCCAGGCCGATGAACCCGGCACCCACGATCACCGCCCGGCGGGCGCCGCCGTCCACCAGCTCACGCAGGACGTCCACATCGGGAACCGTGCGCAGCACCCGGACGGCGGGCAGGCCGGCTCCCGGGATCGGCGGGATGACCGGCGCGGCCCCGGTGGACAGCACCAGCGCGTCATAGTCCTCGCGATAGTCCCGGCCGGTCGCGCGCTCACGGACCGTTACAGTGCGCCCGGCCGGGTCGATGGCGAGTACCTCATGGCCGGTGCGCACGTCCAGGGCCAGGCTCGCGGCCAGCGACTGCGGGGTGTGCAGGAGGAGGGCATCCCGGTCACCGATCTCGCCGCCCAGGTGATAGGGCAGGCCGCAGTTCGCATACGAGACGTAGGGGCCCCGCTCCAGCACCACGATCTCCGCGTCCTCGGCCAGGCGGCGGGCCCGCGCCGCGAAGCTCATGCCCCCGGCAACCCCGCCGACCACGACAACCTTCATCCGCGCGCCCCTATCTTCTCAGTGTCACGTGCCCGCGGGCCTGCCCGCCGCTGTGGCTGGTTTCAGCGCAGGTGCAGCGGCTCTCGGGCGAGACCCCGGCGAGGGCCTGCTCCACATGCTGGCCGCAGCCGGTCCAGGTGATCTTCTGGCAGTGGTCGCAGACAGCTGGGCTGCACATGGGTACTCCTGGGGCTCCGGCGATGACGCCAATTATACCCCCTGGGGTATTGAGATTCAGGCTTGGCGGTTGTGACACTGCCCACGCCCCGGTGCGGGCACGCGGCCCGGTCAGGTGAAGATGATCTGGCCTCAGACGCTGATCGCGGATGGACGGGAACCGGCCCGGCTGCCAGTCGGCCCTCAAAACAGGGCTTAAGCTACCGTTAAGGTATGTTGCCGCCAGCGACGCCGGATCTGTTTGCCTTGCAGCTGCTGGACTCCGTGGCCGAGCTGGGCAGTCTCGGCCAGGCCGCTGTCCGCCACGGTGTGTCGCAGGCTGCCGTGAGCATGCGGATGAGCCAGCTGGAACGCCGTCTCGGCGTCTCCCTTCTGCAGCGCGGGCCGGCCGGGACCAGGCTCACTCCCGCCGGGCAGCAGATCACCGAGCTGGGCCGCCGGGTGCTTGCGGCGGCGGAGGCCATGATGGACGGCGTTGCGGCCGTGGTGGCGGCGGAGGGTTCCGGGCTGCGGGTCGCGGCGTCCCTGACCGTGGCCGAGCATCTGCTGCCCGGGTGGATCAGCGCGCTGCACGGGGAATCTCCCGACGTCGTCCTGGCGGTCGAGGTCACGAACTCCTCGAAGGTGCTGGCCCGCATCGGCAGTGGTGGTGCCGAGGTCGGTTTCGTGGAGGGCCATGATGCCCCGCCGGCGGGGATGGCGGCCGTCGTGGTCCACAGTGACCGCCTTGTCGTCGTGGTGCATCCCGCTCATCCGTGGGCCCGGCGCGCGGCTCCGGTCACCGGTCCTGAGCTGGCCGGTGCTGACCTGGTCGTCCGTGAGCCGGGCTCGGGCACGCGCGAAGTGCTGGATGACGCGCTGCGGGCCTGGGGTGGTCCCTGCTCCCGGCTGGAGCTGGGGTCCACCAGCGCCGTCCTCGCCGCGGCCCGGCGGGGTGAGGGGCCCGTCGTGCTCAGCACGCTGGCTGTCGCCGACGATCTCGCCGCCGGGCGCCTGGTCGCTGTGACGACGGAAGGCATCGACCTGACCAGGTCGCTGCGGGCGGTGTGGATCAAGGGGCGCAGCCTGACGCCGCTGGCGCAGAGATTGCTCAGGGTCGCCACCTCATAAGCGCTGCTTATGAATCCATAAGGGATTCGCGGCTACGCACGACCATCTGACCGCTTCTAGCGTAGGCATGTGGCCGCATCCGATGACATCCTGCAACGGTGGGCCAAGGTCCTCGATCAGGACAAGTGCATCGGCTGTCACGCCTGCACCACCGCATGCAAAAGCGAGAACGAGGTGCCGCTCGGCGTCACCCGGACCTACGTCAAGTCGGTGGAAGTAGGTATCTTCCCGCAGGTCAGGCGCGTATTTCAGGTGACCCGGTGCAACCAGTGCGCGGATGCCCCGTGTGTCGCGGCGTGCCCGACGCAGGCGATGTACCGGCGCGAGGACGGCATCGTCGATTTCGACAAGTCGGTCTGCATCGGCTGCAAGGCCTGCATCGCGGCCTGCCCGTACGACGCGATCTTCATCAACCCGGAGGACAACTCGGCGGAAAAGTGCAACCTTTGCGCGCACCGGCTGGAGGTCGGGCTGGAACCGGCCTGCGTGACGGTGTGCCCGACCGGGGCGATCCTGGTCGGGGACCTGAACGACCCGGCCTCGAAGGTGGCCGAGATCGTCCACCGTGAGGCGGTGACGGTCCGCCGCCCGGAGAAGGGCACCCGCCCGGGCGTGTTCTACCAGGGTGCCCATCAGGCCACCCTGGATCCTCTGGCGGCCCGGCAGCCGGACGGCGGCCTGTACGCCTGGGCCAGCCAGGGGCAAACCGGGCCGGGCCATGTCGCCGCCGGGCATCCGGGACAGCCCAGCTCCAGCGCCGCGGCGCTGCTGTCCTACGACATCCCGCACCACGCACCCTGGGGGTGGCGGGTCAGCCTGTACACCTGGACGAAAGGCCTGGCCGCCGGCGGTCTCCTGGTCCCGCTGATCCTGCTGCTGGCCGGGCGGATCCCCTGGGCCAGCCCGCTGGGCCAGTGGGCCGGGCCGGGGCTGGCGCTGGTCTTCCTCGGGGTGACCGGGGTGCTGCTCATCTGGGATCTGCGCCACCCGAAGCGGTTCTACCTGATCTTCACCCGCCATCACTGGCGCAGCTGGCTCGTGCGCGGGTCGTTCATCATCGGCGGCTACGGCGCCGCCGCGGTCGCGTACCTGGCCGGCTCGCTGGCCGGTTCGGTGGCCGCGCAGCAGGTGACGGCGGCTTTCCTGATCCCGCTCGCCCTGGCCACCGCCTGCTACACCGCTTACCTGTTCGCCCAGGCCAAGGCGCGTGACCTGTGGCAGAGCCCGCTGCTGCCCGCGCACCTGGCGGTTCAGGCGGTTCTCGCCGGAGCGGCGGGCCTGCTGCCGTTCGCGCTCTGGCTCGGGCCGCGGCCGGCGGTCACCGGCGCCGAGGCACTGCTCGCCGCCGCCGCGGCGGCCCACGTCCTGCTGGCCTGCGGTGAGATCAGCGTGGCCCACCCCACCGAGCACGCCCATCTGGCCGCCGCCGCGATGACCCGTGGCCGCTACGCCCGGTTCTTCTGGCCGGGACTGGCGGCCGTCGCGGTGTCCGTCGCCGCTCCGTGGATCGGCGTGGCCGCCGTCCCGCTCGCCGTGGGCGGCCTGCTCGCCCACGAGCACGCCTACGTCCAGGCCGGCCAGTCCGTGCCGCTCTCCTGAGGACCGCCATGCGTGATCGTGCCCGCCAGCCCGCCCGCCGCCGACCGGAACTGGCCGAACTGGGAGCCAGGGTCTCCGCGGCCCGCGCCGGGGCCGAGGCCAGGGGCGAGACGTTCTACCCGGGGGCCAGCCGGGTGCACCTGGGCGCGTTCCCGCCCCGGGAACGCTGGGACGACTGGGTGGAGCTGTCCTCGCGCGCGTGGCCGGCCCGCGAGGAACACCACTACATGCTGGTGCCCACCACCTGCTTCAACTGCGAGTCCGCGTGCGGGCTGCTGGCCTATGTCGACCGTGACACCCGGCAGGTCCGCAAGTTCGAGGGCAATCCCGAGCATCCGGGATCGCGGGGCCGTAACTGCGCCAAAGGGCCGGCCACGCTCAACCAGGTCACCGACCCCGACCGGGTCCTGTACCCGCTGCGCCGCGCCGGGCGGCGCGGCGAGGGCAGCTGGGAGCGCATCACCTGGGACGAGGCGCTGGACGCCATCGCCGTACGGCTGCGCCGGGCCCTGCAGGAAAAACGGCATAACGAGATCATGGTCCACCTCGGCCGGCCAGGGGAGGACGGGTACACCGAGCGGGTCCTGGCCAGCTGGGGCGTCGACGGCCACAACTCCCACACCAACGTGTGCTCCAGCGGCGGCCGGGCCGGATTCCAGTTCTGGATGGGCATCGACCGGCCCAGCCCCGATCACGCCCACGCCAAAGTCATCTACCTGATCAGCTCCCACCTGGAAACCGGCCACTACTTCAATCCGCACGCCCAGCGCATCACCGAAGCCCGGGAAAACGGCGCCAAGCTCATCGTGCTGGACACCCGGCTGTCGAACACGGCCACGCACGCCGACTACTGGCTGTCCCCCCAGCCCGGCAGCGAAGCCGCCATCAACCTGGCCGTCGCCAACCACCTCATCCAGACCGGCCGCTACGACGCCGAGTTCGTCCGGCGCTGGTGGAACTGGCAGGACTACCTCACCGCATGCCGGCCCGGCCTGCCGGTCACGTTCGAGACGTTCCAGCGTGAACTGGCCGGCCTGTACACCGAGTTCACGTTCGGCTACGCCGCTGCCGAATCGGGCCTCGACGCGGCGGTCATCGCCGAGGTCGCCGACGTCGTGGCCAGCGCCGGAACCCGCTTTTCCTGTCATTCCTGGCGATCGGCGGCGGCCGGCAACCTGGGCGGCTGGCAGGTGTCGCGGACCCTGTTCCTGATCGCCGCCCTGCTCGGCGCCGTCGCCACCGAGGGCGGCACCTTCCCGAACGCCTGGAATAAGTTCGTTCCCCGCCCGATACACGTGCCGCCCCACCCGGGCGTATGGCAGGACCTGTCCTGGCCGGAGGAATTCCCGCTGGCCCAGAACGAGCTGAGCTTCCTGCTCCCGCACTTCCTCAAAGACGGCCGCGGCCGGCTGGACACCTACTTCACCCGGGTCTACAACCCGGTGTGGACCAACCCGGACGGCCTGTCCTGGATGGAGATGCTGACCGACGAGCAGAAGGTCGGCTGCTTCATCGCCCTGACGCCGACCTGGAACGAGTCGGCCTACTTCGCCGACTACGTGCTGCCGATGGGGCACGGCTCCGAACGGCACGACACCCACTCCTACGAACAGTACGACGGCCAGTGGGTCGGTTTCCGGCAGCCCGTGCTGCGGGCCGCCCGTGAGCGCCTGGGCGAGCAGATCACCGACACCCGGCAGGTCAATCCCGGTGAGGTCTGGGAAGAAAACGAATGGTGGATCGAGCTGTCCTGGCGCATCGACCCCGACGGCTCGATGGGCATCCGCCAGTACCACGAATCACGCGCCCGGCCCGGGGAGAAGCTGACCGTCGATGAGTACTACGGATGGATGTTCGAGCACTCCGTCCCGGGCCTGCCGGAACGCGCCGCCGCCGAAGGGCTGACCCCGCTGGCCTGGATGCGCCGGTACGGGGCCTTCGAGATCGCGCACGGCGGCGGCGCCCAGCACGAGTGCGAGGTGCCGGCCAGCGAGCTCAGCGGCACCGCGGTCACCCCGGCCGGGCGCGTCTACACGACGGCGGCCGCACCCGCCAGCCCCAACATCGTTCCCGCGGGCGCCCCGGGCCCGGACCCGCAGGGGCGGCGGCCGGCCGGCGTGATGGTCGACGGGGTGGTACGGCGCGGATTCCCCACCCCCTCCGGTCGGCTGGAATTCTGGTCCGCCACGCTGGCCGCCTGGGGCTGGCCCGAGCACGCCATCCCGGGGTACATCAAGAGCCACGTCCACCCGTCGGCCCTGGAACCGGGCCAGATGGTCCTGCTGTCCACCTTCCGGCTGCCCACCCAGATCCACACCCGGTCGGCGAACAGCAAATGGCTCGATGAGCTCTCCCACACCAACCCCGTCTGGGTCCACCCGTCCGACGCCTCCCGGCTGGGTATCGGGCGGACCGGCGACCTGATCCGGGTGGAAACCGAGATCGGCTACTTCGTGGCCAGGGCGTGGATCACCGAAGGCATCCGGCCCGGCGTGGTCGCCTGCTCCCACCACATGGGCCGCTGGAAGCTCACCGGCCACAGTCAGGTCAGCGCGGGCGGGATGATGGCCACCGTCGACCTGCACCGCGGCGGCGACGGCTGGACCATGCGGGCCGCCGGCCGGGTCAAGCCGTACCCGTCGGCGGACCCGGACACCGCCCGCATCTGGTGGTCCGATACCGGCGTGCACCAGAACCTGACCTTCCCCGTCCACCCCGATCCCATCTCCGGCATGCACTGCTGGCACCAGGCGGTACGCGTCGGCCCGGCGCGGCCCGGCGACGAGCACGGCGACATCGCCGTCGACACCGCGAAAGCGCGGACCGTCTACCAGCGGTGGATGCAGCAGACCCGCCCCGCGGGGCAGGTGTCACCCGACGGCACCCGGCGGCCGCGCTGGCTGATGCGCCCGCTGAAACCGTCCGCCGCCGCCTTCGCCCTGCCCGGCCAGACCAGGAAAGAGGCCGGGACAGGATGACCGACGGCCGGTGGGAACTGCTGCGCGCACTTGGCGCCGTCGCCGACAGCCCGGCCGCCGCCGGGGCCGTCGCCCCGTCGCTCGGCCTTGACGTCCCGGCGGCCGCCGAGCACACCGAGGTCTTCGTCCTCAACACCCCGCCCTACGCGTCGGTCTATGTAGGACCCGAGGGGGCTCTCGGCGGCGAGGCAACCGACCGGGCCGCCGGATTCTGGCGGGCCCTCGCCCTTACCCCGCCGGCCGAACCCGACCACCTGACCGCCCTGCTGAGCCTGTACGCCCACCTCGGCCAGGCCGCCGCCGGCACCCGCCGCCCCGCGACCGCCGCCGCGCTGACCCGGTCGCGGGCCGCACTGCTCAGCGAGCACCTGTGGCCGTGGCTGCCCGCCTACCTCGACGCCGTGACCGATGTCGCCGGGCCAGCCCTGACCGCCTGGGCCACCCTGGCCCGCCGGGCCCTCACCGCCGAATACCGTGACACCCCCGCGCAGGCCGGGCTGCCCCTCGTGCTGCGCGCGGCACCGCCCCGGCTCACGGCCGAAGGCCGGATCAGCGACCTGACCAGCGCGCTGACCACACCGGCCCGCAGCGGCATCATCCTGACCCGCCGCCGGCTGGCGGCCGGCGCCGGCCAGGCGGGGGTGGGACACCGGATCGGCGAGCGCCGCTTCACCCTGCACGCCATGCTGGACCAGGATCCCGTCCCGACCCTCGCGTGGCTGGCCGGTGAAGCACGCCGGTGGCAGCGATGTCACCGGCCCCGCGGAACCGGCGACGCGACCGGCCACTGGTGGCACGCGCGAGCCGCGCACACCGCCCAGATCCTGCACGATGCGGCCACCGCCGGGGCGGAGGTCCCGGAGCTGCGACGGTGACACGCCCCCATGAGGAAGCGCAGCCCACCGGCGCGCGCATGCCGGGCCGGCGCATGCCGGGCCTGAGAACCTCGTTGCGGGCCGGCGCCAAAGACGGAGCAGGGCGGCCGACCGGAAGCGAGCGTGTGCGCAGCCCTCAGCCGCTGCTCAAGCGGCGGCTCCCGTCCGGGCGTGGCGCCACGGAACAGCCCAACATCACCAGCGACGGCGAGGCTGCGCTCACGCCGCGGTTCTGGCTCATGGTCATCCTCACCGGAGTTGCCACCGGATTGTCCGGTGCCTTGCTGATGGTGCTGCTGTTCAACGTCCAGTATCTGGCGTTCGGCTATCACACGGGGAGCCTCCAGCAGGGCGTTGAGCAGGCATCGGCCCTGCGCAGAGTCTGTTCCCTGCTCATTGCCGGGGTGTTCGGCGGGGGAGCGTGGTTCCTGCTGCGCCGTTACACCAAAGGCGAGCACGCAGAGATCGACGAGGCGATCTGGAGTCACGGCGGCAAGTTGTCGTTCCGGCGCTCCCTGGGTACCTCGGTCATTTCCGAAGTGGTCATCGGCATGGGAGCGTCCATCGGGCGCGAGGCGGCCCCCAAACTGCTCGGCGGAGCCTCGGCCAGCGTCCTGGCCGGCTGGGCCGGGCTGTCCACCCCGCAGCGGCGGCTCCTGGTAGCCTGCGGCGGAGGCGCCGGCCTGGCCGCGGTCTACAACGTCCCATTCGCCGGGGCTCTGTTCACCGCCGAAATCCTCTGCGGCAGCATCTCGCTGCCGGTCATCCTGCCCGCGCTGGCCTGCTCATGCATCGCGACCGCCACCGCCTGGATCTACCTGCCCGGCCACGCCACCTACCCGGCCATCCCGGACTACCGGCTCAGTGGATCACTGATGGCCTTCTCCCTGCTGGTCAGCCCCCTCATCGGGCTCATTTCAGCCGGCTACATCCGGTTGCTCGGCTGGGTGTCACATCACCGGATGAGCGGGCTTAAGGCCCTGTTCGCCCCGCTGTTCGCCTTCGCGGTGCTCGGGGTGATCGGCATCTGGTACCCCCAGCTCTTCGGCAATGGCAAGGACATGGCCCGCGACGCCTTCACCGGCATGGGGGGCATCGGGCTCTCCTTGACCCTGTTCGCCCTCAAGCCAGCGGTGACCGCACTGTGCCTCGAGAGCGGCGCGTCCGGGGGAGTGTTCACCCCCACGCTCAGCACCGGCGCCGTTCTGGGCGGCGGTCTCGGGATGACATGGAGCCTGATCTGGCCGGGCTCACCGGCCGGCGCCTACGCCATGATCGGCGCGGCCGCCATGATCGGCGCGGCGATGCAGGCGCCCCTGGCCGGGCTCGCCCTGGTCCTGGAACTCACCCACACCGGCTTTTCGCTGATGATTCCCATGGCAGCGGCCACCGCCGTCGCCACCACTGTCGCTTTCTACCTGGACGGCTACTCGATCTACTCGGCCCGGCTGCCATCGCGGCCACCGGGATGGCGCAGCGACCAGGCCGTCACGAAACCAGAATGACCCGAGCGCCCGCCCGGCATCGGCCAGCCGATCCCGATGTATCCATCATCCTGCACGACAGTGAGGGGTCCTGGCGCAGACGGCCGGGACCGTAGGGGACCGGTACCGGCTGCGTCATGCGGTGAGGCTGGCCAGCGCGTTGCTCAGCCGGCCCGCGACCTCGTCCGCGACCGGTTTCAGTTCCGGGCGCCCGGTGAGGGTGACCATGATCTGCGGGTCCAGGGCCTCGACCACGGTGCCGCCGTCCGCGCTGCGGACGACGACGTTGCAGGGCAGCAGCAGGCCGATGCTGCGGTCGATGCCCAGGGCCCGGGAGGCGAAGGGGGGGTTGCAGGCGCCGAGGATGACGTAGTTCTCGATCTTCTCCCCGAGCTTGGCCTGCAGGGTCGCGGTCACGTCAATCTCGGTGAGCACGCCGAACCCCTGCTCCGTCAGGGCTGCGCGCACCCGGCCGACCGCCTCGGCGTAGGGGAGGTCCAGGGTGATCTGGGTGCCGTAGCTCATCGGGCGGCCTTCTCCGCTTGCTGCTGGGCCAGCTTGCCGCGGACCTCGTCCATGTCGAGGTCACGGACGGCCTGGATGACCTTCTCCAGCGCGGCGGCGGGCAGGGCGCCGGGCTGGGAGAAGACCAGGATGCCGTCCCGGAAGGCCATCAGGGTCGGGATGGAGCTGATCCGCGCGGCGGCGGACAGTCCCGGCTGATCCTCGGTGTCCACCTTGCCGAACGTGATGTCCGGATGCTGCCTGCTGGCGGCCAGGAAGACCGGCGCGAACATCCGGCACGGCCCGCACCAGGAGGCCCACCAGTCGACCAGGGTGATCCCGGGTTTGGTGACCGTGGCTTCGAAGGTGTCCTCGGTCAGGGCGATGGTGGTCATGCTGCTCCCTTGCTGGTGGCTCTCCTGGATTACGTGCCGGTCAGTCATCGCAGCTGCACCGCTCGTCGGGCGGGACGCTGGCGAGTACCTGGTCGGCGTGGGCGCCGCAGCCGGTCCAGGTGATCTTCTTGCATCGGTCGCAGACGGCAGGACTGCACATGAAATTCTCCGTTCCGGTCGGTGGGCCCCACGGGGGTGACGCTTGCAGCGGGCTGCCAGCATACTATACCCCCTAGGGTATCTGCCAGCCGCCGGGCGGGGCCGTGCCGGGGATCAGGACCACAGGCGAGTCAGGACAGGGCCGTGCCGGCGGTCAGGACAGGGCCGTTACCCCGCGCCCCGGGATGGTGGCCGGGAATGAGCCGGTATCCGGTCCGGGAGGAGAACTCGGCCAGCAGCGAGAACCGGTCCCCGCGGATGAGCGTCTGGCGCCATTCCGCCGGACGGCCGGCGGTGAAGCCCAGCCGGCTGATGAGCAGGGCCCCGGTCGACGGCGAGAGACCGAGCAGTCGCTGCTCGGCGCGGGTCGGGACCACCCCGCGGATGTGCTCGCGGCCGCCATCGATCCGGATCCCGGTGCGCGCGGCCAGCTGATCGTAGAGGCCTGTATGGGTGAAGTCCGCCTCCAGCAGCGGTGCGCCCAGGTCTCCGGGCAGCCACACGGTGTCCAGGGCGAGGGGTTCGCCGCCGGCCAGGCGGAGCCGTTCCATCCGGAACAGCGGAGTGGACGCCTCCAGCCCCAGCCGGTCCGCGACGACGCCGTCCGCGGTGAGATCACGGCGCCGGATGACACTGGTCTGCCGCAGTCCCGCCGACTCTACCGAGGCGAACAGGGAGTACAGCGTCCCGAGCGGCTGCGTGATGACCGCCGGGTCAGCCACCCGGGGCCGGCGCCCCCGCTCGGCGAGGACCACGCCATCCGCGCGCAGTTCACGCAGTGCGGCCCGGACGGTCTGGCGGCTGACCTGATACGCCGCGACCAGCGCCATCTCGCCGGGGAATTCCTCGTCGAACGCGCCTGCATCCAGACGGCGCAGCAGGTCGGCGCGCAACTGCGCCCAGAGCGGCAGCGGACTGCGCCGGTCCAGCGCCGCCGCCCCCGCCGTCGGGCGGCCCGTTGTGCCCTGCACCGCCACCCGTCCTCCCTGCGCAATATGTCCGTACATCCGTTCCCTAAAAGGGAAGCTGCCAGCGCGGCGGCGGCTCTGGCGCACCCGGCCGGGCCGCGCTAGCGCGATTTCACCGGAACTCTTGTTCATCCGTCCGAATGATCGTACATTTAGCCGACCAGCTCCCGTGCTGCCAAGGGGACGCGATCATGGCCGAAATCCTGGCGATCGAAACACCGGCCCTGGGTGACGCAGTTACCTGGCCCACGACGGCGAGACCGCGGTCGTCATCGACCCGCAACGGGACTACGACCGGGTGCTTGCGCTCGCCGAGCGGGCAGGCGTCCGGATCACGCACGTGGCCGAGACGCACATCCACAACGACTACGTGACCGGCGGCCTGGCGCTGTCACGCGAAGCGGGCGCGGCGTACCTGGTGAACGCCGCGGATCCGGTCCGCTTCGGCCGTGAGCCGGTCACCGACGGCGACGCCATCGACATCGGCCCGGCCACCCGCCTGCGCGTCCTGGCTACGCCCGGCCATACGTTCACGCATCTGTCCTACGTGCTGGAGGCCGACGGCGAGGTGGCCGGGGTGTTCACCGGGGGATCGCTGCTGTTCGGAACGACCGGCCGGCCCGACCTGCTCGGTCCGGCCAGCACCCCGGCCCTGGCGCGGGCTCAGCATTCGTCGGCGCGGCGACTGGCCCGCGAACTGCCCGGCACGGCGCGGATCTTCCCAACCCACGGCTTCGGCAGCTTCTGCGCGGCGACGCAGGCCCGGGCCTCGTCGTCCACGATCGGGCAGGAGAGACGGAGCAACGCCGTGTTCACCATGGGAGAGGACGCGTACGTGCGGGCTCTGCTGGCCGGTCTGGACGCCTACCCGGCGTACTACGCCCACATGGGACCGGCGAACCTGGCCGGGCCGGGCGGCGCGGATCTCTCGCTGCCGCAGCAGGCCGTCCCGGAAGAGATCCACCGCCGCATCGCTACCGGGGAGTGGGTGGTCGACCTGCGCGACCGGGTAGCGTTCGCGTCCGGATTCGTTCCCGGCGCGGTCTGCTTTTCGCTGGACGGCAGCTTCGCCCCCTACCTGGGCTGGGTGCTGCCCTGGGGCACTCCCGTCACCCTGCTGGGGGAAACCGCGGACGAGGTCGCCGGGGCCCAGCGGGAACTGGCGCGGATCGGGATCGACCGGCTGGCCGGGGCCGCGACCGGGCAGCCCCGGGACTGGTCCGGCGGCCAGCCGCTGGCCTCGCTGCGGCTGGCCACGTTCGGCGACCTGGCCAGGGCCGGCGGCCGCCGCGTCGTCCTGGACGTCCGCCGCGACCTGGAGTGGGCGGACGGGCATGTGGACGGCGCCCTGCACATACCGTTCAGCGACCTGCCCGGGCGGCTGACGGACATCCCCGAGGGAGAGATCTGGGTGTACTGCCGGCACGGCGATCTTCACCATGCCCGCCGGGCCGATCAAGTGCGCCGGGGCCCCGCAGAAGATCGCCTACCTCGCCGCGGACTGGTGGCGGCACCAGCACGTCCTGGACAAGACGCGGATCATCCTGGTGCTGCCGACGGCTGCCATGTTCAGCCAGCCCGACTGGGCCAAGGTACTGGAAGGCGTCGCAGCCGGTTACGGCATCGAGGTCCGCAAAGAGTCCCAGCTCACCGAGGTGGACGGCGGCGCCCGCCGGGCGGTCATCGCCGACACCAAAGCCGGGACGAAGGGGACCATCGACTACGACCTGCTGCACGCCGTGCCGCCGCAGAGCGCCCCGGACTGGGTGAAGGACAGCCCGCTCGCGGACCCGGCCGTCCCCGCCGGGTACGTCAAGGCTGATAAGCACACCCTCGTCCACCCCGGCTGGCCCAACGTGTTCACCCTCGGTGACGTGGCGAACCTGCCGACGTCCAAGACCGGAGCGGCGGCCCGCAAGCAGTCACCGGTGCTGGTGGCCAACCTGACAGCGGCCATGGGCGGCCGGCCCGCGGCCGCCCGCTACAACGGGTACACGTCCTGCCCGCTGGTCACCTCGCGCAACCGCATGCTGCTCGCCGAGTTCGACTACGACCTGAAGCCCACGCCGAGCATCCCGCTCATCAACACCATGAAACCCCGCTACGACATGTGGCTGCTCAAGCGTTACGGCCTGCCCGCCCTCTACTGGCACCTCATGCTCCGCGGCCGCGCCTGACCAGGCACCCGGCGCTCTCCGCATCCTTTCTGGCGGCCCGGCCTCCAGGCAATTAGTTCGCCGGCTGCGGCAGCACGCCGTCCACCGGCAGGCCCGCGCGGGCGGCGCGATCGAATTCGTCGTCAACGGCGATGACCGTCCGGCCGGCTGCATCGAGGAAGGAGGCGGCGACCGAAGCGCGGTATCCGGCCTCGCAGTGCACCCACACCTCGCCTGCCGGCACCTCGGCCAGGCGGCCGGGCAGCTGGTGGAGAGGAACGTGGACGGCGCCCTGAATATGCAAGGCGTCCCATTCTGGCTGGCGGCGGACGTCCAGGATGATCACCGGGCGGTGGTGGCGGACCGCTTTCAGGTCGGCGAAGTCGGCGACCGGGTAACTGCGCAGCGGCTGGCCGCCGGCCCACTGGGCCGGGCCGCCGGTCGCGGCCGCGGCGGGCCGGTCGATGCCGATCCGCACCAGTTCGCGCTGGGCCTCCGCGACCTGTTCGGGGGTCTGGCCGAGCAGGGTCAGCGAGGTCCCCCACGGGATCAGCCAGCCCAGGTAGGTGACGAAGCTGCCGTCGAGGTCGAAGCTGAGCGTCCCGGCCAGGTGCCCGGCCGCGAAGGCCCGGCGGGCGCGCAGGTCCACCACCCATTCCCCCGCTTCGATTCGCCGCCGCAGTTCGGCGGCGTCCGCGCTGCGGGGCGGTGACAGGTCGGGCCCGGCCGGGCCGGCCGCATTGGACGGTCCCATGTGCGCGTAGTAGGCGGGGTAGGCATCCAGCCCGGCGAGCAGTTCGCGCACGTACCGCTCCTCATCCAGGGTCAGCACCGGGTTGGCGCGCTGCTCCTGGCCGATCGTGGACGCGCTGCCCTCGGACTGGGTGGCCGAGCAGAAGCTGCCGAAACCATGAGTTGGGTACACGTCGGTATCGGCGGGCAGCTCGGCGGCCATCCGGTGCGCCGAGGCGTACTGGGCGCGGGCCAGGTCGTTCGCGTGCGCGGCGCCGAGCAGGTCCGGCCGGCCGGTCGAGCCGTACAGCAGCGACCCGCCAGTGAACACGGCGTGGACGTGGCCGGCGGCCTCCAGTGCGTAGGACAGGTGGGTGAACGTGTGGCCCGGGGTGGCCAGGACCCGGACCCGCATGACCGGGCTGACCGCGATGACCTGGCCGTCGCTGACCGGCACCCGGTCGTAGGCCACCGGGTCGGCGGCGTTCACGTGGTAGGCCGCCCCGGTGGCCCGGGCCAGGGCCAGCCCGCCGGTCACGTAGTCATTGTGGATGTGGGTCTCGAAGACGTGGGTGATCCGGACGCCCCGGGCCGCGGCCAGGGCCAGTACCCGGTCGATGTCCCGCTGCGGGTCGACGACCAGGGCGGCCTCGCCGTCGTGCGCGAGGTAGCTGCGGTCACCCAGCGCGGGCGTGTCGATGGCGATGACCTCCACACCGGAACCTGCCGTGCTGCTCATGCGGCTTCTCCCTCCGACCTCGATGCCGCCTATATACCCCGGGGGGTATCTGTTCCATCCAATGTACGGAACCCAGGTCCGCGGCGCAAATACCCTGGTGGGTATAGAGAGAGAACGGGCGCTTTGATTACACGTATTGCTTTTAGCTGCTGCCCCTGCCGTTAGAACGCCGGGGGCATCGGCCAGCTGTGGCCAGGTTGGCCGCCGCCGCGCCGGTGCACGGCGGTCATCCTGGTAGGGTACCCCGGAGGGTATAAAACGGATGGCGTCCCGGCCACCCGCCGGTAGGCGCGCTGGGCGCATGGATCAAAAGGAGTTGCCGTGGACGTGGACAGCCAGACGATGGCGGATGTGATCAAGCGGCTGCGGCGCGCCCAGGGCCAGGTTGGCGGCGTCATCAAGATGATCGAAGAGGGCCGTGACTGCGCCGACGTGATCACCCAGCTCGCCGCGGCCGCCCGCGCCCTTGACCGCGCCGGGTTCAAGATCATCGCCACCGGGCTCCGGCAGTGCGCCGTCGAGGAAAAGGATGGAGACGGCGCGGCCGGTGCCGATCGCGCCCAGCTCGAAAAGCTCTTCCTCTCCCTCGCCTGACAGCACTAGCTGCCGTCCCCCGTCGCGGGCGCTGGGGTTACGCCCGGGCGGCACGAGCCAGCGCAGGTGCTCACATTCGCCCTGAAGCTGAAGCCGCCGCCACCGTGGTGGCCGTCAGGCTGGCGAGAGTTCCCGGTCCCGGCCGCGGTTGCGTGCCCGCTGACGCTGGCGGCCTATCGGCGGCCCGGTGTCAGATCAGCCCGGGCACGCTGCGGCTCAGCGAGTAGACGGCCACGGCGACCAGCAGGCCGGTGAAGGCGGCGGTGAGCCTGGATGCGCTGACACGGGAGGCGATGCGGTTCCCGGCGAGGGTCCCGGCGAGCGCGGCCAGCGTGAAGACACCGAGCAGCGGCCAGTCGAGACTGGCCCCGCCGCTGAGCCGGACGGCGAGCGCTGAGGCGCTGTTGATGGAGATGACCAGCAATGAGGTGCCGACGGCGGCGGGCATCTCGAAGCCGAGGGCGAGCACCAGCGCCGGTACGATGACGAATCCGCCGCCCACGCCGAAGAAGCCGGTCAGCAGCCCCACGCCGGTGGCGGCGGCAGCGACCTTGAGGACCTGGCGGCCCGTCACCCCGCGCGGATGCCACCACGCCGCGGTCTTCGTTCCCGGGCGTGCCGCGGCGGTCGGCCTGTCCAGCGTCACGGCCCTGGCCCGGCCGCCCGGCCCCGGAGTGCCCGTGCCGTCTGGAGGCGGCAGGCCGGAGGGGACGGGCTGCGTTACGGGCTCTGGCTGCCCCGACCGGGACCGGCGGCGGCGCAGCATCGCCGCGGCGGCGGCGAGCATGAGGACCGCGAACAGGGTGAGCAGCAGGCTGGGGCGGATGCTCGCGGAGAGCCTGGTGCCGGCGTAGGAGCCGGCGATGCCGAGCACACCGAAGGTGATGCCCTGGACGGGACGGACCCGGCCAGCGCGCCAGTGCACCGCCATCCCGCCGAGCGCCGTGATCCCGACAATGAGCAGCGATCCGGTGGTCGCGGTGTGCGGCTGCTGGTGCAGCAGGTAGACCAGGACCGGAACGGTCAGGATGGATCCGCCGCCGCCGAGGGCGCCGAGCGACAGTCCGATCAGCAGTCCGGCCGGGATGGCGATGGCGATGAGCAACGCGGCTCCTCTATGGTTTTAAATACCCCGGAGGGTATTCGTCGGAGCAACGGTATCCGTTCGCATCCCCTGCTGGCAAATACGGGTGGGGGTATATCCGGGATCCGGGAACAGGGTGTTTTCGCATCGGTCATCGTCCGCCTGCTCCCCTGTCACGCAGGTCCGGCCGACCGGGCCCCCAGGGCGGGGCCAGTCCGGTGCCCCTACGTGACACCGCCGGATGGTGCGCGGGGGAGTGCCTGCCGTCCTGCGCCAGGAGGTGCACGATGAGGCCAGATCCAGTCGCAGACGCCGGCTCCGGCAG
>Ga0116134_1000680_pt1 | contig 17470 bp, 16 predicted proteins | sample June2015DPH_19_5_FD_89737 | JGI IMG/M metagenome (GOLD analysis project Ga0116134, IMG submission 89737) | Peatland microbial communities from SPRUCE experiment site at the Marcell Experimental Forest, Minnesota, USA - June2015DPH_19_40 | ecosystem: Environmental > Terrestrial > Soil > Wetlands... | reverse complement strand
TCGAATATCGGGAGCTCGAGCGCGTTATCCTTCGGCAGTGCGACAAGCACCAGGCGGCCGCCGCGCTTGAGAGAGTCGAAGGCCTGGCGCATCGCCACGGGGGCCACCGCCACTGAGATAGCGGCGTCCGCGCCGCCCAGCGCCTGAATCGCCGCGACCGGGTCGCTGGTCCGGGCGTTGACCGTGTGATCGGCGCCAAGCTTGGTGGCCAGGTCAAGCTTGGCTTCTTCCAGATCGACCGCGACGACCGTGGCCCCCGCGATCTTCGCATACTGCACCGCCAAGTGACCCAGACCCCCGACGCCGAACACCGCGACGAGATCGGAGGACCTGGCACCAGAAACCTTGACCGCCTTGTACGTCGTGACTCCTGCGCAGCTCAACGGCGCCGCCTCGAACGAGGAAATTCCTGCGGGCACGGGCACCACGAAAGCACTGGAGGCGACCGCGTACTCCGCGTAGGCGCCGTCGATCGTGTAGCCGCTCATCTCCTGGCTTTCGCACAATGTCTCATGGCCGGAGACGCAGAACTCGCAGTACCCGCACGCCCATCCGAGCCACGCGATCGCCACCCGCTGCCCGACCCGGCTCTGGGCTACATCGGCGCCAACCCCCTCAATGATTCCGACGCCTTCGTGGCCCGGGATTAAGGGCAGCGTCGGCTTGATCGGCCAGTCACCACGCGCGGCATGAATGTCCGTATGGCATAGGCCGCAGACCTCGATCCGCACCAGCACCTGCCCTGGCCCAGGCACCGGCACCGGCACGTCGCGAATCTGCAGCGGTTCGGTGAACGACGTAACGACAGCAGCTTTCATCGTGCTAACTCCCAACCTCGGCGTGGCCGCACTGCCATGCGCCCTGTCGGTAAACCTCCAGGCCCTTCGCCCCATGCGTTAGGGCAATTCGGCCTTGCAGGCCGGGGGCTTTTGTCCCCCGGCACGACCGGTCAAGGGCACCCGCGGTCCCGGAAACAGCACAGGTAGAAACAGGTCTTCATCCGCCGTCCCATCCGGCGCCGGGCCACCGTCGCCCAGCATGGCCAGCTCGCTGGCCTCCACGCACCCTACGCAGGCGCGCACATCGCTGCCTGGCTGGTCAACAACCGCGGGTAGCGTCCGCCGCGAAGGCGCAGACCGCCAAAGGAGCCATCGCGCGGGTACCGTTCGGTGATGGCCAGTGACAACGCCGCTCGCGACCGGCGTAAAACTCTCGGGGCAGGGAGCTCACCGGCACCACCTGAGCTGAAGGGCCCCCAGGCACCGCCCGAGGCGGAGCTTCCCCCGACGCCACCGGGTGCGGAACGGCCCCGGCGATACCGCCCGAAGCTGCGGTACGAGCTCATCGGCTGCGGGCTGCACGGGCATGAACTGGTCGGTACCGACGCGGCTGACGTACGAGAGCAGGACAGCCTGTTCGCCCGGGAGATGGACGGGCTGCGCTGGTACCGGTGCATGCGCTGTGACTCCTGGATACCGCTGAGCCCGCCCAGCCAGCCCGCGGTCCAGAACCCGCCGGAGCGGGAAGACATCACCCTGCCGTTGCGCGGCCGCCCGCTGCGGGACCGTTACGCGCTGCGCCTGATCGCCCTGGATCGGATCATTCACTTCCTGGTGCTGTCCGCGCTGGCTGCGGCGCTGCTCCTGTTCGCGAACAACAAGGCCACGCTGAACAGCGAGTTCACCCGGATCCTCAAGGAGCTGCAGGGCGGAGTCGGAGGGCCGGTCAATGACACCAACCACGGGCTACTGCACGACCTGGAGCGGCTGTTCGCCCTGACTACGACCAACCTCTACCTGCTCGGGGCCGGGGTGGCGGCGTACGCCGCGCTGGAAGGCGTCGAGGCGATCGGGCTGTGGCTCGGGAAGCGATGGGCCGAGTACCTGACGTTTGTCGCCACCGTGGTCTTTGTGCCGTACGAGATCTATGAGCTGACCAAGGGCATCTCGGCGCTGAAGATCGTCACCCTGGTCATCAACCTGATCATCGTGGTCTACCTGGTATACGCGAAGCGGCTGTTCGGCGTGCACGGCGGAGGCAAAGCCGAACGGGCCGTGCAGCGGCGGGACACCGGCTGGGAAGCTATCGAACGGGCGACGCCGGAGCCCCGGCAAACCCCGGCCGCCGCGCCGTCCGCCACAGCCAACCCGTTCGCCACGGGGGATCCCGTCGCCACAGCCAACCCGTTCACCACGGGGGATCCCGTCGCCACAGCCAACCCGTTCACCACAGAGGAACCGGCCGCCACAGCCACACCATCCGCCACAGGGAACCCGCCCGGCACGGCCGCATCGCCCGGCACGGGGGAACCGGCTCCGGTCCGCCAGGACGGCCGGCCTACCGACCCAGCAGAGAGTTAAGCATCCGGGCGTTCCGCACCGCGTTGGCGTCGCCGTCGTTGTTGAAGTACACGAACACGTCTTTGGCCACCGCGGCCCACTCCCGCATCCGGTCCGCCCACCACCGCAGGTCGGTGTCGCTGTAGGAGCCCGCGTAGAGGTGATGGTGGTCCGGGCCGTGCATCCGGACGTAGGCGAAGTCCGTGGTGACGCGCAGCACGCACGGCAGGTCAGCGCCACTCATCACGCAGTACGCGGCCCCGTGCTGCTCCAGCAGCGCGAAGACCTCCTCGCAGTGCCAGCTCGGATGCCGGAACTCCGCGGCGAGCCGGACCCAGTCCGGGACGAGACGCAGGAAGTACGCCAGCCGGGCGTCATCGCGCGGCAGCGACGGCGGGAGCTGGACCAGTAGCGCCGCGCGCTTGTCCGCTAGCTCATGCCAGCCCTCCCCCACCCGCCGGAGCCACGCCTCCGGGGCGTACAGCTTCCGCGCGTGGGTCAGGCCGCGGGGCGCTTTGACCGACAGCAGGAAACCTTCCGGTAGCCGGCGCCGCCAGCTGCCGAACGCAGACGGCCGGGGCCAGCGGTAGAAGCTGCTGTTCAGCTCCGCGGTGCGGAACGCTCCCGCGTATCGGGCCAGCCGATCCCGGGCCGGCAGCCCCGGAGGGTAGAGCTCGGGTTCCCAGTGGTCATAGCTCCAGCCGGACGTTCCCACCCAGATCGCCATGGCAACTCCGTTACCCGCCGTGCCCGCAGCCAACCGGCACCCCCGGGACGGGCACCCCGGGACGGGCACCCCGGGACGGGCACCCCGGGACGGGGACGAGCCCCAGTAGGTCCGTTACGGAAAAAATGTTTCCTAGAAACGCGATTCCGCGAGGTGCATCTCGACGACGGAGCGGAAGTCCGGGTCCGGGGTGAGACCGAGCCGCGCCGCCCGGTCCGTGCGGAGCCGGGCCGGCCAGCCGCTCACGATGCGCGCCACGGCCGGATCCGGAACCCAGTCGATCAGCTCCGCCGCCTTGGGCCCGGCGACCTCCCCGAGCGCTTCGACCATGTCCGCGACGGTCACGGTGAGCGCGGGCAGGTTGACCGCGCTGCGGCCGCCCCAGGTGTCGTCGTCGGAGGCGGCGGCGCGGCGCAGACCCTGGATGGTCCGGGCGGGTGAGGCGAGCGCCACCGCGGTCTGCGGGCCGACCGGGCAGACCGCGCGCTGGCCCGCCAGCGGTTCCCGGATGATGCCGGAGAGGAAGCCGGAAGCGGCGGCGTTCGGCCGGCCGGGGCGCACGCACACGGTCATCAGGCGCACGGCCCGGCCGCGCAGGAATCCCTTGCGCGTGTAGTCGGCCACCAGTTGCTCGCCGATGACCTTCTGCACGCCGTAGCTGGTCTGCGGATTGGGCAGCGTCTGATCGTCCACGACCGCCGGGAGCGGATGATCCCGCGACTCACCGAACGCGGCCAGCGAACTCGCGAACACCACCACGGGACTGGTCCCGAGCGAGCGGCAGGCGGCGAGCAGCGCCTCGGTGGCGCGCAGGTTGGCCCGGATGCCGAGGTCGAAGTCGGCTTCGCATTCCGCGCTGACGGCCGCGGCGAGGTGGAAGATCACGTCGGCCCCCGCGAGAACACCGGCCCCCGCGAGAACACCGGCGAGCGCGCTTTCGTGCGGGCCGCCGGCCGGGGCCCCGCCGGAGGCGCCCAGCACGCCGGCGAGATCGCCCTCGATCACGGTGACCCGTTCGTCGGCGGCCAGGTCGGGCGGGACCGGCACGCGGTCCACCAGCGTCAGCCGGTCCAGTGGGCGGCTCTTGCCCCCCGTCACCTCCAGCGCGCCGGTGGCCAGCAGGTCGCGGGCCAGGCGTGAGCCGAGGAAGCCGGCCCCCCCGGTGATCAGCACGTTCGCCATGGTGTCTCGGTCCCTGGGCCGGCGGTGGGCGTGGAATAGGGTGATCCTACGTGTCGCGAACTAACGGAAGGGCCAGGTTCTGCGGGACAGCCTGCCGGCCGCATCCGAGGTGCTGGCCGGAGTACCGGACGCACTCCCGGACGACGAAACCCTCCGGGCGGCCAATCGCGCGATGCGGGCCGAGGATGGCCTGCTGCTGGGCGTCCTCGACGACGACCCGACCGGTTCCCAGGCGGTGCACGACGTCCAGGTCGTGACCGTACTGGAGGAGGACGCCTACGCGGCGGCGTTCGGCGGCCCGGCCGGCACCTGCTTCGTGCTGACCAACACGCGCAGCCTCGACGAACCGGGCGCCGTCGAGATGAACGACCGGGTCGCGCGGGGCCTGATTTCTGCCGCGGAACGGACGCCGGCGCGAGTCCAGCTGATCAGCCGGAGTGACTCCACGCTGCGGGGCCACGTGATGGCCGAAGTGGGGGCGCTCCAGTCCGTCCGCCGGGACCTTGACGGCCGCGGCTTCGACGGGGTGCTCCTGGTGCCGGCGTTCCTGGAGGCCGGGCGGGTGACCGCGGGCGACGTCCACTGGGCCCGGCTGGCCGGGGAACTGGTCCCGGTCGGCGAGACCGAGTTCGCCCGGGACGCGGCGTTCGGTTATCAGGCCTCGGACCTGCGGAATTTCGTGGCCGAGAAGAGCCAGGGCGCGATCAGGCCCGCTGATGTGCGCAGCATCAGCCTGACCGACATCCGGGCGGGCGGCCCCTCCCGGGTGGGCGAGCTGCTGTCCGGCGTGCGGGACGGGACGTGGGTGGTCGTCAACGGATGCGAATACTCCGACCTGGACGCGGTGGCGCACGGAGTGCTGACGGCCGAGCGCGCGGGACGATCTTTCCTGTTCCGCACCGGTCCGTCGTTCGTGCGGGCCCTCCTCGGCATGGGCCCGAAGGCGCCGCTGCGCGGGAACTCCCTGTGGTCCGGTCAGCGTCCCCCGGGGCACGGGCTGGTCGTCGTCGGGTCGCACGTGGGCCAGACGAGCCGTCAGGTCGCCGCGCTGCACGCGCGGGGCGGAGTGACCGCGGTGGAACTGGACGTTCCGGCCCTGGTGCGCGGCGACGACGTGATAACCCCGGCTGGCCGCCGGGTCGCCGCGGCGCTGGGGGGCTCCGACGTGCTGCTCTACACCAGCCGAACGGTCGTGCCGGGCCGGGACCGGGCCGGCGGCCTGGCCATCGCCCGCATGGTGTCGGCGGCGCTGTCCCGGGTCGTTCGCGAGGCGCTGGCCGCCTCCCCCGCCTGGATCGTGGCCAAGGGCGGGATCACCTCCCACGACGTGGCGGTCCACGGCCTGGGCATCCGGCGGGCCGAGGTCACGGGTCAGCTGTTTCCCGGGGTGATCTCGGTGTTCCGCCCGCTGGATGCGGCCCCGGAGGCGATCGGCCGGCCCTATGTGGTGTTCGCCGGCAACGTCGGTGACGAGGAGACCCTGGGCCAGGTCGTGTCGATCCTGAACGACGAGGAGGAGGGCTGATGCGGGTCGGCTGGCTGGGGCTGGGTGCGATGGGCGCGCCGATGGCGGCGTGCCTGGCCGGCGCGGGCCATGAGGTCATTGGCTACGACGTGGCGCCGGAGCGGGTGGGGGCACTGGCCGCGGCCGGGGGCCGGGCGGCAGAGAGCATCGCCGCTGCGGTGCAGACCGCGGACGTCGTGGCGATCATGGTGGCGACGCCGGGGCAGTTGGAGCAGGCTCTCTTTGCCGACGGCGGGGCCATCGGGACGGAGGGTCGCGCCGGGGGGTTGCCGGCCGGGACCACGGTGATGATCATGGCCACGGTCGGGCCGGAAGCCGTGGTCTCCGCGGCCGCCCGGCTGGGTGAGCGTGGCGTCGCGGTGGTGGACGCCCCGGTGTCCGGCGGCGTCACGCGCGCCGCGGACGGAGACTTGCTGATCATGGTGTCCGGCACGGGCCGCGCAATCGCCCGGGTGCGGCCGCTGCTGGATGTGCTGGCGCGCCGCGCGCCGGTGGTCGGCCCCTCCCCCGGCGACGGCCAGCGGATGAAGCTGGTCAACCAGTTGCTGTGCGGCGTGCACATCGCGGCGGCCGCCGAGGCCCTGGCGTTCGCCGAGTCGCTCGGCCTGGAGGCGGAGCAGTGCTGGCAGGTGCTGCGCGACGGCGCCGCGGCGTCCTTCATGTTCGATGACCGGGGGGCGCGCATGGTCGCGGGCGAGTTCGGCGAGGTGCGCAGCGCGATGGACATCTTCGTCAAGGACATGGGCCTGGTCGGCGCGGCCGCCGAGGAAGCCGGGGCGCTGATCCCGCTGGCCGCGGCCGCGCGCGAGCTTTACGGCCGCGGCCACGACCTGGGCCTGGGGCGCCTGGACGACTCCGCCCTGATCGAGGTCCTGCGCGAAGGTCCCGGGGGAACTCGGCCCTAACCATCCCGCCACACTGGCTTTTCAAATATTGCCAAACCGGCGGGGACAAGGGGATCATTTCGGTCCACGGAGAGTGCCGCACAGGGGAGGCTGCGTGGACGCCAGCGTCTGGATTCTTAATCTCGTCATCCTGGCCGTGGTGCTGGCCGCCGACCTGGGGCGGCGCAAGGTCACCTTAATGCGGCTGCTGCGCCCGGTCATCGCGGCGGCCATCATCATCCCGTTCTTCTTCAAGGGGGCCGCCTCGTCCGGCCACGGCCTGCTTCTTGAGATCGCGGGCCTGGCGGCGGGCCTGGTGCTCGGCGTCCTCGCGGCCGCGCTGATCCACGTCACCTCCGACGGTGAGGCGGGCCGCCCGGTATCGCGGGCCGGCCTGCCGTACGCCGCCGTGTGGGTCGCCGTCGTCGCCGCGCGCATCTACTTCACCTACGGTGCCAGCCACGTCTTCAGCCATCAGCTCGGCAGCTGGATGGTGGCCAACCAGATCACCGTCGGCGCCCTCACCGACAGTCTTATCTTCCTGTCCATCGCGATGCTGCTCGGCCGCACCGGCATCCTGGCCGCCAAAGCCCGCGTCGCCACGGCCCGGAAAACGGCCTCCCCCGCCCCGGCGATGGAACGCTCCGGAACATGAGCCGATCCGGGACATGAGCCAAGGGGCACCGCTCTGCGCTGCCCGGCGACCGGTGGCTGGTACTTCGTTGGCGCTCGGCGTAACGCTGGCCGCGATGCGGGGAACAGGCGGTGCAGGTGGAGCCGATTCACCGGACCCCTGCAACAAAGCTGCGAAAGTGCGAAAGTCGAGTGATCATGAAGCTCATCAGAAAACTAAAACGCCGCGAGCCAGCCTGAATTCGGGCCGCCCGGGCCGGGTTATTTCCTAGACAATATGCGGAAAAAGCATCAATTGGCCGGGGGCGGGGCGTTGAGGCCGGCCGACTGCCGGGTATCCGGCTGCGGGGTATTCAGGCCGGCCGGCTGCCGGGTATCCGCGGCCGGGCCGTCAGCTGCTCGGCCGGGGCGTGGTGCAGTTGATTCGCGGATTCACGCCGACGTAGTTGAGCGGACCGGCGAGGACCGTCGCCCCGATCGTCGTGGCCTTGGTACAGCTGCCAACGGACCCGTTGTAATAGCCGCGCTGCCCGGCGGCGACGGCGCCGATAATGAGCCACACAACGAGAAGCAGCGATCCAATATGCATGTCGACCTCCGCCAGGACATATTTCTGAGCATAAGATAGTGAACACCCGGTATTACCGGATTCTCCCCTATCTCTGCATGTGAGTAAATCATACCCGGGCGCGGCGGTATAAAGCTGGCATAGAAGGCTGCCAGGGCCTTTTCCGGAAATCTGGAAATTGGGGTGCTGGCAAAGTGGCTGACATGTGGGTGTGCCCGGAATGCGGGCGACGGTTCGCAATCCGGAACCAGGCCCATACGTGCGCGGCCCTGGGCAGCCTGGACCAGCACTTCGCCCGGAGTGTTGGGAGACGTTCCGCGTGGCGGTCGGGCCAGGCGGGACATTCTGGTTACATTCGTCTTCATGTTCGAGATGGCGAGTCCCCTGGACGGGCTGAACGAAGAACAGCGCCGAGCGGCCACGTACGACGGCGGCCCGTTGCTGATCCTGGCCGGAGCAGGCACCGGGAAGACACGCACGCTGGTCGCCCGCGCGGCCTGGCTGTGCGAGCAGGGGACGCAGCCGAACCGGATCCTGCTGCTGACCTTTACCCGGCGGGCCGCCGAGGACATGCTGTCGCGTGCCGTTCCCGGCGCCCGCCCGGGCAATGGGACCGGCAGCGGGCCAGGCGGGGGCCGGATCACCGGCGGCACCTTCCACGCGATCGCCCACCGGATCATCCGGCAGCACGCGGAATCGTTCTCGCTGCCCCCGGAGTTCACGGTCATCGACCCGGCGGATGCGGCGGATCTGCTCGACGCCCGCCGGGAGGAGCACGGCCTGGTCGGCACGCAGCGCCGCGCACCGCGCGCCGCCGTCTGTGCGGACATCTACACCCGGTGCGTGAACACCCAGACGACGGTGGCCGGGGTGGTCCGCGCCGGTTTTCCCTGGTGCGAGGACTTCACGGCCCAGCTGGCCGGACTGTTCCGCAGTTACGTCGCGCACAAGCGCAGCCACGGCCTGGTCGATTTCGACGACCTGCTGCTGCTGTGGCGGGCCGCACTGGCCGACCCCGACGCCGGGCCGGTCCTGCGCGGCATGTTCGACGCGGTCCTGGTCGACGAGTACCAGGACGTCAACGCGCTGCAGGCCGATATCGTGCGGCTGCTCAGCCCGGAAAGCGGCTGCCTGACCTGCGTCGGCGACGACGCCCAGGCCATCTACGCCTTCCGCGGCGCCGACCCGGAACACCTGCGCCAGCTGTCCGTGACCTTTCCCGGGCTGCACGTCGTGCGCCTGGTCAGGAACTACCGGTCGAAGGAGGCGGTGCTGCGGCTGGCCAATGCGGTGCGCCCGCAGTCCGGCGGGCTGGAACTCGTCCTCACCGCGGCCCGCGAGAGCGGGAGCCGGCCGATCATGGTGCGCTGCCACGACGAGGCGACGCAGGCGCGCGAGATCTGCACCCGGATCCTTGACGCCCATGAGGCCGGAACGGACCTGCGCGATCAGGCGGTCCTGGTGCGGGCGGCGCACCACAGCGACGTGCTCGAGGTGGAGCTGGCGGCCCGGGGCATCCCGTTCGTGAAATATGGCGGCCTGCGGTTCACCGAGGCCGCCCACGTCAAGGACTTCCTCGCCGCGGCGCGGATCGTCGCCAATCCGGCCGATGACGTCGCGTGGTTCCGGGTGCTCCGGCTGCATGAGGGCATCGGGCCGGGGAGCGCCCGGAAGCTCATCGAGATCCTGCGCCCCGCGGATCCGGCCCCGTTCGACCGCTGGAAGGACGCCGTCGCCGTCGCGCCGCGGCGGGCCCGCGAGGCCCTGACCGCCACCCTCGGCGGCCTGGCCGACGTCGTGGCCCCAGGTGAGGGCAGGGCCGAGGGCGGGGCCGCGGCCGGGGAACGGGCCGTCATGATCCTGGCCGCCCTGCGCGATCCGCTGGCGGGCCGTTACCCCGACGCGGACATCCGGATCGCTGACCTGGAGCGGCTCGCTGATGCGGCGGCGAGCAGGCCATCCCTGCACGACGCGCTGGTAGAACTGGCCCTCGACCCGCCCGTGTCCGCCTCCGACTTCGCCGGGCCGCCCCGCCTGGACGAGGACTTCGTCATCATCTCCACCATGCACTCGGCCAAGGGCCTCGAATGGCCCGTGGTGCACCTGCCCCATCTGGTCGACGGGGCCGTGCCCAGCGACATGGCGCTGACCACCCGGGAAGGGCTGGCCGAAGAACAGCGGCTGTTCTACGTCGCGGTCACCCGGGCCCGCGATCAGCTGTTCCTGTACGCGCCGATGCGGCTGCACCACCACCGGATGGCCAGTGACGACCGGCACAGTTACGGCCAGGTCAGCCGGTTCCTCGATGACCGGGCGCTGGCCGCGTGCGATTCGGTCGACGCCGCCCCGCCGCAGCCGCTGCTGCCCCGCACCGGGCAGCTGGCCGCGCGCGTCGACGCCGCTCTCGACCTGCTCTGGACGGACTGACCGGCGTGCCCGGGTCCTGGCGCGGGGTCGCCGCCCTGCATCCTCCAGCCGGAACGGGATCTGCGGCCAGGTAACGGATTGGTAAGCCGGGAAAAAGCTGCTCTGCCGACACCACTATTTCGGCAGTATCGGCGTCTTAGCCTTCGCCAGCTTCAAATCTGAAATCCCAGGAGAAAGATGAAAATCATGCCTTCCGGCACCGTCTTCGCTACCGCCGCCATCACGACGGCTGTGCTCGCGCTGGCCGGATGCGGCCAGAATGGGTCAGGCAGCACGGCAGGCGCGACGTCTTCGGGTTCGCCAGCCTCCTCGGCGGCCAGCCCGGGGACGTCCGCCGCGGCCAGCCCGGCGGCGACTGGCTCCGGATCGACCGGATCGACCGCCTCCGGCACGGCGCGGTGTCACACCCAGAACCTGTCGGCTGTGTTCGGCCCACCGCAAGGGCCCGCCGGCGGCCAGCGCACCGTGGCGGTGATCTTCACCAATACGGGCGGGACGGCGTGCTACATGTACGGCTACCCCGGGGTGGACCTGGCCGGGAAGAGCCTGACGTGGTCGCTGGTGCGCCAGAACCTCACCCCGGCAAAGGTCACGCTCAGCCCGGGCGGGAAGGCGCAGAGCACACTCAGGTACCTGCCGTGGGCGGCCGGTGACGGCACGTCGTTCACCCCCGCCCAGGTCCTGGTGACGCCCCCGGACGAGACCACCCACCTGACACTGGCCTGGGGGCCGGGCGTTGCCCTGCTGCTGCAGGACGCGGCCACCCACCCCGGCACCTACATCGGCCCGATTGAGCCGGTCCCGGCCGGCTAGGAGAACACCTCATTGATGGGCCGGGTCCGGATGACGCGGAGGGCCTGACCCCGGTCGCCGGCGCTGAGGTGGTCCAGGTACAGGCGCCCGTCGAGGTGGTCGAGCTCGTGCTGCAGGCACCGCGCGAACAGCCCGGTTCCCTCGACTTCGACCGGCTGCCCGGCCAGGTCGGTGCCGGCGACGACGGCGTGGTCGGCCCGCGGGACGGACAGATAGAGGCCCGGGATGGAAAGGCAGCCCTCCGGGCCGTCCTGCCGGCCGTCGCTGCTGACGAGCCGGGGGTTGACCAGATAGCCCTCGTCGCCGTCGATGTTGTAACAGAAGACCCGCACGCCGACGCCGATCTGCGGGGCGGCGAGCCCGGCCCGGCCGGGCGCCCGGCAGGTGTCCAGCAAGTCGGTCACGAGCCGGGCCAGCCCGGCGTCAAAGCGGGTCACCGGCCGGCTTGGCTCCCTCAGCACGAGGTCACCGAATTCGCGGATGGCCCGGACGGTCATGACCGCGCCGGACGGGTACTGGCCCGGGCGGCGGCGTCGCAGAGCTTGGGGATGGCATCCAGCAGGTGCTCGTGCCAGCCGATTTCCGCGTCCAGCCGGGTGATGGCGTGCTGGAGGATCAGGCCGTCGGCGGTGGTCTGCTCGGCCCAGGCCCGCTCCTGCTCGTGCTGGAAGAACTGCCGCTGAGCCGCGAGTGCCCGGTGCCGGTCTTCCACCAGCGCGCGCAGCTCCTCTTCGGGCAGGTCACTGCTCATGGCCACGGCCAGGTCGACGGGGTCGGGGCGCAGTCCGACCTGGCGGAACGCTTCACCGCGCAGGGCCAGGAGCTCCTTGCGCCCTTCGGCGGTGATGGCGTAGACGGTGCGGGCCGGCAGGTTACCGGCCTGCTCGGTACGCACCGCTTCGATCAGGCCCTCGCCGGCCATCCGGTGCAGGGCCCCGTACAGGGAACCGGGCCGCACCTCCGACCACAGCTCGGTCCGGTCAATGCGGGCGTCACGGCGGATCTGGTGACCGTACATGGGCCCATGGCGGGCGAGAGCGCCGAGCACGAACAGCCGGGTGGGGTTCACTCGGGTAGTCAAACATGAGCACTCCCGTTTGACAACCTCTTCAATATCGCGCCGGGGCCTGGCATCGTGGTTGAGCTGGGAACCTGCCCGCGCGGGCAGCAACGCCCGCGCGGGCAGCAACGGAAGGACGGTTCGTGAGTGACGACGTGACCGCAGCCCGTTTCGCCGGGGTCTACGCGGCGACTACCACGCCGTTCCGTGACGACGGATCGGTGGACTTCGGGCAGTTCGGCCAGCACTGCGCGTGGCTCGTCGACGAGGGGGTCGCGGGCCTGATCCCGAACGGGTCGCTCGGCGAGTACGAGGCCCTGTCCGAAGCCGAACGCGCCGGGATCGTGACCACCGCGATCGACGCCGCGGACGGCCGGGTCCCGGTCGTGCCGGGCGTCTCGGCCAAGTCCGGCCCCGAGGCACGCCGGTGGGCCGAACAGGCCGCCGGGGCGGGCGCGGCGGCGGTGATGTCGCTGCCGCCGACGTCGCACAAGCCGACCGCGGACGAGGTCGTCGCGCATTTCGCGGAGGTGGCGCGGGCCGGGCTGCCCATCATCGCCTACAACAACCCGTTCTCCACCCGCGTGGACCTCACGCCGCCGCTGCTGGCCCGGCTGGCCGGGATTGAGCAGGTCCGAGGGGTCAAGGAGTTCTCGCAGGACTCGCGGCGGGTCGCGCAGATCAGGGAGCAGGCGCCGCGACTGGAGGTCATCTGCGGCTGCGACGACACGTTCGTGGAAGCGATGCTGCTCGGCGCGACCGGCTGGATCGCCGGGTACGTCAACGCGTTCCCGGCCGCATCGGTGCGGCTGTACGAGCTGTGCCGGGCCGGTGACTACGCCGGTGCCATGGACCTGTACCGCGTGCTGCTCCCGGCGCTGCGGTGGGACGCCGATCCCCGGTTCGTTCAGGCCATCAAGCTCGCGCAGGAAGAGGCGGGGCGCTACGGCGGGCCGGTGCGGCTGCCCCGGCTGCCGCTGCCGGCCGACGAGGAGGCCGAAGCCCGCGCCGTAGCCCGCGCCTGCGCCGGGGTAACCGCCTGATGCGGGCCCGGAGGGTCTTCTCCGCGGTCGACAGCCATACCGAGGGCATGCCGACCAGGGTGATCACCAGCGGCCCCGGCGTGCTGCCCGGAGCCACCATGTTCGACCGGATGCGTTACCTGGTCAGCGAGCGGGACGACCTGCGCACGCTGCTGATGTGCGAGCCACGCGGGCACGCCGCGATGTCCGGGGCGATCCTGCAGCCGCCGGCCCGCCCGGACGCCGACGTGGGTGTGGTGTTCATCGAGGTGTCCGGGTGCCTGCCAATGTGCGGGCACGGCACCATCGGCACCGCCACCGTCCTGGTCGAGACCGGCATGGTCGAGATCTCCGAACCGGTCACGCTGATCCGGCTCGACACCCCGGCCGGGCTGGTGGAGGCGTCGGTCGCGGTCAGCGACGGCCGCGCCATGTCGGTCACGATCCGGAACGTGCCCTCGTATCTGCATCTCCGCGACGCCAGGGTCATCGTGCCCGGGCTCGGTGAGCTGACCCTGGACGTGGCCTTCGGCGGGAACTTCTACGCGATCCTGCCCGCGGCCTCGGCCGGGCTCGCGGTGCGCCCCGGCCTGCACGACCGCATCGTGGCCACCGGGCTGCAGATCATGGACGCGGTCAACGGGCAGCTGAGCTTCGCGCACCCGGGCAACCCGGAGATCAGCGAGTGCCGCCACGTCGTCTTCACCGCGCCCGCGGAAGGAGACCTTCCCGCCCGCGCGGCCGTGGCCATCCACCCGGGCTGGGTGGACCGTTCCCCCTGCGGCACCGGGACCTCCGCGCGGATGGCGCAGCTTGCGGCGCGGGGTGAGCTGGCCATCGGCGAGGACTTCGTGCACGGGTCGCTGATCGGCACGACGTTCACCGGGCGGCTGGCGGACACGACCATGGTCGGGGACTTCCCCGCGGTCGTACCGACCGTCCGGGGCCGCGCGTGGCTGACCGGCATCGGGCACTACCTGCTCGACCCGGACGACCCGTTCCCGGCTGGCTTCCTGATCGGGCCGCAGTCCTGATCGGGCGGCCCGGCCTTGAGCAGGGTGGCCGGCCTTGAGCAGCGGTGGCCGGCCCTTGAGCCGGCCGGTCACAGGATGGGCAGGTAGCGGTCCAGTTCGTACTCGGTGACCTGGCGGCGGTACTCGTTCCATTCCTCGCGCTTGTTGCGCAGGAAGAAGTCGAAGACGTGCTCGCCGAGGGTGTCCGCGACCAGCTCGCTATCCTGCATGACGCCGATCGCCTCACCGAGGTCGTGCGGCAGTGGCTTGATGCCCATGGCGCGGCGTTCGGATGAGCTCAGCGCCCACACGTCGTCGTCCGCCGGGGGCGGTAGCTCGTAGTCGTCCTCGATGCCCTTGAGCCCGGCCGCGAGGATCAGCGCGTAGGCCAGGTACGGATTGCACGCGGCGTCGATCGAGCGGAACTCCACCCGCGTCGCGTTGCCCTTGTGCGGCTTGTACATGGGCACGCGCACGAGCGCGGACCGGTTGTTGTGGCCCCAGCAGATGTAGGCCGGCGCCTCGCCGCCCGCCCCGGCGGTGCGCTCGGCCGCGCCCCACAGCCGCTTGTAGGAGTTGACCCACTGGTTGCAGACGGCGGTGATCTCGGCGGCGTGCCGTAGCAGGCCGGCGATGAACGCGCGGCCGATCTTGGACAGCTGGAGCTCCGCGCCCGGCTCGTAGAAGGCGTTCCGGTCGCCCTCGAACAGGGACACGTGGCTGTGCATGCCGGAGCCGGGGAAGTCGGTGAACGGCTTCGGCATGAAGGTCGCGTAGACGCCCTGCTCGATGGCGACTTCCTTCATCACCAGGCGGAACGACATGATGTTGTCCGCCGTGGTCAGCGCGTCCGCGTAGCGCAGGTCGATCTCCTGCTGGCCCGGCCCGTCCTCGTGGTGGCTGTACTCCACCGACAGGCCCATGCTCTCCAGCATCTGAATCGAGACGCGCCGGAAGTCGTGCGCGATGCTGTGCGGCGTGTGGTCGAAGTAGCCGCCGGTGTCGATCGGCTGCGGCTTCTCCCCGGGCAGCGGCTTCTCCCTGAGCAGGAAGAACTCGATCTCGGGGTGCGTGTAGAACGTGAAGCCCAGGTCGGACGCGCGGCCGAGGGCGCGCTTGAGCACCCAGCGGGGATCGGCGTAGGACGGCGTCCCGTCGGGCAGCAGGATGTCGCAGAACATCCGGCCCACGCCCGGCGATTCCCCTCTCCAGGGGAGCAGCTGGAACGTCGACGGGTCCGGCTTGGCGATCATGTCCGCCTCGTAGACCCGGGCGAAGCCCTCGATCGCCGAGCCGTCGAAGCCAATACCGTCCGCGAACGCGCCCTCCAGCTCGGCGGGGGCGACCGCGACGGATTTCAGGTAGCCGAGCACGTCGGTGAACCAGAGCCGGACAAACCTGATGTCCCGCTCCTCCAGCGTGCGCAGCACGAACTCTTGCTGCCTGTCCACGCCTCTCACCTTAGACGCCCCCGGTTCAAATCCCAGCCTCCCATTTGCGTGCTTCGCGGCGCGCCGGCCCGCTGTCCCAGGCCGCCGCGCTGTCCGCGCTTTCTGACTTGCCAGTCTGCCCTGCGGTTGTTTCCTCAGAGTTACACCCGGCTCAGCGTTGCGGACGCCTTGATGTCAGTTCGTTATCCGGATGTATAGCTTTGAGGTATACGCTCAGTGTATAGTTGGCTCATGAGCGTTCCGCTGACCCTGCTCGGCCTGCTGGAGCGGGAACCGAGCCACGGCTATGACCTGAAACACGACTACGACGCCCTCTTCGGCCGGGACAAGCCGCTGCCGTACGGCCAGGTGTACGCCACCCTGGGGCGGCTGGCCCGGGACGGCAAGGTGGTGGCCGGCGAAGCCGAGCCGGGGGCCGGCCCCGACCGCAAGCGCTATGTGATCACCGACGCCGGGGTGACCGAGTTCGAGACGTGGCTGTCCCAGCCCACCGAGCCTGAGCCGCACCTGCAGACGGTGCTGTTCACCAAGGTCGTCCTGGCCCTGATGCTGGGCCGTTCGGCGGAGCAGTACCTCGACACGCAGCGCGGCGCGCACCTGCAGCGCATGCGGGAACTGACCGAGCTCAAACGGACCGGCGCCCTGATCGACACGCTGCTGGCCGATCATGGCCTGTTCCATCTGGAGGCCGACCTGCGGTGGATCGACATGACCGCCGCGCGGCTCGGCTCACTGGCCGAGTCGGTCCGCGGATCGGGGCCGGGGGGATCGCGGTGACGGCGGCGCGCGGCCCGGGGGAGGCGAACGGCCCGGCGGAGGCGAACGGCCCGGCGGAGGCGAACGGCCCGGCGGAGGCGAACGGCCTGGTGCAGGCGCGCGGCCTGGTCCGGTCATTCGGCCAGACGCCCGCGCTGCGCGGGGCCAGCGTGTCGGTGGCGGCCGGCGAGATCCTGGCCATCATGGGCCCCAGCGGTTCGGGCAAGTCCACGCTGCTGCACTGCCTGGCCGGCATCCTGACCCCGGACGAGGGGGAAGTCTGGTTCGCCGGCCGCCGGGTCGACACCATGGGCGAAGCGGAGCGCAGCGCCCTGCGCCGGGAACGTTTCGGTTTCGTGTTCCAGTTCGGGCAGCTCGTCCCCGAGCTGACGGCGGAGGAGAACGTGGCCCTGCCGCTGCTCCTGGACGGAATGCGCCGGGCCGCGGCGCTGACCGAGGCGCGGGCCTGGTTCGGCCGGCTGGGGCTCGACGGGCGGGAGCGGCACCGGTCCGGGGAGCTGTCCGGCGGCGAAGCCCAGCGGGTGGCCCTGGCCCGCGGGCTGGTCGCGCACCCCGAGGTGCTGTTCGCGGACGAGCCGACCGGGTCGCTGGACTCGATGACCGGCGAGCACGTGATGAACCTGCTGACCGCGGCGGCCCGCGACCACGGCACGACCGTCATCCTGGTCACGCACGAGCCCCGGGTGGCCGCCTACGCCGACCGCGAGGTCGTGGTCCGCGACGGCAAGGTCGGCTCGCTGGCGCCGGACCCGCTGGTGACCAGCCCCGGGCTCGGCTCATGATCCGCCTCGGCCTCCGGCTCACCCTCGGCGGGGGCCGGGAGGCCGCCGCTCGCCTGGTGATCACCGCGGCGGCCGTAGCCCTCGGCGTCGGCCTGCTGCTCAGCTCGCTGGCCGGGATCAACGCCGTGAACATACAGAACGGACGTTATGCGTGGCTCAGCACCGGAACGGAGTCGCCGTCCGGGGGGACGGGGTCCGGATCGGGGACCTCGGCACCGGGGACCTCGGCACCGGGGACGTCGGCACCGGGGACGTCGGCACCGGGAG
>Ga0116134_1000677_pt1 | contig 17500 bp, 6 predicted proteins | sample June2015DPH_19_5_FD_89737 | JGI IMG/M metagenome (GOLD analysis project Ga0116134, IMG submission 89737) | Peatland microbial communities from SPRUCE experiment site at the Marcell Experimental Forest, Minnesota, USA - June2015DPH_19_40 | ecosystem: Environmental > Terrestrial > Soil > Wetlands >... | reverse complement strand
GCCTCACGCTCTTCGAGAAAATGCCCATTTCACAGGCACTTGCTCAGCTCCCGCCCACCTCCCCATCACCCGATGCCGATAATCATCAACGTTTACCAGGCTTTTAAGCGGGACAGGTGTGATTTTTCATATGCTTGATTATTTAGCGTTCGTTTTAGCCAACTTCGCCATGAAACCGCCCCTGTGCATGTCCATGGCCACACCCACCTTCCGACACACATCACCTGAAAACCCATCTAGCTTAATTAGGAATGAAGTTTAACATTAATTTCCCATTTGTGTCTATCGCCAATTCTGGCGATGCGGCTTGTTTGAAACCCGGCCATCAACTGACAACGGCCGGTCGTCTGGAGCGCGGGTCTGTGACCCGCAGCAGCCGCCAAGGGCGCGCGTTTCCGGGTTTCCCTGCCATTTTGCCGTTCACAACGTGCTGCGACTCAAAGCGTCGCGCTCCGTCAGCGTATGACGCGAACCTTAATCAGGCATCAAACCATCCTTGACTTCAACCGGCCAGGACTCGATTTTCACCGTGGCGGGTTCCAGCCCCTTGCGCGTGGCCGTCAATGTGATTGTGCCGGGCTGGAGGGTCGAGCGGATGGCAACGCGGTTGATGCCGCATTCGGTGTCGAGCCAGAGGTTGTTGACCGAATTGGTGATGCCGCTGTTGTAGCCGCCGCGCCAGAGGGCCGGGCCGGCCAGCTTGAAATCCACGCGCGCCTCGTCCGTCGGGCAACGCCGTCCCTGCGCGTCCACCACTTCCACGTCGAAAAACGCCACGTCCGAGCCATCGGCTTGAAAACCGTTTTTACTGTTGTGACCGGTCAGCTTGAGGCTTTTGGGTTCGCCGGCGGTTCGGATTTCGTCCTGCGCGACCGTTTTGCCGCCGGCTTTGCCGACAACCGCGATGGTGCCGGGTTCGAATTTGACCGCCGGAAAGGCGTAGATGTAGCCGGTGTTGCCGTAATTTTTGTTGTCGAATGAATCCACGAAGTCGCACGGCTTGTTGATTGTCCCTGCGGATTTTCCGTTCACGAACAGTTCCACCGAGTCGCAATGATTCGCCGCGACATAGACGGTTTTCACGGTGTTGGTCGGGTAATTCCAGTGGCCGATGATGTGAATGTCCGGCTGGTCGTTTTGCATCACGCGATAGACGTAGCAGGCCTGTTTCGGCAGCCGGACGGAATCCACCTTGCCGCTCACGCGACAGACCTCGCTGCTGTCCTGCCGTCCGTCGGCGTTGGCATCCGACCAGTATATCGAGGCATAACCGGACCATTTCGAGTGCGCCGGGTCGGGATTGGAAATCCGGTTGAGGGAATACTCATGGTAACGCTGTGCCGCCGCGAGGCAGAAGGTTTCGGAATTCCAATGGTACACGTCGTTCGGTCCGGGCTTGAATCCAAAATGCGGCGGCGAGTAATCGTCCCAGAACCGCCGCGCGGCTTCGTCGCGAAAATCCTCCGTCTCGATGAACGGCGCGCGGTCACGGCGCGCGGCGCTGTAGGCGCGGAACATTTCGGTGCGGTTGGTCAGTTCATCCGTGCGCCGGTCCTGGCCGATCATCACGCCGAAATATTCGGCTATCGGGGTTGCTCCGGAATCATTGAGTGTGCGGCAGCCCATCACGCGGCCGCCGTGCGGGTCCCATTGTTTGCGCAAATCCACCATCTGCTGCAGGTGCTCCGGCGTGATGCTGTTGTTGCCTGCCTCCCAAAACAGAATGCTGGGGTTGTTCCGGAAATAAATCATCGCGTCGCGCATGATCTCCAGGCGTTGCTCCCATTGCCGGCCTTGAACGTCCTTTTCCTTGTCGCCCGCCGGACAGACTTCAACGATGCCGTATTTGTCACAGGCCGAGACATCCACGCGTTGCGGCGCGATGTGCATCCAGCGGAGGTAATTGGCGTGCGTGCTGTGGATCAGTTCCGCGTTGAAATCGTGCATCCAGTCCGGATACGCCTGGCCGAGGCCGGCCCAATCATCCGACGAACGTTGCGCGTAGCCGGTGAGCCAGATAAATTTGTCGTTGAGATAAACGCCGCCGGTGCCGGCGCCGCCCTTGAATTCCGCCTGGCGGAAACCGGTCCTGATTTTTTGCACGTCCACGACCTTGCCTTCCACAGCGAGCAGGCAATAAACGTCGTAAAGATTCGGGTTTTCATCGCTCCAGAACCTTGCGTTCGTCAGCCGGCCGGTGATCTTGAAGATCTCCGCTTCGCCGCTGACGAGATCGGATGGCTCGCTTTCGAATTTCGCACGCACGGCGCCATGGGTATCCACAATCACCACGGACAGGGTGATGGACTGCTGATCGCCGGATTCGTTCCGCACCTGCGATTCCACCGTCACGTCGCACGTTCTGTTGCTGATGGAAAAATTCGACGGATAAACGTAGATGCCGGTGGTCTTGAGATTTTCGTAAAGCGGCAGCGTTTGATAAACCTTGCCGGTGAGGTGCAGCCGGATATCGTGGTTCAGCCCGCCGTAATTGGGATTAAAAGCGCGCCCCATCCACTCGAACCCGGTGCCGGTGGCCTCCTCCCGGTAATCGTTGCTGTTGTCCACCTTCACGGCAACGACGTTTTCCTTGTCCCCGAAGTTCACGAATTTGGTGAGGTCGAGACCGCAGGGGGTGACACCGTTTTCATATTTGCCAACGAACCGGCCGTTGACCCAGAAGCGTCCGGCCTGCTTCAAACCTTCAAATTCGAGGAAAACTTTCCCGTCCCTGGCGCTCGCCGGCAGTTTGAAATGCTTCCGATACCAGGCGATGCCCATGTATTCATGCTTTTCACCGCCGCTGTGGCTGATGATTTCGTCGTAGGTGTCCGTGTCGTTCCAGGTGTGAGGCGCACTTACCGTCGCCCATTTTGAATCGTCAAAATCAATTTTCTCCGCGTTGGTCGCGTCCTCGCGGATGAATTTCCAGCCGGGGTTGAAGTTGAACGTGACGCGCGGCGACGCGGGCGGCGTGTAGGGCGTTTTCGCCGCGCCGAGCGGCAAGTTGACGGCCAGCCAGATCAAAACGGCGAACGCTGTCAGTTTTTTCATGGGCAAAATCATTTTGCGGCGGGCTGGATTTTCACCAGCACGACCCCGTGCGGCGCGACAGTCGCAGTGAATTCCTTGTCGAATTTGCCCAGGTCCTTCTGCCGCCAGAGATCGCGCACGAGTTGCTCGCCGGAAAGTTTCAAATCGTCCCAGCCGGCAGTGATGGTTGCCGGCTCGTCACCAAGGTTGAACAGACCGACGGCTTTCGCGCCATCGTCCAGGCCCTTGGCGAACACACGCAGGGTGTCGTTGGAGGAAACGCAAATCGCCTGTTTGCCGAGGGAATCCTGATCCACCGCGAGCACTTCATCGTTGCATAGCAGGCCCAGCGTGAAGTCGTCAAGTTTCTCCAGGTCGCAGCCGATGAGCAACGGCGCGGAGAACAGGCACCAGAGGCTGATGTGCGTGTATTGCTCGTCGGGCGTGAGTCTCGTCGGGTGCGGCTTGCCCCAGCCGACCCGACCGACGACGAGCATGTCCGGGTCGTTCCAGTGTCCCGACCCGGCGAAGGGTGCAGCCCGGTCCTGTTTGAAGCCAATGCCGCTCATGCTTTTCCATGTGTCGGTAATGTCGTCGGTGGTGCGCCAGCAATTGCCGCCAACCTCCGCGCCCCATTCCCAGACGTTGCCCATGCCGTATTGGCAGAGGCTGAAAATGATGTCGCGCGGTTGTTTCACGAGCGCGTCATGCATCACGCGGTAGGGCTGCTTCAGCAGGTCCGTCTCGTATTTTTTCCTTTGCTCCGCCGTCGGCCACGTCCGGTTCGTATCCATCTGGCTGTAACTGCACCAGTCGTATTTCAAATAATCAAAACCCCACGCGGCGTAGGTTTTCGCGTCCGGTTCCTCGTGCTGCCAGCTTCCCGCGCAACCACCGCAGGTCCACGGGCCGGGCGAGGAATAAAGTCCCGCCTTCAGACCCAGGCCGTGGATGTAGGCGGCCAGACCTTTCATGTCGGGGAACCGTGAATTGGGCACGATGTTTCCCCTGGCGTCGCGAAACGGCCCACGCAACGTCGGGTCTTTCGAGTTACGATGGTTCTGCCAGTAATCGTCAATGTTGATGTAAGTCCAGCCGTGCTGGGCGAGGCCGCTCTTCACCAGCGCGGCCGCCGCGCGTTTCACCTTGTCCGCGGACACGGCGCCGGCGAAACAATTCCAACTGTTCCAGCCCATCGGCGGTGTGAGCGCGATGGTATCGCCACAGACGATGCGGAATTTTTCCTCCGCGACGCCCAGTTTGTTTTTCGCGCGCAACGTGACGTTGAACTCACCCGGCTTTTTCAACTTGCCGTTGATTCGGCCGGTCCGGGCATCCAGCTTCAATCCGCGCGGCAGATGGTCGGCGGAAAATTTCATCGGCCGGTCGCCGGTGGCGGGAATCGTGAACAAAAACGGCGAGCCGGGGCGCACGCCAAAGATTTTCGCGCCGTTGATGCGCGGCGTGGCCGGCGCGGGCGGCGTAAGGATTTCCGCCGCCGGCAAAGGCACGGCGGGGGCGACCGCCAGAACGGCGGTCAGAAAAAGCAACGGTGTTTTCAACCGGCGAAGAAAGAGAGTGGTCATGTTGTCTGGTTCGGTGGCAGGATACGGGATTCGATCCGGTGCCGAAAGTTGATTCCGCCGGGGTTGTCAACGGCCGCAGGCGGGCGGGTTATTGCAACTGCAACCGGTAGAACGTCTGCGGCCAGTTGGGATTGATGGCGTTGGTAAGGGCAAAATTGCCGCCGCTATCAAACTGATTGGTCGCCACCCGTGTCCACTGGGCCGGAGACAGGTTGGTTGTGGACAGGACGTAGTAATACCAGTTTGGCGTGCCGCCCGTGCCGTTCAACATCAAATTGTTTCCCGACAACCGGGTGCTGTTGATATTGGGTGCAGCGGTGCTCACCACCCAGATCGTGCCGTCCACATTCAGGCGGGTCGTGTTCCAGGCCAGCCCCGCATTCAGGGACGGGAGGGTGAAACCGCCGAAGGCGCTGCTGTAACCGGTCGCGGTGAACAATTTGAAATTGTCGCCGGCGATGAACGCGGCCACACCGGCGTTGCTCACGACCAGCGTGCCGCCCTCGGTCAGGGTGCTGCCAATAATCCTGACCAGAGTGTTGGTCAGCGGCGAGTGCCCGACTTGAACCAGCGTCGAACTGCCGGCGGCCAGCGTCAGCGTGTTGCTGATTGTCAACGTGCCCAGTGGATTGCCCGGCGCAAATGCGCCGCCGGAGTTTACGCTGACGGCGCCGGAGATAATTCCGTTGCCGGCAAGTGTGCCGCCACTGGCGACTATGACCGCACCAGCACCCGTGCCGCTGCCCTTCGCATTGTTGACCAGCAACGTGCCGCCATTGATTGTCGTGCCGGCGGTGTAGGTGTTCGCGTTCGTGAAGGTCTGCGTGTTGCTGCCGGTCTTCGTGACGGCGACGGTGCCCACGGTTCCGTTGAGAATAACGCCGTCAAACTCCGCGTTCGCGCTGGCGCCTCCGATGGTATAGGTCATGTTAGCTCCGCCGCTGCTGTTGTCTCCTTGCAGTTGCGTGCTGGCACCGCCAGTTAATCCACCCAAAGCAATCGCTGTTGTTCCAGTGTTGCGGACACTGGCAACGGCGGTTCCGGTTCCCAGATTGAATATGGCGTTCCCGTCGCCTGCCGTGCCGTTGAAACGCAGCGTCATCGCGGAAGTTCCGAGGGCGAGAGTCCCGGAGCCGGTCATCGTGCCGGTCAGATCAAACACGTCACTGCCGCCGCTGACGAACAGAGTCAAAGTTCCCGAGTCGTTCAACGTGGCAATACCAGTGCCGCTGTTGCCGTTGCCGGTGATGGCGTTCGTGCCATTGACCAAAACATTCGGCAGCGAGTTCGCGGTTGTGACCGTCACCGCGCCGGTGTTGTTCAGCGTGAGCGTGCCGGTGGGAGGAATTGCCGCGCCGATGGAAAAGGTCAACGAGCCGTTGCTGACTGTCGTGCCGCCGGTGTAAGTGTTGGTGGCACTGATTATCAATGTGCCCGGACCGGTTTTGATCAACATGTTTGTGCCTGAAATCGAGCCGGTGCCGCTGAACGTGTAACTCTTTGTTGACAAGTTAGTCACTATGACGAGCGCCGGCTGCAACGTACCGGCGAGGCTGACGGGTACGTTGTTCGAGCCGGTGTTGTCAAACGTCACGGTGTCGCCGTTGTTGAAAATGGTCGCCACGCCGTTGGTCAGCCAGTTGGCCGCGCCGTCCACGTTCCAGAGATTGGCCGAGCCGTCGCCTTTCCAGGTGAGATTTCGCGCGACCGTGGCGATTGCACTGGGGGTCGCGCTGGCTTCGGGTGAATTCGGGCCGAGACCGCCGGAATTGGTCGCGGCGACGACGTAATAGTAAGTCGTGCCATCAGCGAGGCCGGTGTTGGTGTAGCTCGTGCCGGTGTAATTGGGAATCACCAGCGTCGTCACATTATTGCTGGTCGTCCCGCTGTAGAGAAAGTAACCTGTCGCGCCCGAAACGGCAGACCAGAGCAAAGTCACTTGCGTGTCGCCGGGAATGGCGGAGAGACTGGCCGGTGCGGACGGAACTGCCACCACACTCACGGTGGCATTGGCCGAAACGCCGGCGGCGTTCACCGCCGCCACTCGATAATAATAAAGCGTGCTCGGACTCAACCCAACGTCCGTGTATGTTGTTTCCGTGACGCTCATCACATAAGTGTAAGGGCCGCTGGCACTCGTGGCGCGGCTGATGATGTAGCCCACTGCCCCAGGTACTGCCGACCAGCTCAGCACGATGTTCGTGGTCTGCACAAAATTTCCCGTGAGCGAACCCGGCGCGGATGCGGGCGGCGCAGGCAAGGGAACGCCAACCGCCGCAGTCGAATTGCCGCTCGTGCCGCCCGCGCTCGTCGCGGTGACGAAGTAGCTGTAAATGCTTCCGTCCGTCAACGCAGTGTCGGTGTAACTCGTGCCGGTAACATTGTTAGCGAGCGTGATGGTATCAAGGGTGTTGGATGCTCCACCACCATTGTCAAACAGAGTGGAACGATAGACGGTGTAGAAATTCGCCCCGGGCGACGTGCTCCAATTGAGCGTGACGCTCTGATGGCCAACGCTCGTCACGGCCAGACCCGTGGAGGCGGCGGGCGCACTCGTGGACACGCTTGCAGATGGAGTCGCGCCAGAGCTTTCCGGCGAATTGGTGCTCGCGCCGGTCGGATTGACCGATTGCACGACGTAGTAATAAGTCGAGCCGTTGACGGCGTTGGTGTCCAGATATGCGGCATTGTTCGGGCCGCTGCCGCAGACCGGACCGGTGACACCGCTGGCAATCAAAGCGTATTCGCTGCCGGAGTTGGTCGTGCTGAAAATATTGTAACTGGTGGCTCCCGGGGTCACCGGCCAGGTGATCAGGTTGCAATTGTTGCCCGGGTAAGCCGCGACACTTGCCGGCGGCGGCGGCACGTAACCCGTCAGTTCCAGCCGGAGATAATCATACATCGCGTGGTTGGCAAAATAACTGCCACCGACCTGGCGTATGCTGATGGTAATGGTGTTTGTTCCCGCCACCAGCAGGCTGCCCGGAAAGGTGATACGCTCGTCGGAAAGCACGCTGTTGATGCCCTCACGAATGGTGGTGTCGCTTTCATTCCCCGAACCGCTGTAAGCCGGGATGTAGCCGGTCGAGGGGATTGAGTTGGGCGTGGCGGTGACATTGGCAGTGCTGCCGAGGTTGTTGTTATTCACGGAAATGATGATCGCCCCCTGAAAATCCGAAGCTGTCGCGATGTAGAGCGCCGCCGTCGCCCCGCTCGTCGGCGCGGTGGCGAGATATAAGGTGATGGTCGAGGTGGAGTTGTTGTAGGTCCCCGTGCTGCTGGTGACGACGGGCTGCACAAAATTCCAGTCGGTCGTCCAACGGCTCTGGCCGACTGTGTAGTTTGGTCCGTTGGGGAAGTCGAAGGGGTATTCCAGCCACTTGCTCCAAATGGGCATCGGGTTGGTCGGGCCAGGTCCGATGTCGCCCACCCAATAGTCCTCGCCGTGCCGGAATTTCGCCCCCGTGCGGTCGGGATAGCCGATTTCAAACACCGTCGCGCCGACACGTGTTGGCGTCCAAGTGACCGTGCCCAAGTTGTTCGTCGCGCCGCCGGTAACGGTGACGCTGAATGGTGACGTGGGAAGGTCGAACGTGTTCGGAGAATTGCCGCCGGTTTGATTTTGCGACTGAAATGTTCCCGCCGCGCCGGGGCCGAATGCATACAGCGTATAATTGGTTCCGGCAATGACATTCGGAATGGTGAAATTGCCGTTGGTGTCAGTTTTCACCCAAAATTGACAAGTCTTCATCCATTGTTGAAAATCATAAACGCGGTCCACAGTCACCGGTTGCTGCACGACCCCCACCCACAAGTTCGAGGCGGAGGCGTTGGGATTGTAAATGTCGTTGATCGCCATCTGACCCGTAACCGTACCGCGTTGCGAGGCCGAGGCGTAATTCGTATTCGAGAACCAAGAGTAAGGCCACGCCGTCGCCTCGGCAGCTGCTTGCGCGAGCGCGTCCTGATAAAGCATCTGCGCCGCCTGGTTGGTGGCGGTGATGTTGTTGGTGATGTTGTTGCAGTAAATGAAATACGGCCCATAGACTTTCGACCAAACTTCCCCGCCGCCCCAGTTGCCATCGGTGCCTGCGCCGCCATAATGGCTGCTCTCGTAATAGTTGAGAATCGTGGTCCCGATATGGGACATGAGATCGCGCTTCATCGGGCCGTCGCTGTAATATTCCACGCTGGCCGAGACATTCCAGAGGCCAACGTTGCCGCCGCCGGCGCCCACACTGCCCCAACCCCAGACCCGCTGAACGCCAAAATCGGCGCTGTATTTGTATTTGTCCTCGTAGCGGCCCTGATAAATCCCGTTGGTCCACAACGAAACTTCCACCGGCGCGCCAAGCACACCGACGGCCCCGCTGCCCGGTTGAACTTCCATCAGCCGGTTGCGCGCGGCGTCCACACACATCCAGTTGAAGATAGAACCGGCATAGATGTTATCGCGCGTTTCACCCATGTTCATTGCCACGTCGCTGATGCGGTGGCTAAAAATTGCGGCGACGTAAAATCCCGTCGACCCGCGCAACATCGAAAAATGGACATCCATGATGCCATTGGTGGTCGAGGTGCTCAATAGGTCAATCTCGGCATAGTCGCCCGTGTTGGCCACGACCGAATAGGTAAATGTTCCGGAACCGAAGCCGCCTGTCTCCCAATAAAATTCGCCGCCATCCGTGCCACCGTTCAACAACTGGTTGGTCACGGTGCTGCCGCCGTTGTTGTACGTGTAATTGATCTGGGAAAGGACCGCACTCGCCTTGGTGCAGACAATCGTGACAATCCCGTTGCCAATGGTCACGGTGCTGCCGTTGTCCACCAGGGTGACGTTGGCGCCGGTGCCGGTGCCGCCGCCGGGAATGTTGGCAAAAGCGGGGACGACGGCAACCAGGCAGCTGAATATTCCTAACATTTTAAGAATCAGTGGTTTCATGGAAAAGGTGAACGCAAAGGATGCAACATCATGCTCCGGGCTTGTTCAGGGTCATTGACATCCTTTTAATATACACGTTCCTGATGCATCCGGCCTGTCACCAATTCTGATTATGCCATTAGCAGTCCCAACCCCAGCCCCGCCGGCTCAGTTTTTGGGCTGCCCGGCGTTGACCTGGCTGTAATCTTTGGACATTTGCGGATACAAATCCATCAGTTCATTCACGTCATAACGGCCGCCGAAACGGCGTTTGCGCCACTCGGCGCGGGCGGCTTCATTCGTCCCGAAACTGCGGTAAACGAATTCGGGCGAGTTTGTGTTCGCCGCAACGTTCGTCGCATTCGTCGCCCCGGCCGGAAGGTTCGTTGCCGAAATCGGGTTGGTCCGCGTCAACCGCGCGCCCTGGTTGATGCCGTCGTCGGTTGTGAAATTCGAGGCCTGTCCGCCGCCGGCATTTTTGCCGTCCTTGTCAAAAAGCGCTTCGCGATGCCGGGTCGGTTCCCAGATGAACGTGCCGAGTCCCTTTTGGTTTGGCGTGTTGAACATCAGGTCGTTGATGAAGCGTTTGCGCGCGGAATATTCGACGACGAGCAGCCTCTTGTCCGGGTAGCGGGTGGCGAGGTCGTCAAAATTGGTCTTCCAATCGCCCTCCTGCGCCTGCGCGTAGCACGACATGCCGATGATGTCGAAATCCGTGCCGCGCCGGACAAAATTATCAATCCACTCGCGCATGCGGGCGTTGCTCCGGCCCAGGTGATGGTGCAAAACAATTTTGACCGCAGGGTCGGCTTCCCTCGCGCCAGCGATGCCGGCTTTGACCAACGTTGCAAAATTATCGAAATTGCTCCGGCGGCCGTCCGGGAACAACATTCCGTCGGAAATTTCATTGCCGATTTGGACCATGTTCGCCGGTGTGCCGTTGGTTTTCATTTCAAAAATGGCCTGGCGCGTGAAGTCGTGAACGGCCTGTGTCAGTCCGGAAAAATCAAGGTCCTTCCAGGCGACCGGTTTGTCCTGATGTCCCGGCGAAGTCCAGGTGTCGCCGCAATGAATGTCCAGCAGAATTCCCATGCCCGCGGCCTGGGCGCGTCTGGCCAGCGCCTGGACGTGGGCCAGATCACAAAACGCCTCCGTCCGGCGGCGCGCGTAGCCGTTGGTGGACGCGGGATTGACAAACAACCGCAACCGGATGTAGTTGAACTTGTATTCCTTCAGAATCGCAAAGATGTCCTTCCGCACGCCGTGGTCGTAGTACACCGCCCCGTCCGCCTCGTCTTCCGGCGCCCAGGAAACCTCCGCGCCGAGAATGAACGGGCCGGTGCGCGAGTTTTTGTTGGTCGCCGTCGCATCCGCCGCGAAGGTTTGCAGGCAAACCGCGGCGAGAGCGATGGCGGTCAGTGTTTTCACTTTGGGGAAACCGGCGGGAGCGCCTTGAGGGTGATGGAACCGCTTTCCAAGCCGGGAGCGGACGCGGTCAAAACGATTTTACCGGAGGGGGCACTGGCTTTGACAAACGCGACGCATCTGCCCTGGAACGCATGACGTTCGCCCGCCGGAAACGGCTCGTGGCTGGCGTTGTCGGCATTATCCACGGCCGCAATCACTCCGGGTCCGGAAATTTTGAAGGTGATCAAATTTGTGGCGGAAGGAACCAGGACGCCGTGTGCATCCACCACCGTCGCGCGCACGAAGGCAACTTCGTTCCAATCAAACGGAAGCCGATCCTGGTTGGAGCTGAGGACAATCCTTGCCGGCACTCCGGCGGTGCGCAGTTCGTCCGTGGCAACGACGCGGCCGTTGTTGCGGGCGACGGCCTTGAGCGTGCCCGGCGTATAGGCCACCTTCCAAATGCGCGGCGAGGCATCGGCATTTAGCGCTTTGGCCCCGAGCGATTTGACGTTCAGGAACAATTCGACCTCCTTGCCGTTGGAATAGACTTCCACGTTTTCGTCGTGCGGTGTGGAATTCTTCGGCGTCCAGTCGGAAAACAAAACCTGCGGACGGCGCAACGCATCCTGCTGTGCCGGTTCGTAGCCGGGGTCGGTTGGCCCGGCGGCGTTGGGCGCGATGCGGCGGGTGATGAACACCATGGGTTGGTCACTCCACCAGCTCTGTCGCTCGAACGCCATCGGCTTCGGCGCGCCGCTGCGGTCCAAAAGTCCCGAGCCGGCGGCGACCACCGGCCAGCGGCGCGATTCGCCCAGATAATCAATGCCGCTCCAGAGAAACTGTCCCGCATAAGGCGCATTGTCCCGCAGCGCCACCCAGACCGCGCGTTCGTGCCGGTTTTCCGTGCCGATGATTTTACGCGAAGGCTTTTGCTCGTGCGCGGCGAGGATTTCGTTTTCGCGATAATTCTGGCCAACGACGTCGAGCATGTCGGCCAGTCCGTCGTCATAATCGTGGCTCACATTCGGGCGGAACAGCGCCTGCGTCACCGGCCGGGTCGGGTCGGCTTCGTGGGCGACTGCCACCAGACCCTGGAGAATGCCCTTCGCCAGTTCCGCCTTCGGCGTGTCGTGGATTTCATTGCCGACGCTGTAGAGAATGATGCTGGGATGATTGCGGTCGCGCCGGATGGTGTCGCGTTCGTCCGTTTTTGACCACTCGTTGAAATACAAATGATAGTCGTAGGGGTTTTTCGCCACGGTCCAGCAATCGAACATTTCGTCCATGACCAGGAATCCCATGCGGTCGCACAAATCGAGAAACTCCGGCGCCGGCGGGTTGTGGGCCGTGCGGATGGCATTCACCCCGAGCGATTTCAAGGTTTTCAACCGCTCTTCCCAGACCCCCAACGGCACCGCCGCGCCAAACGCCCCGCCATCGTGATGCAGGCAAACGCCCTTGATCTTGAAATTTTTCCCGTTCAGCCAGAACCCGGTGTCCGCGTCAAAATAAAATTCCCGGATGCCGAAAGCCGTTGCTTCATTGTCGAGGAGTTTGGTTTTTGTATAACTTATCGGTCCGTTCATGCCGTATTCGACCGCGACCTGCGCGTGGTAGAGAGCAGGCTTGTCCAAGTTCCAAAGCTGCGGATTCGTGACGATAATGTCCTGATCAACTTGTGAGGATTTTCCAGCGGCGAGAGTTTGTGAATATGATGCAACGCTGCCTGCATTTTTCCCGTCTGGATCCAACAAGGAAACTTGCACGAAGATCGGGCGTTCAGAGTCGGATTGGTTGGTGACGGTGGTTTGCACATGAACCGTTGCTTGCGTGGCGGAAACCTGCGGCGTGCTGACGAACACGCCCCAGTGCTCGATGTGAACCCGATCCGTGACGACGAGCCGGACGTGCTGGTAAATTCCCGCACCCGAATACCAGCGTGAAGCCGGTTGTTCCGAGGTGTCGGTGCGCACAGCGATGACGTTGTCACCGCCGAAATTTAAATGGCCGTTGAGTTCGTAGCTGAAGCTGACGTAGCCGTAAGGCCGGTGGCCAAGGTGAAAGCCGTTGATCCAAACGTCGCTGTTGGCCATCACACCATCAAATTCGATAAAGGCACACCGGTTCGAAAACGTGTCTGGCAGCAGGAAATGCTTTCGATACCAGCCAACGCCCGATGGCAGGAATCCGCCGGCACCGCCGGTCCGGTTGGTTTCGGAAAACGGTCCCGCAATGCTCCAATCGTGCGGCACATCGAGTTTGCGCCAGGCGCTGTCGTCAAACTGCGGCTGCTCCGCACCGGGGGAATCGGCTTTCAGAAACCGCCAGTTTGCGTCGAAGGACACGGTAATACGGGCGGGTTCTGTCGGCGCGGCAATCAGCACACCAACCGCCACCGTTGCGAGCCAAATACAAACAAGGACTTTTTTCATTTGGTCAGATTTCGGGTTTCAGGGGGCCAAGTATAACCCAGCCCTCCCCCATCGCCGCCATCGCCAATAATGGTGTCCACGACAATGCCGGGATCCACCATCCAGATTTTCAATGTGTGCAGGCCGGCATGGGCGATGGCATGGACGCTCGTGGTCAGCGCCGCGTTGCGCAAAACGTTTTCCTGCCAATGCCGGTCGGTTTCGCTCTGGGCCGCCGGCAACGAAACGATTTGCAGTGGCTCGTCATCCACCGCAATCGCATAACGCTGCGGCTTGCCGGTCTCGACGGAAAACGTCGGCAGCGCCCGCACGCTGAACTTCCAGTCACCGGGATGCCGGATCCAGATTTTATATTGCAGGCACGGCGATTCGCTCAAAATCTTCCGTGGTTCCTCGCGGACCGGGACCAGCGTCGGGAAAACCGAAACCGCCTCGCCGTTGTAACCGAGGCCTGTGATTTTCCGCCAGCGCGCGTCCTTGCCCGGCAGAAATGCCGAAGCGTGCTCCGCTTCCATGACCACGCAAAGGTTGTCCTCAACAAAGTCCGCGCCGGCAAAATCAGGCGTAGCGGCTCTCGGCAGAGAACCGGAGGAAGCGTTTCCCTGCGCAATTTCGGCGATCTTCCGACCGCCGCTACGATCTGTGGCAGGGGCTTCAGAAATTTGCGGAATTCTCAAATCAAGCTGGCCGCGTGGGTTGGACGACATCATGTAACGCCATTTGCCGCCCGCAATCTGGTTGTTGTAAATGTCCGTGAGCCGCTCGATTTCATCCTGTCCGTGCTGCGCTTCGGCCAGCCAGCCGGAGCGGTCCTGGTTTTTACCGGCGTAAAATTCCGTCAGCGCGAGGCATTTTTCATTCATCGCCGCCGTCGCCCGGACCGGATAGCCGGCAAGTTCAAAAAAGGCGTCATGCGATTCCGGCGGCATCTGCTTTTCGAGCGCGTCAACCCGCGCCGCCAAAGCGCGCCAGGCGGCGAGACGCTTTTCCGCCTCGTCACCGTTGAGCGTCGCGGAGAAGGTGTTCGTCAAATCAAACCCCAGGTGCTCCGGTTTGCGCTGGAAATTCAGGCGGTAGTATTCGGCCAGAATGGAGGTAAGTTCGGGCGTGTTGGCCGGACCGAAATCGCGTGCGAGTTGTTCTTCCAGCAATTCATACGTGTTCGTCCCGTTCCACGAATGCGGATTCCATGCCAGATTGAGGAAAAATTCGATGTCGAGTTCCGCCGGCTTCAAGTCGCCCACGTTGAGCATCCAGACCCGGTCCGCCCCGTAGTCGTAAGCCTTGGTCATTTCCTCGGCGATGAGCGCCGGCGGCGTGGAGCAGAGCCAGAGGTAATCTCGCGGGCGGCCATAATAGGAAACGTGATAATAAACCCCCGCCCCGCCGCTGCGCCGGCGTTCGCGCGCGTCGGAAAATTCGCGGATGTAACCGTAGTTGTCGTCCGGCCAGACGAGGGTGATGTCGTCCGGGATGTCCGGCGCACGCTGGTAAAGCTCGAGGACCTCCTTGTAAGGACAGAAAATCTGGGGCACAGCGGCGACATTCGTGTTGACCAGGCGCGCGAGCATTTCGCGCTGGCGTTGGATGATGTCGTTCAGGCGTTCAGCCTTTTCCTGGACAGTGCCCCCGCCAGGCATGGCGCCGTCGTGAATGCCACGCATCCCCAGCGTGTAAACGTTCTCAAATTTTCCGTTCTCGCGGACGCGCTGCTCCCAATATTTCAGCACCCCGTCGGGATTGGTGACGAAATTGTAATCGCCGTGCCCGTCGCGCTTCCACTCGTCCACGTTGTCGCGGAGCATCTGCTCGCAATGCGACGACCCCATCACGATGCCATACGCATCGGCCAGTTCCTTGTCGGCCGGATAAAAATTGAAGGCGCGGGTGTCGGGATGCATCGCCGGCCAGAGATAATTGGCGCGCAACCGCAGCAGCAGCTCGAAGACTTTGGCATAGGTTTTTGGCCCGATGTTGCCGGTCTCCGGGTCGAAGGTTTTGGCCGCCCAGGGGCGCAAGCACCAATCCTCGTCATTCAGAAAAATGCCGCGATACTTCACCGCCGGTGGGCCCTGCTTGAAAATGTCCCCGCGAATTGCGACAAAATTCCTCCTTTTCACCGGCACGTCCGCCCACCAATACCACGGCGAGACGCCGATGAGTTCTGACAACTGATAAATCCCGTAAATCGTTCCGCGCCGGTCGCTGCCCGCGATGACCAGCGCCCGGGTAATGCCGGGCAGTGGGTTTTTGACGACCTGCAGAACGTAACTTTCCCATTGGCCGCGGACGCCGTTCACGTCCAGCCTTCCAGCCGCTGCCAGCCGGTCAATCGTTTTGCTTTGGCCGAGTGTGCCGATGATGACCACATTGATCTTGCCGTCTGAACCTTGCGCCAGTTCCGGTTTCGTGCCGGTCACCCGTTCAACGTCTTCAGCGAGGTCGCCTGCGGCACGGATGATTGCGCGGTCATCGTTGGTTTCAACGAGGATGGACGCGGCGTTTTTGCCGTCGAACAGGATGAAATCAGCCGCGCCTGGCGAATCGGCGAGCGACAGTTCAGCCGCCGCCTGCCACGTGAACAAAATCACCAGGCTGGCAGCGGCCAGCTTTACTGCCGCCAAAGGAATGGCGCGAAGTGTCAGCATTTCATGGTCAAGTTGGTTGGATAATTGACGCACAGCATCCGGCAAAAGTGACGGAAAGACAAGTCACCCAAACTGTGGATGGCCAGCGGGGGTGAATTGAGCACTGTGGCCTGGCCGACAACACGTGCGTGGCAGCCAAATGGAAATTTGTTTTACGCTCGCCCTCACCTGTTTCCTCTCCCCCGGGAGAGGACATACCGACGAACGATTTTTAAACATTTGAATGATGGCTGGGCGGGCACCGTTGACTGTGAATTGAAAGCCGGACGGAGAATGATTCACCTTCTCCCGGGGGAGAACTGCCCTGTTGGCTTTTACACAACGGCAAATTCGCGTCTCCCGCGCCCACATTCCTTTGAATCGTCAGCGCCGGAAGCACATCCCGACGGTCATAAAAACTCTTGGTGATTATATTCAAGCCAAGCGCTACGAAAAAGGGCTTCATCGCTATCAAATAGGGGGTAAAATGGGGATTGAAACGGCGCTGGTTTTAGCTTGGGAGAGCGGCACCCGCAAGCCCGATGAGAAACAATGGCAGATGTTGAGCGTCTTGTTGTCGTTCGATTCCGGAGTTGATTTCCCAAAACCTCACAGGGGTCGTTTGTTGGGTTTTACACAGTCAAAAAAGCAGCATTAAAGCATTAACCGTGCTGGCGATGGAACCGTTCGCGGCGCGCGCTAACTCGGCAATCGGAAGCGGCTCAAATACTCGGGGTTGGCACAAGGTCTCTGAGTCTTTGGGAATGTGACAGGCTGTTTCCAACCATTCCCTATCAGGCTCGTATCGTCGCGTAGCGTATATGGGCTATGACCTCGCGTTTGCTGTCGTGCAGACGATGCAGGCGGCCAACATATTGTTGAAGCGTGCCGCTCCACGAAATCGGCATGACTAGGAAACCATCCATTGCCGAGGCTTTTCCAGAATCAATAATTTTGTCGGAAATTCGCGCGAATTTTGCGCAAAATTCCCGCCTGCATTATGCTTCGGACGCAACTTGGGATCCAGAGCCGTATGCTGTTACCATACAGGACTGGCCTTGCTGACAATGGTTTGTTAACCTTGCCGTGGCATGAGCTGGGTCACCATCATCTGGTCCATGATTGCCTCTGTGAGCTTCACACTGGCGACGATATATTTGCTGATCTGGTTTCGGGAGCGACGTTCGTGGGCTTATCTGTGTTTCTTTGTCTTGGCGGTTGGCGTGATCGGGCTGGCAACTGGCGAGATGGCCGCCATGTATGCGAAGTCGCCGGCAGAATACGGGACGGCGGTCCAGTGGTCGCATTTTGCCTTCGGGTTTGTCGTCTTGGGCAGCTTGGGGTTTGTGCATTTTTACTTTGGCACCGGGAAAAGGTGGCTGCTCGGGGCGGCGCTCGGTTTGCGGCTGCTGGCGGTGGTGGTGAACTTCAGCACGGGACTCAACCTGCATATCAGCGCCATCCAAAGTCTGCAGCAGGTGAACTTCCTCG
>Ga0116134_1000676_pt1 | contig 17503 bp, 14 predicted proteins | sample June2015DPH_19_5_FD_89737 | JGI IMG/M metagenome (GOLD analysis project Ga0116134, IMG submission 89737) | Peatland microbial communities from SPRUCE experiment site at the Marcell Experimental Forest, Minnesota, USA - June2015DPH_19_40 | ecosystem: Environmental > Terrestrial > Soil > Wetlands... | reverse complement strand
GACCTGCCGCTGTTTCTGATTGGCGGAACCGTGTTGGGAGTGGGTCGCGGCGAAGAGGTTTATCCGTTGCCGGATTTGCCGGCGATTCCGATGGTGGTGGTTACGCCGGAGGTTGGGGTCTCGACGCCTCGGGCGTTTGCGGACTGGGATGCGCTGGTCGAGAGTGGGGCCGAGCTTCGCTCGGCATGGACGGGCGGGGGCGCCCGTCCCCACACTAGCAACGGAGCCGAGCTTTGCTCGGCTGGACGGCCGGGGGCGGCCGTCCCTACGCGAGCTGGGACGGGGCATAGCCCCGTCACCACACGGGCTCTTGTTTCCACACGGAATCATGAATTGACGGAGGCGGGAGCGTCCGATAGACTGTTTGAGGTTGGCTGCGCGCTGTCGGCTTGGCTGACTGATTCAAACAATAGTGGTTACCCCAACACCGGTGCTTCCGCAAAAGGCGGGAGCCGGGCCGGGAACGTGCTTTCCGACCTTGTCCGTACCGGGATTGAAAACGACTTTGAAAGAGTCGTCTTTCCTCAATATCCCGAATTGCGAGACATAAAAGGTGCGCTGGAGCGCGCGGGGTCGAGATACGCTTCGCTCTCCGGATCGGGGTCAACCCTGTACGGGCTGTTCCGGTCGCCAGCCGAGGCCGCGAAAGCGGCAAGCCGTCTGCGACGGCAGGGTTTGAAGGCTGTGGCGACCGGTACGTTGACGCGAAGACATTATTGGAAAAAGTCGCTGGGCATTGGTCGCTAGTCGCTGGTCGGTGGTCGTTAGTCGTTGGGGTTCGGTTCTGCGGTATGATTTAGTGGCCAGCCAGATTGTGCATCTTGGGCCGTCGACTAATGGTAGGTCAAGTGCCTTTGGAGCACTTTGTCTAGGTTCGAATCCTAGCGGCCCAGCCAAGAAAACAGTTCTCAGTTGCCAGTTCTCAGTTCTCAGTCGAGACTCTGGAGCCCCACAACTGAGGGCGTTGAACTGAGAACCGGAACTGAGAACTCAAACTATGTCCACAGTTGCGACGACAACGACCAGCGCGGAAAAAAAGCCGACGACGGACGAAAAAGCGGAACGCAAGCCGCAGCGCGCCCGGGTCGACGACCGATTCAAGATTTTCAGCGGCACGGCAAACGAGCCGCTGGCTGACGAGGTCTGCGCTTTTCTAGGCATGCCGCGCGGCCAGGCGCAAGTAACGCGGTTTGCCGATGGCGAGTGCTATGTGCAGATCCAGGAGAACGTGCGCGGTTGCGATGCATTCGTGGTGCAACCAACGTGCCGTCCGGTGGATGGGCACCTGATGGAACTGCTGTTGATGATCGATGCGCTTAAGCGAGCTTCGGCGCGTCGCATCACGGCGGTGATGCCGTATTTTGGGTACGCACGGCAGGATCGCAAGGACAAGCCGCGCAGCCCGATTTCGTCGAAACTGGTGGCCGATCTGCTGACCACGGCGGGCGCGCACCGGGCGCTGATCGTGGATTTGCATACGCCGCAGTTGCAGGGCTTTTTCAATATTCCGGTGGACCACCTGTTCGCTTCACCGGTGCTGGTGGACCATTTCAGGAAGCTGAACCTGCCCAACCTGACAGTGGTTTCGCCGGACGCAGGCGGTGTGGAGCGAGCGCGGTTTTTTGCGAAGAAGGTGGATGCGGCGCTGGCCATCGTGGACAAGCGGCGCGTCGAGATGAACGTGGCGGAAGTGATGCACGTGATCGGCGACGTCAATGGCCGGACGTGCTTGATCATCGACGATTTGATCGACACCGCCGGCACTTTGGTGAAAACGGCTGCGGCGCTCCTCGATAACGGCGCGCTGGAAGTTTATGCTTGCGCCTCGCACGCAGTGCTGTCGGGACCGGCGGTGGAGAACGTGCGCAACTCAGTTATCAAGCAGGTGGTGGTCACGAACACGATTCCTCTGACCGCCGAGGCCGATGCGGCGCGCACGGAAAAGGGAGGCAAGATTACCGTCCTCTCGATTGCAGGGTTGATTGGCCGCGCGATTCAGGCGAATCATGAAGAGACATCTGTGAGCAAGTTATTTATTTAAGAGCGGTCGTTAGAGAGCGGTCGTTAGTCGGTGGTCGTTAGTCGTTCGCGACTCGCTAGCACTGAAAGGTTTTGCCAAACGACCAACGACTAGCGACCAACGACGATTTTAACGAAGGACGGAAACGGAACTATGGCGACAGCAACGGATATCAGCATACTGGAAGCGCAGAAGCGCGAACCAGGCACCAAGAACGCCGCCCGGCGCGTGCGCGTCGGCGGAAAAATTCCCGCTGTTCTATATGGCGCGGGCAAAGGCGCGGCTTCGGTGGCGGTCGATCCGCGGCAGGTGTTGCGCATCCTGAAGTCGGAGAGCGGGCACAACACGATTTTCGACTTGGCGCTCGACAGCGATCGGGTGAAGGCGATGATCGTGGACTGGCAGTTCGAACCCATCAAGGGAACGCTACTCCACGTGGACCTGCAGCGCATTGCCATGGACAAGAAGCTGACGGTCACGGTTCCGGTGGTGCTCAAAGGCGAGGCCGCGGGCGTGAAGACGGAGGGCGGTATTCTCGAGCAGTTGCTGCGTGAGATCGAGATTGAGTGCCTTCCGGCGGATATTCCGAAAAACATCGAAGTGGACATCAGCCACCTTGTGTATGGGGTTGAAGTGCGCGTGAAGGATCTGCCGCACAGCGACAGGCTGAAGTTTCTGACGGAAGAGAACCAGATGATCGCGCACATCACCACGGTGAAGGAAGAAGTGGTGGTGGCTCCGGAAGTGGTGGCGGCGGAGGCGGCAGCACCGGCTGAACCTGAAGTCATTAAGAAGGGCAAGCAGGAAGTCGAGGGTGAAGCCGAGGCTGAGGGTGATGCCAAGGCCAAGGCCAAGCCCGAGAAGGCTGAGAAGCCCGAGAAGAAAGAGAAGAAATAGCTTGTGTGGTGGCGGGGCGTTGCCCCGCAAGGGCACGGGGCCGAGCCCCGTCACCACACGATCTCATGAGCCGCAGCGTGAAACTGATCATCGGTTTGGGCAATCCAGGAATCGAGTACCAGTTCACGCCGCACAATCTCGGATTTTTGACGATCGATCGGATCGCCAACAACCTTGGGATTGAAATCAGGAATCGGCAATGCCGCGCGCTGACTGCGCGGGCTGTGATCGCGGGGGAGCCGGTGGTCCTGGCCAAACCGGAAACCTACATGAACCTGAGTGGGCTTTCGGTGCGGGAACTGGCAGCGGAACATCAGGTCGATGTGCAGCGGGACCTGATTGTGATTTACGACGAGCTCGACCTGCCGCTGGGCGCGATTCGCATACGGCAGCGGGGGAGTTCGGCGGGGCACAACGGGATGGAATCCATCCTCGGCGCACTGGGCACTGACGAGTTTTTGCGGATTCGCCTGGGAATTGCGCCCGACCGCAAAGTGGTGGACGGCGTGAAATATGTGCTGACGCCGTTCCGCAAGGCGCAGGAAGAAGCGGTGGACGAACTCCTCGACATGGCGGTGCAGGCGGTCGAGGTGATTGTGAAAGAAGGACCGGCGGTGGCGATGAATCGCTTCAATCGGAAGAACGAACCGGGGGAATAAGCGGTTAAGTCGTTGGTCGATAGTCGTTGGTCGATGGCAAACCACAGCGGCCTACGATGAATTCCGAACGACTAAAGACTAACGACCAGCGACTGGACTAAGAGAGTTTGGAGATAACGAATGAATCGTAACTATGAATTGATGTTCATCGTCCGCCCCGACATGGTGGACGAGGATCTGAACAAGCTGATTTCCACGCTCGAGTCTTCGGTAACATCGGCGGGCGGAACGGCCAAGAGCGAAGTTTGGGGCAAGCGCCGTCTCGCGTACCGGGTAGGCAGGTTCAACGATGGCATTTTTGTGCTGATGTTGATTGAAGCCACCGGCGCGACCGTGCACGAAGTCGAGCGCCGCCTGCGCGTGACCGAGCCGGTGATCAAGTTCCTGACCGTGCGCACGGACGAAGAACTGAAGCGGCTCGACAAGATCAAGAAGCTCCGCGACTCGAAAAAGAAAGCCAGCGCGCAACCGGCCGCCGCCGCCGCTCCGGCAACACCAGTAACGCCGGCAACGCCGGAAGCGGAAACACCGGCCTCGACGCCAGTTTAGTTGGAGCTTGGGTATTAGGAAGGATACGGCTTTGGCAGCGCCGCGATCGCCGACAGGAGCGGGGCAAAGCCCCGCCACCACACAACCGAATTCTTAGAAAGCAGGAACACTATGGCAGAAGAAACAAGAGCAGCAGGCCCGTCGGCGGGATCAAGCCACGGCGAGAGTCGTCCGGAGCGCACTGGCGGTGATCGTCCCGAGCGCAGTGGGCCGCCACGCGGTCCGCGTCCCGGCGGAGGCCCCGGTGGTCCCCGCGAAGGTGGTCGCAAGTTCTTCCGGCGCAAAAAGGTTTGTAAGTTTTGCGTCGAAAAGATCGAAGCGGTCAATTACAAGGATGTGCGTCTGCTGGCGCAGTTCGTGGCGGAGAGCGGCAAGATTACTCCGCGACGCTTGACCGGCGTGTGCACGCCGCACCAGCGCCGTCTGTCGAGGGCCATCAAGCAGGCGCGCAATATCGCCCTGCTGCCTTTCGCCGGACGCGCGCAATAAATTCAAGATCGTCGTTGGTCGCTAGTGGTTCGTCGTTCGCAGTTTTTGCCAACGACTAACGACCAAAGACCAACGACCAGGGAGTCATTCATGGAAGTTATCCTGAAAGAGGACGTGCCCAAGCTGGGCAACCGCGGCGAGGTGGTGAAAGTCGCCGAGGGATACGGGCGGAACTTTCTGCTGCCTAAGAAACTGGCGATTGAAGCCACCGTCGCCAACAAGACTGTTATCGAGCAGATGAAGGCTGCCGCTGTGCGCCGTTCCGCCAAGGAGAAGACAGAAGCCGAAGCGCTGGCCAAGCAGTTCGACGGGCTCGAGGTGAAGTTCCTGCGCAAGTCCGGCGAAGGCGATCAGTTGTTCGGATCGGTCACGGCGGGCGATATTGCCGATGCGCTTGAGAAAAAGAGTTTCCACATCGACCGGCGCAAGATCCAGTTACACGAATCGCTCAAGACGATCGGCGAGTTCACGATTCCGATCAAGCTGCACCGGGACGTGACCACGCACTTGAAGGTGGTTGTCGATAAAGAAGCGGCCGCAGAGTAATTCTGGTTTGTGTGGTGACGGGGCTTCGCCCCGTCCCGGCGGGGCAGAGCCCCGCCACCACACGAGCATCTTCCCTTGAGGCTCTAATCGACCGAATGAGCAGTGAGGGTCGTCACTGCGCTATGCTTCCCGCTGAGCTACTCAACAGAGATGTATCTTGATCGGAAGTACTCCTACCGCCGTACCCTGCCGCACATCCTCAAAGACAATCGTCCGGTTTTCGTTACATTCAGGACATTCAAACAGTGGGAACTTTCCGCCGAGGGCCGGCAGTTGGTGTTCGAATGTTGTCTGCGGGAGCGTAGCTTGACCATCGATTTGCACGCAGTGGTGGTGATGCCCACGCACGCGCACCTGCTATTCACACCGCTTCGGAATGCAGAGGGATGGCTGGTGAGCTTGCCCCAAGTTATGCGGCTCATCAAAGGTCGCTCCGCTCACTTCCTCAACCGGTTGCTTGACCGGCGTGGTCCAGTGTGGCAGGAGGAATTCTCCGACCATGTTCTGCGCTCCAATGAGAGCTTGATAGAGAAAGTAAATTACATTTGTCAGAATCCGGTGCGAGCAGGATTGGTGGGCCGAGAAATAGACTATCCCTGGCTGTGGCGGGGCGAGGTGCCGATCCTGTAAAACCTACTTTACTCACACAACCGCGGGGCAAAGCCCCGCCACCACACGACCGCGGGGCAGAGCCCCGCCACCACACGAGCATCTTCAAGAATCTGCCCCGAAGAACTGCTCTACTTTTCTCAGGTCTGTCGTCCGGCTGTAGGGCGGCAAGCTCTCCACAAATACTCGACCGTACTGCTTCTTCAGAATCCGGTTGTCTAACAGCGCCAGCAGGCCACGATCGTGCAACGATCGAATCAATCTCCCGAATCCCTGCTTCAACGTGATGACTGCGCTTGGTACCTGGTATTCGAAGAAGGCGTTGCCGCCGCCGGCGTCGATGGCCTTCACCCTAGCTGCCACCACGGGATCGCTGGGTACGGCAAACGGCAAGCGATCGATGATGACGCAGCTTAACTGTTCGCCTTGCACGTCCACACCCTGCCAGAACGAAGAGGTCCCAAACAGCACGGCGTTGGGCGTCAGCCGGAACTCCTCTAACAGCGCCGACTTCGGCGCGTCGCCCTGCTTGAGCATCGGATAGTCCAACAGGCCAAGCAGCCGATCATAAATTTCGTTCATCTGCGCATAGCTGGTGAAGAGGACGAAGGCGCGTCCGCGAGTAATTTCGAGGAGCTGCCGGATAACGCCAGCAGCCTCGCCGGCGAATTGCGGCGTGCGCGGATCGGGCAGATTGGGCGGCACGTAAAGGATTGCCTGGCTTTCATAATCGAAATGCGATGGGACAATCAATTCGCGCGCGTGGTCGAGTCCGAGCCGCTGGCGTATGTAGTCGAAGCCGCCGCCTACGGCGAGGGTTGCCGAGGTCAGCACCGAAGTCTCCAGCTTCGACCAGAGGCATTCGCGCAGGATCTGGCCGACTTCGATCGGAGTGGCTTGGAGAAAGACGTTGACGCGGCGCTTTCCCTCAGGGGCTAAAGCCCCTTGCTCAAATGCGGACGTTGCGGTGTGGCTGAAGCCACGCCCTTTCAAAACTGCGCCCGTCGAAGCGCCCGGCGCTCCTCGAAAGCCACGACGCTCGATCCAGAAGACCGTGTTGGGATCTTCGTTTTCCATTACAAAGCGCAGTTGCACCTGTAACTGCTGCGCTCGCCGCACCAGCGTGAAGGCTTCTTCCGGCTTCTGCGGAAGCTGTTCCAGTTCAGCGCCCAGCCGGTAGAGCGCCTGATTGAGAGCAAGGAATTCTTCGCCGTTTTCCTCGAGAAACTCACGGCGAGTGTCGAATGCAACCCGGCCCTCGTTTGCCGGCAGGAGCGAAAAAAACAGCTGCGAGCGTTCGCGTACTGACTGAATCGCTCCCGACATCTGGGGCGTGTAGAGTTTCTCGCGCTGCAGCAGGTGTTCGACGTCGCGCGTCAGCTCGTCCAGGCGCAGGTTGCTGACAGAAATCCCAAAGTAGCTGCCGGCAACTTCCTCCAGTTCGTGCGCCTCGTCGAAGATCACCGCTCCGCACTCGGGCAGGACACCGGCGTCAGGCGCGCCTTCGGCTTCGAGTTTGATGGAGAGGTCGGCGAAAAACAGATGGTGATTGACGATGATGATGTCGCTCTCGGCTGCGCGCCGCCGCATCTCGGTGATGAAGCAGCGGTCGTATTCCTTGCATTTCTGGCCGAGACAGGTATCGGCCCGCGCGTCGAGCTTGTGCCAGAGAGCGCTGGCCTCGGGCAGTTCAGCGAGTTCCGCGCGGTCGCCGGTTTGGGTCGTTTTCTCCCAGGCGGCGATGGCGCGGTAGTGCTCGATCTCTTCCAGGCCGCTGAGGACGGGCTGGTCGGTTAGATCAAAAAGTTTCTTGCGACACAAATAATTGTTACGTCCCTTCATGTAGCAGACGCTGAGTTTTCTGTCTTCTCCGGGGAATAGCGCTCGCTCCAGCGCCGGGACATCTTTGAAGAAAAGCTGCTCCTGAAGATTCTTCGTGCCGGTTGAAATGATGACGCGTTTGCCTGAGCGAATCACGGGCAGCAGATACGCCAACGTTTTGCCGGTGCCAGTGCCGGCCTCTACGATCAGGTGGCGCTTTTCTTCGAGCGCCTCTTCGACGGCCTGGGCCATCTGCAACTGCCCGCGGCGAAATTCGTAGGCGGGATGCGTTTTCGAGAGCACTCCGCCGGGCGCGAAGAACTGGTACAGCGAGAATCCCGCAGCCCCAGCCGCGGGATGGGGCACGGGATGGGATGAGGAAGGCACGGAGTCTCTATAATAACGGGATGGACCGCAAGCGTCTTCTATGTGTGGTGGCGGGGCTTCGCCCCGCCGGGACGGGGCAAAGCCCGCCACCACACGATCGTTCGGCTCCTGCAAGTCATCTTCGACTCTGATTATGAAAAAACTTTGAGCAAAAAAAAGCCATCTCCTCTCGTCGCCATCGTTGGACGCCCCAACGTCGGCAAATCGACGCTCTTCAATCATCTGACGGGATCGCGGCGCGCTATTGTCGGAGATGAACCGGGGATCACGCGCGACCGCCTCTATGGCGAGGTCGAATGGCGCGGGCACGAATTTCGCGTTGTGGATACGGGCGGCATCGTCCCTGATGACAAGGATTTCATACCGTCGGAAATCTTCCGTCAGGCCAAGGTCGCGTTCGAAGAAGCGGCGGCCATCGTCATGGTGGTCGATGCTCGCACCGAGATCGCTGGGCCCGACCGCGAACTGGCTCGACTTTTGGCTCGGACTGGCAAGCCGCTCTTTCTTGCTGTTAACAAGATGGACTCGGATAAGCAGGACGGATTGCTTGACGAGTTTCATGTGCTTGGAATGCGGAAGATGTTTCCGGTTTCGGCTGAGCATGGACGGGGCATCGATGATCTGCTGGACGCGATACTTCTGGTGCTGCCAGCGAGTGTAAAGGCAACCACAGAGGACGCTGAAATCACAGAGGAAGACGCAGGGGAAGGCTCGCACACTCCCGAGGAGCCGCATGAAATCAAGGTGGCTATCATCGGGCACCCGAACGTCGGCAAATCCACGCTGCTGAATCAACTTACGGGGACGGATCGCGCCATCGTCTCTCCCATTGCCGGCACTACGCGAGATTCCATCGACCAGGTCATCCAGTACAAAGGGCGCAAGATTCGCTTTATTGATACGGCCGGCATCCGACGCAAGGGTAAAACGAAGCTGATGGCTGAGAAGCTTTCGGTGGTCATGGCGCGCAAAAATATCGAAGACGCGGACATCGTGCTCTTCATGGTGGATGCCACCGAAGGCGCCAGCGGGCTCGACGCGAACATCGCCGGCTATGCACATGAGAGTGGACGCTCGGTGATTATCCTGGTTAACAAGTGGGACCTCGTGGCCAGCGGCGAGAAGCGCGCCGTCAGCCAGTCGAAGACGGCACGCATACAGGACGCCAAGCGGCCCCACGACCGCGCTCTTTACGAAGAGCGGCTGCGCTATGGGCTCAAATTTCTGGCGTATGCTCCGGTGCTTTTTCTCTCCGCACACACGGGCAAGGGGACGGAAAAAATTCTTCCGCTGATTGAGAAGGTGGCGGCCGAGCGGCGCAAACGCATCACGACCGGGGAGATGAACCGCTTTCTGAGGACGGTTGATTTTGACCGCGCCTCCGTTCCCGTGAGCAAGCGCGTGAAGATCTACTATATGACGCAGGCGGGAGTGGCGCCGCCGACGTTCGTGCTCTTCACCGACCGCGCCGTGAAGCTGCACTTTTCCTATCAGCGCTTCTTGGAAAACCAGATTCGCGCTGCGTTCGGATTTGTTGGGTCGCCTATCTGGATCAAGAACCGGGCGCGGGACTAGAGACATGCTACGGTCCTTGCGCTCGAAGCCGGCGGTTGTCGTGACACTTGAAGGCGTTTTGTTGGGAGTGACATTGATTTTGACTGGATGCAGCGGCAGCTCCGAAGAGGAGGGTCGCATCCGGGTCCTGCCGGCTCAAGTAGTCGGGGTTTATGAACTGAAACTCGACAAAGGATCGGAACGATTGGAGCTCAAGGCGGATGGAACCTATGCTCAAGATACCGTTTCGCGATCTCGTCTTGTTCATCACTCAGGCCGTTGGCACATACAGAACCATCTCTTTGATGGGAGCGAGGTGATTCTTGTTGACGCCGCCATCGTGCCGCCAGTAACCCCCCTAAGCGAAAATCCCCAACAGGGATTTGGCGATTTGCCGATGCGCGCTCACGAACGTTCTGGCAAAGTGGCGCTCGCCCGAAACGAGGTCGCAGACTGGTACTACGAGCGCACCCGATAATGAGATGGCTCCTACCCCGCCACGGGCACGTGCTTCCCGTCCTCAGTCAGCAGGCCCACGCGGTCGACGCCCGCGATCCGGGCAATGGCTATCACGTCCGCCACGTCCTGGAACTCTATGTCGTCATCGGCTTCGACGTAGGCGATCCGCTCTACGCGTATGGCGAATATATCGCGCAGGTGTTCGCGCAAGTGATCCCATTCCACTGCTTCTTTGTTCACTATCACCTGCGGATGCACGTTCTGAGAACGATCTGTGCCTGCCTTCGCGTGATGGATCTGAATGACGATTGTCGCCTGCGGCGGCGGGATTGCGTGATCTTTTGGATTAGGCTGCTGCGGGAGCTCTGTCTGTAAACCGGTTGGCCGTTGCTCGATCACCACCACCATGAAAACGATGATGAGCACCAGCAGAACGTCAATCAGGGGAGTGACGTTCATCTTTGGACCTGTCGGAAACGAACCACCGCCTGCCGTGGAGAATCCCATTCGAATTTCCTCTCTTTATAGACAGAATCGGAAACGGAAACGAACGGCACGCGCGTGTCTTGAGTCATTGGACACCCGGATGATGCGGGGAGTTCCATGGGTTGCTAATCCAGGCCGTGCCTCGACGCGGCGTAGCGGATTTCGTGATGGTGAATAGTGCGGGCCTTCAGCGGCTATAGCCGCAATTGATCTGCGGCAACTTACGGCGCGGCTGAAGCCGCGCCCCTCCAAAACAAAGGCAAGAGAAGCCGCGTCCCTTCAAAATGAAGGCAAGAGGCGCCGCTTCCCTCCCCAAGGCTTGGGGAACCACAGTTTGCAGCCGTCGGAGACGGGGCGAGCCCCGTCTCTACACGAGTTCTTGTGCAGCTCGCGAAGCCATGCCCTTCCCGTTCCCGGCTCCCCATACAGCAACTTGTGAACTGCTTTAGAATCGAGAATTCATGCAGCGTGCCGTGAAACATTTCTCGCGGGTGGTGCTCGGCGTCCTCCTTTTCATCATGGATCTCTTCCTGTTGACTCTGCCGGCTCACGCCCAGGACAACTATGAAATCCAGGTCTACGAGTCGGAAGCGACGCCGAAGAACGTCACCATGGTGGAAATCCATTCCAACTTCACCGTCGATGGCTCCAAGCAAGTGATCAATGGCGTGCCCCCTTCGAATCACGTGGAGCACGAGACTTTGGAAGTCACACAGGGCTGGTCGGACTGGTTCGAAACCGGCTTCTATGTGTTTACGAGCATTCAGCCCAGCTACGGTTCGGGCGTTTCTTCGAACGGCGGGGGCTGGAGCTGGGTGGGCGATCATATTCGTCCGCGGTTCACGGCCCCTGAGTCTTGGCACTTGCCGGTGGGCCTGAGCATTTCGCAGGAAATTGGGTATCAGCGGCGGCTGTTTGCGGAGGACAGCTGGAACTATGAGCTTCGTCCCATCATCGACAAGAAAATAGGCCGCTGGTTCTTCGATTTCAATCCGACGTTTGACCGGGCGCTGCACGGTCTGAACACAGGCAAGGGATGGGAATTTTCTCCGAATGTGAAAGTCAGTTTTGATTTCACCAAGAAGATTACCGGCGGCTTCGAATACTACGGCGCGCTTGGGCCGGTCTCAAACTTCGATCCTATTTCGCAGCAGTCGCAACAGATCTTTCCCGTGATTGACCTTAATGTTTCGCCGGAGTGGGAGATCAATTTCGGTGCGGGCGTGGATGTGACCAACTTCGCCGATCATTTGATTGTGAAGTGCATCATTGGACGGCGATTCAGTTGGGGGCACAAGCCGAGTGCCGCGCGTGAGTAGTCTCCAGACCGGTTCACTATTGCTGCACACAGCCTATGTGTCGCGGGGCTACTGCTGCTTTCACGGGGCAGAGCCCCGTCACCACACGAACTGAGCTCACCACACGAACTCTTCACACTTGCTAGCCTATGGGGTCTGCTGAGGGCGGTAGTGGGGGCGCTTCGAATGGCGGCGGAGATTCCGGGACTGGCGGCATTTCCGGCTTGGGGGGCGTGGGCGCGGGATGCAGCAGCGCATCGAGAGTCGGATATCGAGAAGCGAGAAAATACAACGCATACGCGGGGAAGAAAACCGTCGCCGGCACGCTCACCAGCGCGATCAGGTAAATCAGAAGCAGCAGGAGCAAGGTTCCTAAGACGATGGTCAGGCTGATCGTGGTCACGTTCCATCCCAGGCCTGCGGCGTGACCCGCCACCACGGCAACCACAGCAGGGACGATGACGAACAGCGCCGGAATGAGCGCGATGATGCCGAACAGGATGGCTGCCGCTATCGAAAGCACCAGCTTAAGCAGGAGGTAAACGGCGTATCGTCCCTTCTCCACGCGGATCATCGCCAGCAAACGATGCCAGCCGTCGGCAAAATCAAGATCCTCGAGAGCCATAATCGGCACCAGAAAATCTTTAGCCAGCACCTGAACCACCGCGGTTGTCAGCACGAACACTAAGATCAGGCCCAGGAGCAGAATCACTCCGACAATCATCCGACCGATGTGTTCCCGCAGATCGTTTGTCCACCCCGCAGCCAAAGCCAGGGCCAGCGGCACGCCAACCAGAATCAGGAGAAACATCCAGACGGCAATCTGGAACACGATCTGCCAGAGAAAGAATCGGCCGCCGGCGCGATGCCATCTTTGCCAGGCTTCATGAATCGAACATTGGCGCCTTAGAACCGAGTCGAAGAGAATGAACCGGAACACGCTGCTGATGTACAGGAAGACAAACGCCAGCACGATGGCGACGAAGATTCCGACTACGATGAGTCCGATGAACTGCGCGATGTGCTCGGAAATCTGCGCGGGAATGTGCGCCGGATTGAAAGACAGGAGACCAGATGGCGTGCCCGAGGGCAGAAACTCGCTCCCGTTCTTGTGGGGGATACGAGGCCAGCTCCCTGCGTTTGGGAGGTTGCATCCGCCGACATGCAGTTCCGCCGCTAGAATTCCCACCAGCGCGAGGCGCAACCACTGGCTGAAGCGAAAGCGAGTGAAAAGCTGTTCTCGCGTGTGCTGCAGGGCGGGCTGTACGCAATCCACGGCAGAAACAGGCAACGGATCACCTCGCACTAACGCCGCCAAGGTATCGCGTCGAGAGTTGTGGCGTCAATGAGGAAGAGCAGCCGCGAGCGTGCAGTCCGACGAAAAGGCCGGGCGTTGCCGCCCGGCTGAACGGGCGGGACGCCCGTTCCCACACGCCCGTTCCCACACGAACTATCACATCATTCGTAGCGCAGGGCCTCGACTGGATCCAGGTTCGCGGCTCGTGACGCGGGAATCACTGCGCTCAGCACGCCGACGAGCAGCAACACCAGGGTTGAAATCATGACGGTGAAGAATGAAATTCTGAGGTGGATGTCCGCTTTTCCAGAGGTGTCTTCGAACAGCGGACCCATCAGCGGAAGCGTTCCTACGGCCACGGCAACCACGTAGCAGACGAAGATGCCGATGGCGCCGCCGAGCAGCATGATGAGCAGGGTCTCGGCCAGGAATTGGGCTTTGATGTGCCATTTTCGAGCGCCCAGAGCGCGCCGCAGGCCGATTTCCCGAATGCGCTCATCGACCGAGACGAGCATGATGTTCATGACGCCGACGCCTCCGATGCCGAGCGTGAGGATCCCGATAAAGATGAGCAGCACTTGCAGACCGATGGTGATGCCGTTGATGACGGGCCGGAACTCTTCGCGACCGAACATCTGAATGGCTTTCTTGTCGCTGGGTGAGAATTGCTGACGCGTGGCGATGGCGGCGAGAACCTGCGCCTCGGTGCGCCCCTCGAACTGCGGCGCGATAGGCTCAAACACGAGCACGTCGCCGTACTTCGCGTTCCACAGATCGCTTGCCGCGGAGTAGGGAATCCACGTCGACTCGTCGTCGCTGGAGAAGTAGTTGCTCAGCTGGATCTTGCGATCCATGGTGCCGATCACGGTAAAGCGCACGCCTGCTATGACGACTGTCTCGCCCACGGCGGGGCGTCCGCCGAATAGCTGCTCGCGAACGCGGGCGCCGAGAAACACGACTCGGCGGCGTTCGAGTTCGTCGAGCGAGTTGATCCAGCGGCCCTCGGAAGGTTGTTCGTTGCGCATATCGCCGTATTCCGGGCAGACGCCACGGACGGGCGCCGTGCCGACCATGCGATTTCCGTAGGCGATGCCGGGACGGCGCACGGTCTCTAGACAGGCGTGGCGTACATAGGTGGCGGTCTCCTTGATCATGTCGAGGTCGGCCTGCTCGAGAACTACTTTCTTGCCGGCGCGTTGGCCTCCGGGTTGTTCACTGGTCTGCTGCGGCCAGCAGATGACGGCGCCTTTTCCGAAGGCGTTGAAGCTGCCAACCAGAATCTCGCGGAAACTGCCGCCGTATGCGATCAACAGCGTGACAGTGGCGATGCCCCAGACGATGCCGAGCATAGTGAGCGCGCTGCGCGTGCGGTTGCGTCGCAGTGCGCCCCAGGCTTCGTTCAGTATCTGATAAGCCATGTTCATGTTAGCCACCGGCCTCATGGCGCAAGGCTTCGATGGGATCGATAGCGGCGGCGCGGCGCGCCGGATACAACGCGGACAGGATGGCGATGGTGCCGAGAACGGCCATGGCCATGGTGCCCGTCTGCCAAGTTGGCAAGAGGCCGGCGAAAAAGTCAGGCATTGGCAGCAGGTCGATCAACGCACACAGGCCGAACGCGATGAGCAGTCCCGCACCGCCGCTGATCAGCGCAACCAGGAGCGCTTCCAGGAAGAACTGGCGCAGGATGCTGTTGGCGGGAGCTCCCATGGCTTTGCGGACTCCGATCTCGCGGGTGCGCTCTTGAACCGCCACCAGCATGACGTTCATGACGCCGAGGCCACCTAGGAACAAAGTTACGAGGCCGACCGCTCCGAGAAAATACTTCATGCCGTCGGTCATGGTGCGGAAAGCCTTGGCTTCCTGGATGGTGTCCCAGATGGGGCAGGCTTCTTTATCGGTGGGATCGAAGTCGTGCAGTCTTCCCAAGACGCTCCGGATCTCGCCTTTACAGGCCTCGTGGTGCTCGACGGAGCGCGGCACGACCAGCAACTGGTCGAAGGTCTCGGGAGTGCCCGGAGGCTTATCGGGAAAATCGCGGCGCATGGCAGAGAAAGGGATAAAGATCTTGTTGATGTCCCAGCCGTCGTAACTGGAGTCCTGTTTCTTGGACGACATGACGCCGACGACGGTGAAGGGAATGTCGTTGAGATAAACGAACTGGCCGACGGCTGGACGGCTGGCGAATAACTGTTTCTTCGCATCGGAGCCAAGGAAGGCCACGCGCCGGGCTTCGCTGATGTCAGCTTGATCGTAAAAGCGGCCTTCGCCGACGCCGAGGCTGCGAATCTCGGCAAACTCCGGGGTCGAGCCGGTTACGGTGAACGCAGCAGCGTTGTAAGCAGTGTGCGAACGAACCGTGTTCTGCTCGAGCTCCGGGATCGCATACTGACAGTCGGGGGCCTCTTCCTGAAGATGGGGAATGTCGGAATCGACCCAGTGCACCAAGCGGCCGGCGCGGGTGCCACCGGCTTGCAGGCTGGTGCGGCCATGGAAGACGATCATCAGATCGCGGCCCAGGGTTTCAGCCTGCTTGGCCTGGCCGACGCGAAGGCCCTCGCCAGCCGCGACCATCAAGACGATCGAGACCACTCCCCAGGCGATTCCGAACATGGTCAGCAGGGTGCGGACGCGGTGCGCCCACAGCGTGCGGAACACGTCTTGGATGAGATCGCGAAATGACATCTGAAGGTTCGACGCGGCTTGCCGGGAAATGAAAGCGCGACCTTGGCGTCTGCTTGAGATACGCGAAATGGAGATGGTTAGTTCCGGGCAAGATTGGTAGGTCAAGACTTTGGCGCATCTCTGCGCTGCGTGACTCTTCGGGGACGGGCGAGGGCGCCCGTCGCTCCATTGTTTGCTTGCCTTCGCTCAGCCGACGGCGGGCTGCAGCGCGTTGCGCCTTAGCCAGGGCTCGAATTCCTGCAAGGCTAGTTCACATTGCAGGCGATGGCGTTCTTTGCGGTCGCGGACCTTGCGGTCGAGGGCGGGCAGGAGGTCGAAAGTGATATTGGCGGGCTGGAAGTTCTTGCTCTCCGCCTGCGTGATGTAGTGAACCAGCGATCCAAACGCGGTCGCTCTTGGAGGAGGCGTCAGTTCACCGCCGCTGGCCAGCGCGGCTGCGTGCATTCCAGCGATCAGTCCGGTCGCGATGGATTCGACGTAACCTTCGACGCCGCAGATTTGTCCCGCGAATAGCACTTGAGGATGCGATTTCATCTGCAGCGTCGGGTTCAGCAGCGCGGGCGAGTTGATGTACGTGTTGCGGTGAATCTGTCCGTAGCGCAGGAAACGCGCACGTTCGAGGCCCGGGATCAAACTCAGCACGCGCGCCTGCTCGCCAAATTTCAGGTGATTCTGAAATCCGACAAGGTTGTAAGAATCGGCGCGCAGATTTTCCTGGCGCAATTGGACGACGGCGTACGGCATTCTGCCGGTGCGAGGGTCCTTGAGCCCTACCGGCTTCATCGGTCCAAAACGCAGCGTGTCGCGTCCGCGGCGGGCAATCTCTTCGATGGGCAGGCAGCTTTCGAAGTAGTTAAGCTTTTCCCAATCCTTCTGCTCCACCGATTGCGCTGCGAGCAGTGCATCGTAGAAACGGTCATACTCTTCTTTGGACATTGGACAATTGATGTAGTCAGCCGATCCTTTGTCATAGCGCGCCGCCAGGTACACCTTGCTCATGTCGATGGAATCGGCTTCGACGATAGGGCTGATCGAATCGTAAAAATAAAGGTGGCTGTTGCCAGCGCCGGTTGCGCACAGACGCGCAATCTCGCGGGACAGTGCGTCCGAGGTCAGCGGGCCGGTGGCAATGATTGTGATCGGACCCGCGAGTTGGCCGTCTTCCACTTGCGTGACCTCTTCGCGGCGAATCGTGATCAGGGGTTCGCGGGAAATTGCCTCGGTCACCTTTCGTGAAAACTCGGCTCGGTCGACGGCCAGGGCGTGCCCGGCGGGAACCGTGGTTTGCCGCGCGATCTCGAGCAAACGAGACCCGGCGCGCCGCATTTCTTCCTTCAGCAACCAGGGCGCGGTGTTCTCGCTATCGGATTTCAACGAATTGGAGCAGACCAGTTCGGCAAAGTCTTCCGTCTGGTGCGCGGGAGTTGTGCGCGCCGGCCGCATTTCGAATAGTTCGACGGCGACGCCACGCCGCGCACACTGCCACGCTGCTTCCGATCCCGCGAGGCCCGCGCCGATGATACGAACTGGCATCAAGAAGCCTTCTCCGCCAATTTGCGCAGGCCGTCTCCTGTCAGAAAAACACTTCGCCACTCGTCGAGGAAATCCGAGCCCAGCGCTTTATACATTTCGATGGCGGGCTGATTCCAGTTCAGCACTTCCCACCGAATGAAGACGCGGTCTTGCTCTTCCGCTGCCCGGGCAACGCGTGCCAGAAGCGCGGTGCCAATTCCATGTCTGCGAAAGT
>Ga0116134_1000669_pt1 | contig 17595 bp, 18 predicted proteins | sample June2015DPH_19_5_FD_89737 | JGI IMG/M metagenome (GOLD analysis project Ga0116134, IMG submission 89737) | Peatland microbial communities from SPRUCE experiment site at the Marcell Experimental Forest, Minnesota, USA - June2015DPH_19_40 | ecosystem: Environmental > Terrestrial > Soil > Wetlands... | reverse complement strand
TGTTCGGCAGGCTGAAGGCGGTATCGGCGCGGGGGAGCCCGTCGGTGACGTCCTGGCTCGTCGCGGGCGGGTCGGCGGGGCCGTCCTGGCCCGCGATCACGGCGGGCCGGCTGCCCAGCAGGCCCTGCGCCTCGAGCTGCAGGAGCGAGGCGGGGCCGCCGTCGACGAGCGTGGTCGAGGCGGCCGGCAGCACGGCCGCGGGCGCGCTGGCCCGCTCGGCGGGATTGGCCGCCTGGAAGATCTCCACGGGCGGGTAGGACGGCGCGATCGCCTGTACCTGCAGGGCGGTCCCCACGCCGGCCGGGACGGCCGGGACCGGCTGGCCGAAGGCCGCGACCCGGGTGAAGCCGGAGGCCTGCAGCGCGGCATGCACCAGCGTGGGCGGCGTATAGCCGATCTGGGAGGGATCCAGGTCGTTGCGGACCAGGACGTACCGGATCCCGGCCCGGGCCAGGTAGGCGGCGAGACCGGGCGAGGCCGTTCCCGATTCGATCGCGTCCTCGGCGCCGGACACGAGGTCGCTGGCGCCGCCGCCGGTGTAGGGCACCAGGTTGGCCTGCACCCACGGCGAGCTGGCCAGCGGCTCCAGGGGCTCGTCGATCGGCTGCCCCCAGGTGTAGATCCCGTGCGCGTCGGCCGGGACGACCATGGTGGTTTCGGTCCGGTTATGGGTGCCCAGCCAGGCGGCCGCCTGTTGCCAGTAGGCCGGGATCTGGGTGAATGAGCCGGGCTGCAGCGCCTGCCCGTTCAGGAACGGCAGCGCCAGACCGGCCAGCGCCGCGACGGCGGCCATCGTGCCGATGACGCGGGCGGCGCGCCATCGCCACACGGTCCGGGCCAGGGCGTGCGCGATCCCCAGCGCCAGCACCGCGGCGATCACCGGCTCGATCTTGAAGACGTTGCGCAGCGCCGACAGCGAACCGTTCAGCAGCTCCTGGACCGGCCCGTGCAGCGGGCCGCCGAGCGGCCCGCTGTAGCCGGTCAGCCCCCACAGGGCGGCCACGGCGATGGTGCCGCGCAGCCACAGTGCCTCCGGCAGGTCACGCCGGGCCAGGCCGCTCAGGCCGGCGGCGGCGGCCACCGTGACGGCCCCCACCGCCCACACCGTGCCCACGACCACCGATGCGGCGTTGAGCCACGGCACCCCGAAGTTCAGGTAGGCGACCCAGTTGCCGCTGCCGCGCAGCACCGCCGACGCCGACATGGTCTGCGTGGTGTTCGCGGACTGCTCGATGTAGGGCAGGAAGTTGAAGCCGTACTTGACCTGGTACAGCAGCGGCACGAGCCACCACAACGTGGCCAGCAGGACCGCCGGCGCCCACCAGGCGGCCAGCTCCCATCGGCGCCGCCCCGTACGCGTCAGCACGTAAATCCCGGGCAGCACCAGCGCGGCCAGGGTGGACGTCGCGTTGACGCCGCCCATGCAGGCCACGAGCAGGGCCGAGACGGCCGCGGCCCGCCGGGCCGAGCGGACGCGGATCAGCGGCAGCACGGCCCACGGGGCCAGCACGCCGGGCAGTACGGCCGCGGAGGTCGAGCCGATCAGGATGGTGAAGGTCGGCCACAGCGCGAACGCGGCCCCGGCCAGCAGCCGGGTCGGGCGCGATCCGATGCGGAGCGCCTCCGCCAGCCGGACGACGCCCAGGAACGCCACCGTCACCAGCAGGGACATCCAGAGCCGTTCGGCCACCCACACCGGCACATGCAGCGCGTGCGCCGTCAGGTAGAACAGGCCCATCGGGAAGGCGTAGCCGATGTACTGGTCCTGCAGGCTGCCCAGCCACTCCAGCGGATTCCACAGGTGCCAGAGCCGCTCGTAGAAACCTACCGGGTCGATGTCGACGCCCAGCTTCGTGTCGAACGTCATCCGCCCCGGGTCCTGAACCAGCAGGGCAGTCAGCGTCAGGCCCCACAGCAGCGCGGCCCACTGGCGGCCGGCCCGTTCGGCGGAGTCGGCCCAGCCGTCCCGCAGCCATTGGAGCCGCCGCTGGCCGCCGCCTTCCGAGCCCGGCGCGGGCCGGGTGACCTCCTCCTCGGGGAGCTGAAGCGTCGTCACGCCTGCCGCCGCAGGATGACCAGCAGGTTCCAGGTCAGCAGCTCGCGCAGCCCGGGTATCAGCACGAGGAACTTGCACCAGCGCGGGTAGTACCGGGGCCGGGCCTCGACCACGGCGACGTCGGACCGGCGGCGCACGAGCGACAGGATCGGGCCGACCCCGGTGGGGAACATGCTCTGCCCGTAGAGGTTCTTGGGTTCCTTGCCGTGCCGGCGGGCGTACCGGCGGGCCGCGTAGTGGCCGCCCAGGTAGTGGAACGGGGCGGTTTCGTGGCCGCCCCAGGGCGACAGCCAGATGGTGTACGACAGGTAGACCAGGCCGCCCGGCCGGGTGATCCGGATCATCTCGTCGATGAAGCCGGCCGGGTCCTTGACGTGCTCGAGGACGTTGGACGAGAAGCAGACGTCCACGCTGGCGTCGGCCAGCGGGAGCCAGTAGCCGTCGCCGATCACGCTGGCCCGGCCGGGGGCGCCGTTGCTGTAAAGCTCATCGGCGTCCGGTTCGACCAGCAGGCAGTGGGCGCCGCGGTCGCGGAAGGCGGAGGTGAAGTAGCCGGCCCCGCCGCCGATGTCCGCGACGCGCCGTCCCTCCAGCGCGGTGTGCCGCTCGATCAGGGCCACCGAATCCTGCGCCAGCAGCGAGTAGAACCGGTTCGGGTCCGACTGCTCGCCGGTGAACGCCGTCAGCAGGCGGAACGCGCCGACCGGGCGCAGCGGCGGCATGGTTGCCGAGGCGGTGGACGGGGGCGCATCGGCAGGCATGCCGGTCCTCCTTGACGGGCTTCCGAACGGCCAGGGTGCGACGGGCACCCGGGGCCGGCGCCGGTGACGTCCTGCCGTTCACCGGGGAGCGAGGAACCCAGCTGAGCGGACAGGCGCGCCGCGGGGTGACGGCCCGGTGTTACTGGACGGTAGGTCACCGTTGATGGTTCGTCAATAAAAACCGCATAACAACATTTGTTACGGTTCGTAGTGGCCTAGGTGATCCGATATCCCCACGGGACGTACGCGATTTGCCCAACATCCCCCCGCGATGTACGCGATTTTCCCAACTTATTGACAGTCAATCAATCTGGTGCGCATAATTTCGGCCTCTGACCTACCGGCCGGTAGCATCGAGGAGGAGTCGCACATGGAGATCGACCGGGCCCTCCTTCCCCCGGCCCGCTGCCTCCCCGCCATGCCGCCTGGCACGTTGCCGGGCGCTTCCGCTGACCAGGCCAAACGGCACACCGCCCGCCGGATCGTGATCGTGGCGTGGCGCGATGTCGCCAGTCCGCAGGCGGGCGGTTCCGAGTTGCTCGTCGATCAGCTCGCCGCGGGCCTCACCGCCCGTGGTGACCGGGTCGCGCTGCTGTGCGGAGGGCCGGTCGCGGACCACGATTACGACGTCGTGCGCAGCGGCGGCCCGTACACGCAGTTCCTGCGGGCCCCGTTCGCCTTCGGGCGCCGGCTGCGCGACTGCGACGTGGTGGTCGAGGTGTGCAACGGCATGCCGTTCCTGGCGCCGCTGTGGTCCCGCCAGCCCACCGTCTGCATGGTCAACCACGTGCACAGCGACCTGTGGCCGCTGCGGTTCCGCCCGCCCGTGTCGACGGCCGGCCGGTTCCTGGAGGAGCGCGTCATGCCCTGGGCGCACCGCCGCAATCTCGTGCTCACGGTGTCCGCGTCGACCGCGCGGGAACTGCAGTCGCTGGGCGTGGACCGCGAGCGCATCCGCATGCTCAACAACGGGGTCGCCCCGGCCGGCCCGGCGGTCCCGCGTTCGGCCGAGCCGATGTTCCTGGCGCTCGGCCGGCTGGCCGATTACAAGCGCATCGATCTGCTGCTCCGCCTGTGGGACCGGGTCCGCCCGGTGGTGGGCGGGCGCCTGGTCATCGCGGGCGACGGCCCGGAGCGCGGTTATCTCGAATCCCTGGCTGGCCCCGGGGTCACGTTCACCGGCCGGGTCAGCGAGCAGGAGAAGCACCGCCTGCTGGGATCGGCCTGGCTGCTGGTGCACCCCGCGCTGATCGAAGGCTGGGGCATCGTGGTCGCGGAGGCGGCCGTCCGCGGCACGCCCACGGTCGGTTTCGACGTGCCGGGGCTGCGCGACTCGGTGGAGCACGGGCGGACCGGCCTGCTCGCCCCCACCGAGGCGGGATTCGCCTCGGCCTGGGCGGCACTGGCCCTGGACCACGGGCGCCGCACGGCGATGGGTCACGCCGCGCGGCGGCGGGCCGCGCAGCTGAGGTGGTCGACGGCGGTGCAGCACTTCTCCGCCGTCATCGACGAAGCGATGGGCCCACCGCCCTCGCGTTGACCAGGCGAGCCGGAAGGTGGCCATGATGACGGCAGCAGGTTCCGTCCAGGAGCCGTCCAGCCCGCTGCAGGCGTTCTACGAGCATCCCAGCACGACCGTGAGCTCGGGGCCCGACCGGGCCCACCGGCAGGCCCGGATGCTGGCGGAGATCCTGACCGAGCGGGGCGGACCGCAGCGCATCGTGGACGTCGGCTGCGGCGAGGGGACCGCCACGGCTCTGGTCAAGCGCCTGGACCCGGCTAACACCGTCATCGGTATCGACTGGTCGGCCATGGCCCTGGAGCGGGCCCGCGCGCAGGGCGTGCTGGTGGTCCAGGGGGGCATCGACTCCCGCGGCCTCCCGCTGGCCGACGGCTGCGCCGATATCGTGATCATGAGCGAACTGATCGAGCATCTCGTCGACACCGACTCGGCCGCCGAGGAGGTGCGCCGGATCCTGCGGCCCGGCGGGGTCCTGCTGCTGTCCACGCCGAACCTGGCCGCCTGGTTCAACCGGGGACTGGTCGGCCTGGGGGTCCAGCCGGTGTTCTCCGAGGTCAGCCTGCGCGGCATCTACGGCAGGCCCGGTCAGCAGGTGGTCGGGCACCTCCGGTTGTTCACCCGGCGGGCGCTGGTCGAGTTCCTCACCGCCCGCGGCTTCGCCTGCGAGCGGGTGTGCGGCGCCCCGTACCACGACGTGCCGCGGCCGCTGCGGCCGCTGGACCGGGCGCTGTGCCACTGGCCGTCGGCGGCCAGCATCCTGCTCGTCCAGGCCCGGCGTCGCTGAGCCATGGCCAGGTCAATTACGCGGGCAGGTACGCGGCAGGTACGCGGGCAGGTACGCGGGCCAGCACGCGGGCCGCTACGGCCGATGGTGACCAGTCTTACCTCGACGCCCGGCCCGCAACCGATTACCGTGACGTTGTGACGGCAATTGAGGTGGGGGACCGTCCGGAACGGCGCAGGCGGCTAACGCCCGGCGACCGGCGGCAGGCACTGATCAACTCGGCTCTGAACCTTTTCAACACGCGGCCCTACGACGAGGTGTCGGTGGACGACATCGCGGCCGACGCCGGCGTGTCGCGCCCGCTCGTCTACCACTACTACGGCGGGAAGGCCGGGGTCTTCATCGCCGCGCTGCGGCAGGCCGGCGACGATGTGGCCGCCTCCATCTGCACCGCCGCGCTCGCCGATCCGGCCAACTGGCTCAGTGCCGGGCTGGCCGCGTTCATGGACCGTATCCAGGCCAATCCGATCGGCTTCATCGGGCTGCTGGGGCGCGGGTCGCTGCCCGACGGAGAGGTCCGGCAGGTCCTCGACGAAATCCGCGACCAGGTGCTGTCCCTCATCCTGCTCCGGCTCGATCCGCCCAGCGACTCGGCGGTGCTCCAATCCGTTCTGCGCGGCTGGATCGGCATGGCGGAGACGATGTGCCGCGAGTGGCTGCGCCGCGGTGAGCCGACCCGCGAAGAACTGGAATTGCTGCTGCCGGAATTGCTGCGCGCGGTCCTCGGCGCTGCGGCCTGGCACGATACGGCCGTGGCGGCGGTGCTGCCCAGCCTCTCCCGCTGAGACGCCCGTTTCCCTGACCCCTTTCCTTGACATCGGGCCCTCCGCCAGGTTTATGCTACTTTCCAGTAACCTGGGGCCACAGGAAGGACCAGGATCCATGCGTATCGTCATCGCTATGGTTATCGGCGTCGTGATTGCCGCCGCCTCCGCGGCGGTCCTGGTTCACAACGTCACGGCCATCCCGCACACCACGGCCGGCCAGCTCTACAACTATGGCTCGACCTGATCCCGCTCGCGCTGAGCGTCAGTTCTCCCCTAGTCGTTCTCGACGACGAAGTCCCATGTGGCGACGATGTTTGGCTAGGCCCTGACCACGTGGAACTCCACCCGGTACAGCAGGGTGCCGTCGTCGATCGGGCCCGCGTGGGCGGCGCGGCGGCGGAGCGTCTCCAGCGACGGCTCGCCGGACCGCCGCACGTCGTCGGGGGTGATCGCGGAGAAGGGCATCAGCTCCACCGAGTCAACCTCGATGTGCACCGGCCCGACCGGGTAGCGTCCCCCGGCCTTCACCCGGGGCCGCCGCCACAGCCGGAACGAGACGCTGATATCGCCCGCGATCACGTCGTCGCGCAGTTCCTTGCTGAACTCCACGAGCCACTCCACGGGCCGAGGCCGGTCCCGGAGCCTCAGCGTCCCCGGAGGCTGCCGACGCTGAGCGATCCGTCCGTGCCCGGCGCCACGATCTCCTCTTCCTCGCGCACGTAGGTTTCCGGATCCACGTCCACCGGAGTGACGCCGCCGTAGTTCCGGGCCTCATAGGCGGCGAAGGCGACCGCCAGTTCGTGCCGGTGCTGCAGGCTGGCCAGGCGGCGGAAGTCGGTCAGGCCCTCGCGTTCTTCCTCGCCCATGTGATCACTGTTCGCCTCGTTTGCGGTGGCCACGGCGGCGTACCAGCTGTCGCTGCCGACCTGGTGCTGCCCGGACTCCGCGACCGCGTCCCGGATTTCGTTGTGGTCACCGATGGCGTCCAGGGTCTCGCCTTCCACCCCGCCACGGCGGCGCGCGGCCAGGCCCACCTGCAGCAGCGCGGGGTAGAAGATCTCCTCTTCCGCCTTGGCGTGCAGCTCGAGAAACGTGGACAGCCGGCCCCATATCGCCGACAGCACATCGGTGTTCGTGCGGTCGACCTGCTCCAGGATCGCGAACAGCCGGCGCTGCTCGTGATGGTCGTCAAGGATCAGCTCGGTGATGTCCACGGTTCCTCCCTGTCCCCGCCCGCCGGCTTCCCGCCCGTAGCCGACGATAACGCGACGGCTGGCGGCCGCCGGCACCGGGCATGGCCCGCCGGGGCACGCACTCGGTACCATCGCCCATGGTCAAGTGGAAATCCGACGCTGACCGGCTGGCGAGCGAGGTGACGCACCCGATCTCGCGATGGCGGCCGGCCGTCGGTGCCGTCCCCCGGCACCTGTTTGTGCCCCGGTGGTGGGAACGATGCGGACCTGGTGCGGGCTTCGGGGTGGCGACCTGGGAACTTCATGATGGGGCCGCCGACCCTGACGCCTGGATCCGGGCCACCTACCGCGACCAGGCGCTGGTTACCCGCGTCGGGTCACTGCACGCCGACCTCGCCACCCCGGACGACCAGCCGACGGGGCTGCCCACATCCTCGGCCATCGCCCCGGGCGTGGTCGTGCGGATGCTGCGGCACGCCCGGCTCACCGACGACGCCTACGTGCTGGAGGTCGGCGCCGGCACCGGTTACGGCGCGGCGGTCTTGTGCGAGCGGTCCGGGTACCGGCAGGTCACGACCATCGAAGCCGACGAGTACCTGGTCAAGGCGGCGGGCCGGCACCTGGCCGGGATCGGCCTGCATCCCCGGGTGACCCATTGCGATCCGTACGGTCCCCTGCCGGAGAGCTACGACCGGATCGCGTCCATGGTGGCCGTCCGGCCCGTCCCGGCCAGCTGGCTGACCGCGCTGCGCCCCGGTGGCCGTCTGGTGACCCCCATCGCCGGCACCACCCTCATCCTTACCGCCGACAAGACCCCCGATGGCGGCGCGGTGGGGCGGACCGAGTGGGACCGGGGCGCCTTCATGCCCGCTGTCACCGAGCTGGATGGCCCGGCGATCCAGCCCGGGCCGTTCGCCGCCGTCCGTGAGGCAGACGGGGAGCAGGTCGCCGTGGGCCGGTTTCCCGTGGTTGACGTGGCCGGCGCCTGGGACCTGTACTCCGTCCTGGGGATCAGCGTCCCCGGCATCCAGCACGATTTCGCCGAATCCGCCGACGGCCAGCGCACCGCGTGGATGGTGCACCCGGACGGTTCGTGGGCCCGCGCCACCGGCACCCGCGACGGACCGCCCACCGTGCACCAGAGTGGCCCGCAGCGGCTCTGGGACATCCTCGACGGCATCCGGCTCGGCTGGCTGCGCGACGGCTCACTGCCGGTCTACGGAGCCGGCGCCACCATCACCCCCGACGGCACCATCCATCTGAGCCACGGCCACTGGCAGGCCACCCTCCCGGCTCAGGCGCCGTAGCCGGCTGTTCCTCAGGCGCCGTAATCGGCTGTTCCTTAGCCGTCATAATCGATGGCGAGCGTTTCGGAGACGGGCAGTGACTGGCAGGTGAGGACGAAGCCGGCCGCCACCTCGGCCTCCTCCAGCGCGAAGTTCCGCCGCATGTGCACCGCGCCGCCGGTCACCTTGGCCCGGCAGGTGCCGCACACGCCCCCCTTGCACGCGAACGGCAGGTCGGGCCGGACGCGCTGGGCGCCCTCCAGGACCGTGGTGTCCCGCGGCAGCGCCACCGTGGTCGACCGCCCGTCCAGCGTGATCGTGGCCTCGCTGACGGCCCCGGCCACCGGGGCCTCCGGGTGCCGCGCGGCCGGCGGCGGTACGTCTTCGACGTAGAACAGCTCGCGGTGGATCCGCGCGGCGTCCGCCCCCTGGGCGCGCAGCAGGTCCGTCGCGGAAGTGACCATCTCGAACGGCCCGCACAGCCACCAGTGGTCGGCGCGGGCCACCTCGACGAGCCGGGGGAGCAGTTCTTTCAGCTTGGCCGCGTCGAGCCGCCCGGACAGCAGTTCTGCCTCGCGCGGCTCGCGGGACAGGACGTGGACCAGTTCCAGCCGGGCCGGGTAGCGATCCTTGAGGTCGGCCAGATCGTCGGCGAACATCACCGTGCCGGCGTGCCGGTTGCCGTAGAGCACCGCCGCGGTCGCCGCCGGGTCCCGCAGCACGGTGGCGGCGATCGACAGGACCGGCGTGATCCCGGAACCGGCCGCGATCAGCATGTGGTGACCGGCGGTGGCCGGGCCGGGCGTGAAGGTGCCGGCCGGGGTGCCGGCCGAGATCTCGTCACCCGGCCGGACCTCGCGCACCAGCCAGCGGGAGAACAGCCCGTTCGGGACCTCGCGCACGCCGATGCGCGGCGGCGCGCCTTCGGGGGCGCAGATCGAGTACGAGCGCCGTTCCTCCCGCCCGCCGATGTCCCGCCGCAGGGTCAGCGACTGGCCCGCGCGATGCGCGTACGCGCCGCTGAGCTCCGGCGGGACGTCGAAGGTGATCGCCACCGCGTCCGCGCACAGCCGGCTCACCTCGGCCACGGTCAGGGTGTGAAACTCCCCCCGCCGCCGCGCCCCGGGACTGGCCCCGGGACTGGCCCCGGTACCGGGCCCGGGACTGGCGGTGCTGGCGGCCATGGGGACTCAGATCTCCTTGACGTGCTCGAACGGCTCCCGGCAGGCCTCACAGCGGTGCAGCGAGCGGCATGCGGTGGCCCCGAAATACGAAACGAGCCTGGTACGGCCGGATCCGCAGTGCGGGCAGCGCACCGGATCGGGTGACGGGCCGAGGACCAGCGGGATCGGGCCCGTCACCGGCCGGGGGGCGCCGCGGGGCGGGGCAATCCCGGCCGCGGCTAGCTTGCGGCGGCCGGCCGCACTGATCCAGTCGGTGCTCCAGGCTGGCTGCAGGACGATCCGCACCTCGGCGTCGCGGAAGCCCGCCCGGTGCAGCGCGCGCACGAGATCGTCGCGCATCGTGTCCATGGCCGGGCAGCCGGTGTAGGTCGGGGTGATCGAGACGGTCACGGTGCCGCCGTCCTCGGCGACCTCGCGGAGCACGCCGAGGTCGGCCAGCGTGAGCATGGGCAGTTCGGGATCGGTCACCGTCTCCGCCACGGCGCGCGCGGTCACGCCCGCGGTCACGACGTCGCCTCCGTCCCGCCGCGCGCGTCGGCGCCCCGCGCTCACCACGTCGCCTCGGGGTCGGCCCGGGCCACGCTCTGCAGCTCGGCGAGCAGGGAGCCCATGGCCCCGGCGTGCACGCCGTCCCGCCCGCCCGCCCCGGCCTGCACGGCCCCGGCCTGCACGGGCACCTCCGGCGCGTCCAGCGTCGCCGCCGCCAGCACCTGCCCGAGCACCTCGTCGAACTCATCCCGCAGCTCAGCCGGGTCCACACCGGCTCCAACGGCAGCCAGCCGCCGCTCCACGTCGTGCCCGCGGAACAGCTCCGCCACGTACGGCCAGACCGCCGCCAGCCCCGCGGCGGCCCCCTCACGGGAGAACTCGGTCCCGTCGCCCAGCCGGACCAGCCACTGCGCGGCGTAGTCACGGTGGTAGGTGACCTCCTTGACGCCCTTGGCGGCGATCGCCGCCAGGACCGGGTCGCGGGAGGCGGCCAGCCGCCGGAGCAGCGCGAGCCGCCAGGTGGCGAACACCAGCAGCCGTACGGTCAGCTCCCCGAAGTCCCCGCGTTCCAGCTCGGCCAGCCGGACATTGCGGAACTCGTGCTCAGCCCGGAAGAAGGCGTACCGGTCCTCGCCGGGCCCGGAGCTGGCTTCGCCGGGCCCGCGCCCGTCGGCCGCGGCGGCCCGGGACAGCAGCAGCCGGGCCTGGCCCAGCAGGTCCAGGGCAATGTTGGCCAGCGCAACCTCGTCCTCCAGTTCGGGCGCGCTGGCACACCACTCCTGCAGCCGGTGCGACATGATCAGCGCGTCGTCGCCGAGCATCAGGCTGTAGAGAGCCAGGTCCGCGGCGTCCACGTCCGCGGGCACCGTGGTGTCGACCCCGGCCAGCGGGTCGGTGAACCCGGTGCCGAACGCCCAGCGCCCGTCGTTGTCCTCGGTGCCGGCGCTGCTGTCGCTGCTGTCGCTGAGGGCCTCGTACGCGTTGTCGAAGGACATGACGGCGCTCACATGTGCGGGACGTTGTCGGGGATGTCGTAGAAGGTCGGGTGCCGGTACACCTTGTCCCCGGACGGCGCGAAGAACGGATCCTTCTCGTCCGGGCTGGACGCCGTGATCGACGCGGACGGCACCACCCAGATGCTCACGCCCTCGTTCCGCCGGGTGTACAGGTCGCGCGCGTTCCGCAGCGCCATCTCGCCGTCCGCGGCGTGCAGCGACCCGACGTGGACGTGGTTCAGCCCGCGCTTGCCCCGGATGAATACCTCCCACAGCGGCCAGCTCGCCCGGCCTGCCCCGGTACGTGTTTCCATGCTCACTGGTGCACCGTCCTCTCCCGCCCGGCCTTCTTGGCGGCGTGCGCCGCGGCGGCCTCCCGCACCCACGCGCCCCCGTCGTGCGCGGCCTTCCGTTGCGCGATCCGCTCCGCGTTGCACGGCCCGTTCCCGGCCACGACCTGCTTCATCTCGTCCCAGTCGACCTCGCCGAAATCGTGCGCCCCGCGCTGGGGGTTCCACCGCAGGTCCGGGTCGGGCAGCGTGACGCCGAGCGCCTCCGCCTGCGGCACGGTCATGTCCACGAACCGCTGCCGCAGTTCGTCGTTGGTGTGCCGCTTGATCTTCCACGCCATGGACTGCGCCGTATTGGCCGACTCACGATCCGGCGGCCCGAACATCATCAGCACCGGCCACCACCAGCGGTCGACGGCGTCCTGCACCATGGCCCGCTGCCCGGCGGTCCCGGACATCATCGTCATCAGCAGCTCGTAGCCCTGCCGCTGGTGGAACGACTCCTCCTTGCAGATCCGGATCATCGCTCGCGCGTAGGGGCCGTAGGAGCTGCGGCACAGTGGCACCTGGTTGCAGACCGCGGCCCCGTCCACCAGCCAGCCGATCACGCCCACGTCGGCGAACGTGAGGGCCGGGTAGTTGAAGATCGACGAGTACTTCTGCCGGCCGGTAATGAGCCGCTCGGTGAGGTCCGTGCGGTCGGCGCCGAGCGTCTCGCACGCGGAGTACAGGTACAGCCCGTGGCCCGCCTCGTCCTGCACCTTGGCCAGCAGGATCGCCTTGCGCCGCAGCGACGGCGCCCGGGTGATCCAGTTGCCCTCGGGCTGTATGCCGATGATCTCCGAGTGCGCGTGCTGCGCGATCTGCCGGATCACCGTGGCCCGGAACTTCTCGGGCATCCAGTCCCGCGGCTCCACCCGCTGGTCCCGGGCGATCGTCCGCTCGAACTGTTCCGCCAGGCCCGCGTCCGGCGCCGTGGCGGTCATGGCGTCCGCTCCGTCGCGACCAGGGTCGCCGCGTCGTAGGTGGCGACGGGCTCACCGCTCCCGGTCCGCCACGCGCCGCCGGTGTAGCTGCGCAGCATCGGCACCGAGTCCTGGCTCATCCACTGACCTCCCGCCATTACCAACCGAACGTTCAGGAAATCAGCCTAACCTGCCAGCCCGGTCCGGCGCGGTGACGAGGTCATCGCCGAATTCCGCGGCCGGAGCCGCATCATTGAACGAATAGCCCCCTGACGGGCCGTTCCGAAGTGAGCGTCACCGTCACCCGGAGTAGGAGCCGTGGCCATGACCACCTCGCACATTGATGTGCCCGGGACCAGGCGCCTCGCGCCCGCCCCCGGCGAGCTGCCCGCGGACGAGCGGCTGAGCCGGGACGAGCTGCAGGCCCGCCAGCTGGAGCGGCTGCGGTGGACCCTCCGGCACGCCTACGCCCACGTGCCCTTTTACCGGCAGGTCTTCGACGCGGCCGGCGTGCACCCCGATGACTGCCGCGAGCTGGCTGACCTGCGGAAGTTCCCCACCACGACCAAGCACGACCTGCGCGACAATTACCCGTTCGGCATGTTCGCGGTACCGCAGGAACGGCTGCGGCGGCTGCACGCCTCCAGCGGTACGACCGGGAAGCCCACCGTCGTGGGCTACACCCAGGGCGACCTCGACGTCTGGTCCGCCGTCATGGCCCGCTCGATCTTCGCCGCCGGAGGCCGGCCGGGGCACAAGGTGCACGTCGCCTTCGGCTACGGCCTTTTCACCGGCGGGCTCGGCGCGCACTATGGCGCGGAGCGGCTCGGGTGCACCGTGATCCCCGCCTCGGGCGGGATGACCGCGCGCCAGGTCCAGCTCATCACCGACCTCCGGCCCGAGGTCATCATGGTCACCCCGTCCTACATGCTGACCATCCTGGACGAGTTCGAGCGGCAGGGCGTCGGCGCGCGGGCCAGCTCGCTGCGGGTGGGCATCTTCGGCGCGGAACCGTGGACCGAGCAGATGCGCCTGGAGATCGAGGACCGGATGGACCTCGATGCGGTCGACATCTACGGGCTGTCCGAGGTGATAGGGCCCGGCGTGGCGCAGGAATGCGCGGAGACCAAGGACGGCCTGACCGTCTGGGAGGACCACTTCTACCCGGAGATCATCGATCGCCGACGGCCGCGTGCTGCCGGACGGCGAGACCGGTGAGCTGGCGCTCACCTCGCTGACCAAAGAGGCGATGCCGGTCATCCGCTACCGGACCCGTGACCTGACCGCGCTGCGGCCCGGCACCGCGCGGCCGGCCTTCCGCCGCATGGACAGGGTCACCGGGCGCAGCGATGACATGATCATCCTGCGCGGCGTGAACGTCTTCCCCACCCAGATCGAGGAGATCGTGCTGGTCACCGACGGCGTGGCACCGCATTTCCAGCTCCGGCTGACCAGGCAGGACCGGATGGATGAGCTGACCGTGCTGGTGGAGGCGCGCACCGATACCCCGGCCGGCCGACGGGACTCCGCCGCCACCGAGATCGCGTCGCGGGTCAAGGACGGAGTCGGCATCAACGTCGCCGTGGAAGTGGTCGATCCCGAAACCCTGGAACGTTCGGTAGGAAAGATGCGCCGGGTCATCGACCAGCGCCCGCGATGAGCGGGCCGTCCGCCCAGCCGGCCTCGCAGGCCCGGTTCACCCCGGTCCGGCGCGGACGGCCCGGGTACGACCTGGAGTCGCTGCTGGCCGTGGCGGTCAGGCTGTTCAACGAGCGCGGCTACGACGGGACCAGCATGGAGGACCTGTCCCGCAAGCTGGGGATCACCAAGTCCGCCATCTACCACCACGTCCCGAGCAAGGAGGAACTGCTCCGGCTGGCCGTCAGCCGCGCGCTGGACGGCCTGTTCGCCGAGGTGGACCGGCTGGACGAGGTCGACGGGCGGGCCATCGACCGGCTGGAGCACCTGGTGCGCGGCAGCGTCGTCGTGCTGGCCGGCCAGTTGCCGTTCGTCACGCTGCTGCTCCGCGTGCGGGGGAACACGAAAGCCGAACGGGAGGCGCTGGCCCGGCGCCGCGAGTTCGACCATCTCGTCGCCGATCTGGTGGCCAGGGCGGCCGCCGAGGGCGACCTGCGCTCCGATATCGACCCCGCCGTGACCGCGCGGCTGCTGTTCGGCATGGTCAACTCGCTCATCGAGTGGTACCGCCCGCGCGGCGCCGCCGCCGCCGCGGACGAGCTGGCCGGTACGGTGGTCGCCGTCGCGTTCGACGGCCTACGCGTGCGCCCGTCCTGATGATCCGGCCGGCCCTTGATAGCCCGGGCCGTCTTGATCGCCGAGGCCGTCTTGACACCGCGGCCTCTCGCGCAGCACAGTTGCGCTAGCCGCACAGCGGACAAGTGTACGGCCCGTGAATTTGGGCCCCATAAATAAGTACCGTGAACGAGCACCGTGGCACGGTGGGTGGCACGGTGGAGGGGGAGGCTGGCGATGACGACAGCGCCGAGCGGGGAGCCGCTGGTCGAGACCGACGTCCTGGTGGTCGGATCGGGGCCCGCGGGAGCGTCGGCGGCCCTGTTCCTGGCTACGTACGGGACGCCCACGCTGCTGGTCACCAAGTACCGCCGGTTGTCCGACAGCCCCCGGGCGCACATCACGAACCAGCGCACCATGGAGACCATGCGCGACATGGGCATCGAGGCCGCGCTCTTGCGCGAGGCCACCCCGTGGGAGCTGATGGGCAACACCACGTTCTGCACCAGCCTGGCGGGGGAGGAACTCGGGCGGATCCCGTCCTGGGGGACCGACACGGTCCGGCACGCCAACTACGAGCTGCAGAGCCCGTGCACGATGCTCGACGCGCCGCAGACCATCACCGAGCCCATCATCGTCAAGGCGGCGCAGGAACGCGGGGCGCGGATCCGGTTCGACACCGAGTACCTCTCGCACACCCAGGACGGCACGGGCGTGACCACCACCGTGCTCGACCGGCTGACCGGCGCGCAGTACTCCATCCGGTCGAGGTACCTGATCGGCGCGGACGGGGCCCGCAGCAAGGTGGCCGACGACCTCGGCCTGCCCTTCGAGGGGCCCGGCGCCGTCGCCGGCGCGATGAACATCATCTTCGAGGCGGACCTGTCCCGGTTCGTCGCGCACCGCCCGTCGGTCCTGTACTGGATGCTGCAGCCGGGTGCGGAGCGCGAGGGCGTCGGCCTCGGCGTGCTGCGCATGATCAAGCCGTGGCACGAGTGGATGCTGATGTGGGGCTACGAGGTGGCTGCCGGGCCGCCCACCTTCACCGATGAGTTCGTCCGGGAGCTGGCGGTCAAGCTCGTCGGCACGGAAGACTTCGAGATGACGGTCAAGTCCGCATCCCCGTGGACGGTGAACCACCAGTTCGCGAAGGCGATCGCGCGCGGCCGGGTGTTCTGCGCGGGCGACGCGGTGCACCGGCATCCGCCGACGAACGGGCTGGGCTCCAACACCTCGATCCAGGACTCCTACAACCTGGCCTGGAAGCTCGCCCACGTCGTCGCGGGCACGGCCGATCCGTCCCTGCTCGCCTCCTACGACGCCGAGCGTGCCCCGGTCGCGCGGCAGATCGTCGAGCGCGCCAACCAGAGCATCGTCGACACCGGCAAGATCCTTACCGCGCTGGACCTGACCGACACCACCGACGTGGCCCGGCTCGAGCGCCAGTTGGCCCTGCGCAAGGAGCCCGGCCCCGAGGGGGAGAAGGTCCGCGCCGCCCTGCGTGAGGCGATCGCCTACAAGGCCTACGAGTTCGACGCGCACGGGGTCGAGCACAACCACCGGTACGCGTCCGCGGCCGTGGTGCCGGACGGGACCCCCAGCCCTGAGTTGCGGCGGGACCCCGAGCTGTACGCCCAGCCCACCACCTGGCCCGGCGCCAAGCTGCCGCACACCTGGGTCACCGAGCAGGGCCGCCGGGTCTCCACCCTCGACCTGGCCGGGCGCGGGCGGTTCACCGTGGTGACCGGCATCGGCGGCCAGCCCTGGCTGGACGCCGCCGCGGAGCTGGGCGCCGCCCTCGGGATGACGATCACGCCGGTGTCCATCGGCCCGGGCCAGCCCTACGAGGACCCCTACGGGACCTGGGCCGGGCTCCGGGAGATCGACGACGGGGGAGTCCTGCTTGTCCGGCCGGACCTGTACATCGCGGGCCGCCACCTGAGCGCGCCGTCCACTCCGGGCCAGGCGCACGAGTGGCTCGCCGGGGTGCTGTCCTCGGTTCTCGGCCGGCCCGTCACCGCGTCCCGTCCGGCCTGACAATGCCGTTCACTGGCCATGCAGCGGTCACTGTTCCCTGGTTGCGGGGGTCGGAGACCGTATTGTGACCTCTACTGCTCAGTAAGCGAGGCGGCTTCCGCTTGTGCCCGCGCCGCCGCCTCTAGGATCGCCGGAAGACGCGATAAATCCGTCCAAGGGGGGACTTATGGTAGTGGCCGAAGATGAGCTGCTTAATGAGATGCAGGCGCTGCGGGGCCGGGTCACCGGGATCACCGGCTCGGCGCTGGCCAGCCGGGACGGCCTGATTATCAAGGCCGATACCGATATCAATCCGGACAACCTGGCCGCCCTGGCCGCCGCGTCGCTGGGGCTGGCACAGCGTATGGCCCAGGAAGTGGGGCAGGGCCTGCTACAGGACGCCGTCACCCGGAACAACGGCGGCTTCGTCGCGCTCTACTCCGTCGGCGACACGGCGGTCCTGATCATCACCGGCGACCAGGAGCTGAAGGTCGGCCGCCTGCACAGTGAGTCCCGGGAGACGGTGGGCAAGCTCGAGGCGCTGATCAGCAACGCCGCCTTCGGCGCCACGGCCCGCTGACATCCGGGGTCCGCTGACACCCGGGGTCCGCTGACGTCACTCCCGAGGCTTGTGCCCGCGCCGTGGCAGCGGTTACAAAGAGGCCATGGACGCCGATGTCTCCGCCCGGCCCGCGGGCCGCGTTGCGGCCATGGTCAGCCGGGCCGTGTCACGCAGGTGGGCACTGCCGCCGGCCCGCAATCGCGTCATCGTGGCCCGCGACGTCCCGGTGCCGATGGCCGACGGCGTGGTCCTGCGGGCGGACCACTATGTCCCGGTCACCGGGCGGGCCGCCGCGACGGTCCTGATCCGCACCCCCTACGGGCGCGGTGGCCCGAGCGTCCTGAGCGGGCAGCTCCTGGCCGAGCGCGGTTACCACGTGCTGATCCAGAGCGTCCGGGGCACGTTCGGCTCCGGCGGCGTCTTCGACGCGATGCGGGACGAGGCGTCCGACGGGCAGGGCACGGTGGCGTGG